>Ga0209829_10000091_pt1 | contig 74837 bp, 66 predicted proteins | sample C_140205_EF_Meta_FD_187311 | JGI IMG/M metagenome (GOLD analysis project Ga0209829, IMG submission 187311) | Freshwater microbial communities from Lake Croche, Canada to study carbon cycling - C_140205_EF_MetaG (SPAdes) (version 2) | ecosystem: Environmental > Aquatic > Freshwater > Lake...
GCTCCATGGTACGAAGATAAAATAAATCCTTACATTTGTTACTCGAGAAGTAATAATTACATGGAATACAATACAGCAAGAAGCATCATGGGGATGAGGGAGTATGGCCGTCACGTTCAAAGGATGGTGGACCATCTTATGACCATTGAAGACAGAGACAAAAGGAAAGAACAAGCCCTTGTGGTCATTGAACTAATGGGCTTTTTGAGCCCCCAGCTTAAAAATGTGGAGGATTACAAGCATAAACTATGGGATCACCTATTTTTTATGAGCAACTTTCAATTGGATGTAGACAGTCCTTATCCAATTCCTACCAAAGAAACCTACAAACAAAGGCCCGATCCTTTGCCTTACCCTAAACGCAAAATTAGATACGCGCATTTAGGGAAAAACTTAGAAATGGTGATTGATAAGGCCATGGTAGAAAAAGACGAAGAGAAAAAAGCAGGCTTTGCTCATGCAATTGCTCATTATATGAAATTGGCTTATAGCAACTGGCATAAAGAATTGGTTCAAGATGATGCCATAAGAAGTGAATTGAATGCGATTACTGGTGGTGAATTAGAATTTAGCAATACGCCTTATATTAAACACCGCAACCAGAATTTTGAAAGAGATGAATATCGTCCAGCAGGTGGCCGTTGGCAAAACAATCGCAACAACAATAACCGAGGTGGACGCGGACCTAGTGGCCCTGGTGGTGGTGGACGCAACAACAACAATCGCAATTTTAAAAAGCGTTTTTAAAAAACTTAATAATAAATGATCTAAAATAAAAAGAAGAGACCCTCCATTGAGGGTCTCTTCTTTTTTAAATCATTATCGAAAGTTTTAGGTCGTTATATTTTATAAACGATCTAAAACTTGGCAGGCGTGCCAAGTTTTAAATATAGAAGCCCTAACTTTTCAGTTTAGGGCTTCTATATTTAATAATTTATTATTAGAACCTGGCAGGTGTGCCAGGTATAAAAGAAAGAACCCCGTATTTTTCAATTTCGGGGTTCTTCTTTTACTAATTTTTATATTTAAAATTTGGCAGGTGTGCCAAGTATTAAATAGAGAAGCCCTAACTTTTCAGTTTAGGGCTTCTCTATTTAAAAATTTATTATTAGAACCTGGCAGGTGTGCCAGGTATAAAAAAGAAAAAGAGCGAAATTTTCATTCTCGCTCTTTTTCTTTTTAACAATCAATAATTAAAATTTGGCAGGAGTGCCAAATTTGGGTATACTCTTTTTTATGAACGCTCTTAAATGATCGGTACTGGTGGATAAATCTTCTTTGCGCAAATACATCATATGTCCACTGCGGTATCCTTCCCAAAACATTCTGTCTTGAATTTTTCCAGCAGGATCCATTTGCCATAAATTATATTTTGCATTGAAAAAATCACATGCACCGTCATAATATCCCGATTGTACCAATAAATTTAAATAGGGGTTTTGCATCATCGCTTGACGCAAGTCGTCACCCGTATTGTTATTGTTATTGTCCCAAGGACGTACTGGTCCAAAAATATAATACGTCAAATCTGTTTTATAACCCAACTCATCTCTTAAATACATATTAATAGCTGGCGTAAAGGAATGTTCCCAAGACGTTAACTCTGAATTGTAATCGGGTCTTTGTCCAGCATCTTTTTTATCTATACCAATGTAGCGAGAATCCAAGCGACCAATGGTTTTGCCTTGATCACGCAATAATTCTTTCCAGAAATAATCAAAGGGGATTGAAAGACTTTGTTCTAAAACTTCTTTCACACCAATGCCCGTATAACGGGATATTTTTTTAGCAATTTCTTGTCTTTTTTCTTTAGACAAAGAGCCGCCTTGTGCCAAAGCAGGCATTAATTCATTAATAGTAAAGGCTTCTACTTCTGGCAACATTGCTGTTAAATCCTTGGATTGTAAATCTGCTGGTAATTTTTTATGATGCCATGCAGTAGCAGCCATATAAGGTATGCGTAAAGCACCAGCACTTGTTTCATCACGCTTCAATCCTAAATCGGTTGGAGAAACTAAAACAACACCATTCAAATACATCCAATGGGTGTTTTGTAATTCCAATGACAATCCAGATACACGAGCGGTACCATAACTTTCTCCAATTAAAAATTTAGGAGATGCCCAACGCTTGTTTCTAGAAACAAACGTGTTGATCCAATCTGCTAAATATTTAATATCAGCATTCACGCCAAAAAATTTAGAAGTAGGAACTGTTTTATCTAAAATTCTAGAAAAGCCGGTGTTCACTGGATCAATGTATACAATGTCTGCAGCATCCAATAAAGATTGCGGGTTTTCCTCAAATCCATAAGGTTGCACAGGATATCCTTCATCATCAATTTTTAATTTTCTAGGCCCTGTATAACCTATGTGCATCCACACACTTGCGGTGCCTGGGCCACCATTAAATGAAATAAGCAAAGGACGTGTATCTCTGTTGGTTACATCGGTACGCTCATAATACACATAAAATAATGCTGCAATGGCTTTCCCATTTTCATCCCAAACGGGCATGGTGGCCGCGGTTGCTTTATAAGGTATTTTTTGCCCCTTAATAGTTACTTCTCCTTTTGTTTCTGATTTTTGTTCTAATGACAACTCTCTTTTAAAAGCAGCATTTTTATCTGGTGCACTTGCAGCTGCTGCGCCTGGTGCCGCTGGTGCTGCTGCAGGTTGCGATTCGGTATAGTTTCGCTGCGCTTGTACAAATAAGGTTGTTAATAACAACAAATAAGTAAATAATTGTTTTTGCATAATTCAAATTTTTGGTTGGAATAATTTTAGTGAGTTAAATATACACCATATTTGAACTTGTCAACAACCGTTAGTGTAATTATTTATTTAGCAAGTAATTCCCTAATTTAGTCCTGGCAGAAGCCTATTAAACCTATTTGAGGATGTCAGCAATATTAAAAAGTGCAGATCGAAAAGTGATTATATTAACTGCGCCTTCTGGTGCAGGTAAAACCTCTATAACCAAGTACTTATTAAAACATTATGCCTCCCTTTCTTTTTCGGTTTCTGCTACAACAAGAGCGCCAAGAGGCAATGAACAGGAGGGGATTGCCTACCATTTTATAACACCGGCTGCATTTGAAGGGCATATCTATCAAAATGACTTTTTAGAATATGAAATGGTCTATAAAGATGTTTATTATGGTACGCTAAAATCAGAATTGACTCGGATTTGGGAACAAGAAAAAACACCCGTATTAGACATTGATGTAAAAGGCGCCTTGCACGTGCAAAAACAACTGGGCGAGGAATGTCTTTCTATTTTTATACAACCACCTTCTATCGAAGTATTACAAGAAAGATTGGAGAAAAGAGAAACCGATTCACCAGCCGCTATAAAAATAAGATTAGAGAAAGCGGCTTTTGAAATGAGTTTTAGCAATCAGTTTAAGGCGATTGTAAAAAATGAATCCCTCGAAATTGCATGTAAAGAAGTGGCTGCGCTTATTGATCAATTTTTAGCTAACGCTTAAAAAAATAAATTATGTCATTACAAGGAAAAACTGTTTTTATCACAGGAGGTAGCAGAGGAATTGGTAAAGCCATGGCTTTGAAATTAGCAGCAGCAGGCGCTAACATTGTTATAGCAGCAAAATCGGTACAAGAAGATCCGCGCTTAGGGGGTACTATTTTTTCGGCGGCTGCAGAAGTGGAGGCTTTGGGTGTTAAAGCGCTGGCAGTGCAAGTAGATATAAGAGACGAAGCACAAATTGCTAGCGCCATTCAACAAACTGTAGAAAAATTTGGAGGCATTGATATACTTATTAATAATGCAAGTGCCATTCAATTAACGGATACTGCCAACACGCCTAGCAAGCGCTTTGATTTAATGCATAGCATTAATGTACGTGGTACTTTTTTAGTAGTGCAACACGCCCTACCTTATTTAAGAAAATCGACACATGCACATATATTAACTTTATCACCCCCTATTAATATGGCGCCAAAATGGTTGGGTCCCCATGTTGCTTATACGATATCAAAATACAATATGAGCATGATGACTTTAGGTTGGGCGGAAGAATTTAAAGAAGACAACATAGCCTGTAACTCTTTGTGGCCGCGCACTACCATTGATACCGCTGCCGTCAGAAATTTATTGGGAGGACAGGCTTTGGCCAATATGAGTCGCACCACAGACATTATTGCTGATGCCGCTTTTTATATTTTAAGTAAAGAAAAATTACAATACACAGGAAAAACTTTTATTGACGAAGAGGTATTGGCAGCCGAGGGAATTACCGATTTAGCACATTATTCGGTGGTGCCAGGTGCTAAATTATTTTACGATTTATTTTTATAATATTTTTTATTCTTCCTTTTTAATTTAAAGAAACTTTTTATGAAACGAATTTTAATAGCTGGATTTTTATTTTGTAGTGTTGGTTCGTTTGCACAGAAGAAAAATAAAATTGATCCTGCCAGCCAACAAATCAATGCCAATAAAGAAGCAACCCTGGTTGCTTTAAATAATGCGTATGAGGCTGATAAAAAAACAGCCTTTCAAATTTGGGAATGGGCAGAAGTAGGTTACAAAGAAATTAAAAGTGCGGCATTGCATGTACAAAATTTAAAAAATGCAGGCTTCACGGTAGAAACAGGTGTTGCTGAAATACCCACAGCTTTTGTAGCGAGCTATGGCAGTGGTGCTCCGGTGATTGGCATTTTAGCAGAATTTGATGCGCTACCAGGATTGGCGCAAACAGCTAGCCCAGAAAAAACTACGATCGAAGGAAAAATTGCTGGTCATGCTTGTGGTCATCACTTGTTTGGAACTGCTTCGGTAAGCGCAGGCATTGCGATAAAAAATTTAATTGCTGCTGGAAAATTAAAAGGCACTATCAAAGTATATGGTTGCCCTGCGGAAGAAGGCGGTAGTGGTAAAGTATTTATGGTACGTGCTGGTTTATTTAATGGAGTGGATGCTGTGATACATTGGCATCCTGATTTTTACAATGGAGTGACTACGATGAGTGCCCTTGCCAATAAATCGGCGAAGTTTAAATTTTATGGCATTGCTTCTCATGCAGCCATGTTGCCTGAACAAGGCAGATCGGCATTAGATGCAGTGGAAGCCATGGACAATATGGTGAACATGATGCGCGAACATATTCCACAAGAAACTAGAATTCATTATATTATTACGAGTGGGGGCAAGGCGCCGAACGTAGTTCCTGATTTTGCGGAATCCTATTATTATGTACGCCATCCCAAACGCAAAGAGGTAGTGGATATTTTTGAAAGAGTGGTAAAAGCCGCAGAAGGTGCAGCTTTAGGAACTGGAACGAGATTTCAATATGATATCATTGGTGGCACACATGATTTGTTGATTAATAAAACATTGGCAGAAGTGATGCAAACCAATTTAGAAAAAGTGGGGGGCGTTACTTATACGGAAGCTGAATTAAATTTTGCAAAAAAAATTCAAACTAGTTTTATGGGTGCTCAAATAGATATTGCTGCTGCTGCAACCGTGAAGCCACTTAGTTATGTTAATGAAGGCAACAATGGCTCTACCGATGTGGGAGATGTAAGTTATGCATTGCCTACTGTTGGTATGCGAGCTGCCACCTGGGTGCCTGGAACAGCTGCGCATAGTTGGCAAGCCGTAGCTGCTGGCGGAACTGAAATAGGCACAAAGGGAATGTTGGTAGCGAGTAAAGCAATGGCCTTGACTGCAATTGATTTAATGAGCAACCCTGTATTACTTGCCAAAGCACTTGAAGAATTTAATCAATCAAGAGGTGATTATAAATACAAAGCTTTATTAGGTGATATTAAGCCCTCTTTAAATTATAGAGATTAAGATTCATTAGAAAATGATAAAGAATTTATTCAATGCACTCTTATGATTAAAAAAAAGGCTACCAAAATGGTAGCCTTTTTTTATAGAAATTTTTATTAAGCGCTCTTTGCGCCAATAAAAAAAGCAGAGGCAGACAATGCTAAATCTTTTAATATCCCCGCCATTGGACCTTGTTTGCCAGCTTCGTCTGCAGCATGCAACAACATGGGCAAATGAATGGTCAAAACAAAAATAATTAACTGAGCTCCTAATAAATTACAAGCCAATTTGGTTTGTTTGCCTGTAATAATAGAAACAGCGGCAAGAATTAAACCTAGCCCTGAAACATAAACCCATAATACGCCTCCTGGTAAAAAGGCAGGAACAGCGCCTGTCATCGCACTGGCATTCATAAAATGAAATAGCCCGAAAATGGCCATGACTAATGCAAAAACAATTTGTGAAATTTTTGTAATGGTGTTGGTGTTCATAGTTGTTAAGTTTTGGTTTTGTCTATTAAATTAAGCGACTCTGCCATCATTTTAACAAATGGAAATAAATTTTACTAGTTCTTTAACATTTGAACATCTAGTAGAAGGGGGATAAGCTACCCCAGTAAATATTCTTATGAATTGATTCTTAACTACTTACTCCCCCTCGATGCACTCCGTAAACTACGGTATCGAGAAAATCATTAGAGGAATAATGAGTGGGTGCTTATTTTCTTTAAGCACTTATTCATTAAACTATAAAGGAGAACCTTTGGTTCTCCTTTATAAAATCATTAGAGGAATCATGAGTGGGTGCTAAATTTCTTATAGCACTTAATCCCCCTCGATGCCGTAGTTTACGGAGTGCATCGAGAAAATCATTAGAGGAATAATGAGTAAGTGCTAATTTACTTATAGCACTTACTCATTATTATTCTCGGGGCGCATTTGCGGGAAAAACAACACATCTTGAATAGAAGGTTGATTCAACATCATCATACACAATCTATCAATACCGATGCCAATACCAGAAGTTGGTGGCATGCCATATTCTAGCGCTCTTAAAAAATCATGATCAATAAACATCGCTTCGTCATCTCCTCTTTCCATTAAAGCAACCTGGTCTTCAAATCGCTTCCGTTGATCGATGGGATCATTTAACTCGGTATATGCATTGGCCAATTCTTTACCATTCACCATGAGCTCAAATCTTTCTACCAAACCTGGTTTTGAACGGTGCTTCTTGGTTAAAGGACTCATTTCAATAGGATAGTCAATAATAAAAGTGGGCTGTATGTATTTTGGTTCGCTTGTAGCACCAAATATTTCGTCAATCAATTTTCCTTTTCCAATGGTAGGGGCTACATCAATATGTAATTTTTTACACACTTCTCTTAATGCCGCTTCCTCCATACCCGTAATATCAATACCTGTATTTTCTTGTATGGCTTCTATGATACTTATTCTTCTAAAGGGTGCTTTAAAATTAATCGTCTTATCTCCTACTGTTAATTCGGTAGTGCCATGCAAAGTCAGGGCAATTTTTTCAAACAGTTGTTCTGTAATTTCCATCATCCACAGATAATCTTTATAGGCCGTATACCATTCCAAAACTGTAAACTCTGGATTGTGCGTTCGATCCATTCCTTCGTTTCTAAAATTTCTACTAAACTCATACACCCATTCAAAACCACCCACAATCAATCTTTTTAAATACAATTCGTTGGCAATACGTAAATAAAATGGAACATCTAATGCATTGTGATGTGTTGCAAAAGGCCTAGCAGCAGCACCTCCAGGGATTGCTTGCAATACAGGGGTGTCTACTTCTAAAGCACCTCTGCTATTTAAAAATTCACGAATAGTAGCCACCAATAAAGTACGCTTTACAAAAGTTTCTTTAACCGATGGATTGATAATTAAATCGGCATACCGTTGGCGATATCTAAATTCTGGATCGGTAACTGCATCAAATACATGTCCTTCTTCATCTCTTTTTACCACAGGAAGTGGCTTTAAAGATTTCGCCAATAAGGTAAGTGTGCTAGCGTGGACCGATGTCTCTCCTGTTTTGGTGATGAAAACATACCCAGTGGAGCCAATAATGTCTCCCAAGTCCATCCCATTTTTAGTAATAACGTCCCAATAAGATTTATCCTCGTCTGGACAAATTTCATCTCTTTTAATATAGAGTTGTATAATACCCTTGTCGTCTTGTATTTTAACAAATAGCACTTTGCCCTTATCATTCACACTCATAATTCTTCCTGCAACACATACGGCAGCATATTGATCTTTATTTTCTTCGGTAAAGTTTTGCTTGATATCGTTGGAATAATGAGAAACAGGATACAAAGGAGCAGGATAAGGATTGATGCCTGCCGCCTCTAAATGGGCTAGTTTTTCACGTCTTATAATTTCCTGTTCTGATAGCGTTTGACTCATTGATGATTTATTATTACTGCAAAAGTAAAACTTAGCAGTCAATTAACGAAAGAAGCCTTGCCGAACCTCCTCATTACTTAATGTAATGACATCCCCAGGCTGCATGCCTTGAATTGTAAATGCCCCTATTTGAGCCCGTATTAAGCGCAATACAGGGAAATGAACCGCTGCAAACATTTTTCTTACCTGTCTATTCTTTCCTTCTGTTAATTGTATCTCTACCCAAGTGGTGGGAATGTTTTTTCTAAAGCGAATTGGGGGATTTCGCTCCGGTACTGCTATATCGTCCCCTAATAGGTCAAGACGCGCTGGTTTAGTTTGAATAATCATCCCGTTGTTATTAATAGATACGCCCGCTGTAAGCATAGCAATGGCTTTGGTAGTTATCATTCCTTCTACTTGAACCCAATAAATTCTTTTGTGTTCCAATGCTGGTGTAAGTAATTGATGATTGATTTTGGTATCATTGGTTAATAACAATAAACCTTCACTATCGTAATCTAATCGGCCTACTGGATAAACATCAGTAGGTACATCAACGATATCCTTTAAACAACGTTTACCATCCATAGAGGTAAATTGACTCAGCACCTGGAATGGTTTATATATTAAATAGTGGTTGATAAAAATAAAAGTTTCTATAATAACAAAGTCCCCCTGAATGCTCAAGAGGACCTCGTATATAGATGGGTTAGTAAGTACGGGAATTAGATTCCCTTCACAATATTAAATATACTTTTTTCTAATTCAAAAAATATTTTAAACAAATTTATTGACGTTATCCACAATTGGGCCTAAAATAGAACTATTTAAAAATATATTTTAGGATGAATTTATAGAATAAAAATTATTATTGTCTGTAAAAAAAATTTATGCGTCGGCTTGAAACATTGATGAATAAAGGATTACAGAAGTCATTCATTTTTTAATTTTTATAAAATTCCTACACCTATAATCCACTCAACAGCAACATTAGGACCCTTTTTTTATAGAGAATAGGGGTAAAAAGATTTTTTTACAAAAAACCCTCGTTACCTTTGATTTAGGCCAAAAACATACTTATGAAGCTCCTTGCACCTATTTCTGTAAAATGGTTATCTACCTTCACAGCGTCTGAAATTATTGGTAATAATGAATTAGAAATTACTGGCATCAATGAAATTCATCAAGTGGAAATGGGCGATATTGTTTTTGTAGATCATCCTAAATATTATGAAACCTGTTTAAATAGCGCTGCAACTTGTATCCTTATCAATAATAAAGACGTTGCGGTTCCCAAAGGAAAGACTTTATTGTATTGTGCAGATCCTTTTGAAGCCTATTCAAAAATTGTAAATCACTTTAAGCCATTAAAGCTTAGTGATAAAGCCATCGCTGAAGATGCCCTTATTGGCGAAGGTGCTGTTATTATGCCACAGGTTTTTATTGGTGCCAATGTACAAATTGGAAAAAATTGTTTGATTCATCCTAATGTCACCATATTGGCAGATACAATTATTGGAGACGATGTAATTATACAAGCCGGTACCGTCATTGGCAGCGACGCTTTTTATTATAATTCCAAAAAAACACGTGCGGCTTGGTATAAAAAAATGCCTAGTTGTGGAAGGGTTATTATAGAAGATAAGGTAGAAATAGGCGCCTGTTGTACCGTTGATAGAGGGGTAAGTGGAGATACTATTATAGGTAAGGGGACCAAGATTGACAATATGGTCCATATTGGACATGATACCCAAATTGAGGAGAATTGTTTATTTGCAGCTCAAGTAGGTATAGCAGGAGGGGTTAAAATAAAATCGGGGGTTACGATTTGGGGGCAAGCCGGCGTAAATAAAACATTAACCATTGGCGAAAATGCTGTGGTTTTATCCCAAGCAGCCGTTTTATCAAGTATCGAGGGGAATAAAGTATATATGGGATTCCCTGCAGAAGATGCCTCTATTAAAAGAAGGGAGTTGGTTTGGATTAGGCGTATTCCAGCGCTTTGGAAAAAAATAATGGAACAAGGCTAAGCAATGCTCCTTTTATTTCAATTGGTGCAAGGCAGTTAATTCGGTACAAACCCTTTTTATAGTGCTATCCATGGAACGATATTTAAAAGTAGGAAAGGCTTTTAAAAATTTCTCATTGTTAAAATGAACTACCGCCTGCGCTGTAGCTGCTGTCTCTTTAGTAAGCAATGGCGTTTTCCCGGTAATCATTCCTTTTAAAGCTTCCAGCCTCCAAACAATGGCTGCCAATAAAGGCGTTACTTTTCTATGAGGTGGTCTTTTATTAAATGCTTGTGCAATTTTAGTAAATACATTTTGATAACTTAGATTTTCTGCGCTTATAATATAACGTTGTCCAGTAATTGGGCTGTCCATTAATATTTGCATAGAATCAATTACATCTAATACATCTACAAAGCCACTCACGCCGTTGGTATACCATGGAAATTGATCATAAGCAGATTTAAAAATTTCAGAAGAGCCTTTGGTCCAATCACCAGCTCCAAAAATTATCACTGGATTTACGATTGCTACATTCAATCCTTCTGCCATCCCACGCCACACTTCCATTTCGGCTAAATATTTAGATTGACCATACACGCTATTGCTCGTTGCCGGTGTCCAACTCATGCTTTCATCAATAGGCGCGTCTTCTCTGATACGACCCAATGCCGCCACAGAACTTACAAATACCAACTTATCAATTTTCTTCTCTATACATACATTTACTACATTGGCCGTCCCCTCCTGATTGGCTTTTAACATGCGCGCACTTTGACTTGGCGCAAAGGATACAATGGCTGCACAATGATATACTTGTTGTATGCCTTCCATGGCTTGTTCTAAAGAAACAAGGTCTAATAAATCGCCTTGCACCCAATGTACGTTTTCAGCACCTGGAAAGACAGGTTTTGCCCTTCTATACAAGGCAGTCACTTTTTTTTCTTTGGCAACTAAAGATTGAATTAAATGAGCTCCTACTAAACCACTGGCGCCGGTAACAAATATCATGGAGTGCTTATTTATCTTTTAACAATTTAGCAATGTCTTGTTTTAATTGTTCGATTTCTAATGTTTTCAACCCATCATAAATCTTCCCTCTTACCTTGCCATTTCTATCTATTAAGGCAAAAAATTGAGTATGAATAAATTGATCTTCTATTTTTTCTACATTGTTTTTGGGGTCGTCTAATAAATAAGATCCTCTCGCCATTTGGTACAAGCTGTCTTTTCTTCCGGTTAAAAAAACCCATGTTTTAGTGTTTACTCCTAATGAATCTGCATATTTTTTTAATACGGAAACCGAGTCTGTGCCTGGATTACAAGTGTGAGAGACAATTTGAAAATCGGGTTCGTTTTTATAAATAGCATAGATGTCTTTCATATGGGTATTCAATTTGGGACAAATGCCTTTACAGGTGGTGAAGAAATATTCTACGACCGTTATTTTATGTAAGAGCTCTTTATCGGTAAAACTATTGCCATCTTGATTGGTAAAATGAAAGGGCTGCACATAACTTAAAATAGGCAATTGTACTTTCCAATTATCGGTCCCTTTAAATAAAAAATAATAAAAGCCAACTAGCAATAGGGCAAAAAACAACAGATAGAATCGAAATTTTTTTGACATAAAAAGGAGCGATTTAAAAGGTCTTGTAAATACCCCCTAAAGGTAATATTATTTTTCTGCTGCTATTTGAATTACCTTTACACCATGTTTAAAAAATGGAATTGGGACGCCATCGGTATTGGAGCTTCTTTGGCTTGCGCTATACATTGTGCATTATTGCCTTTGTTTTTTAGCAGTTTGCCCTTATTGGGAATGAATATATTACACAATACTTCATTCGAATTGGGCATGATTCTACTTTCCTTTGCCATTGGTACTTATTCCTTATACCATGGCTACAAAAAACATCATCATTCTTTTAGGCCCATCCTCTTGTTTTCCTTGGGCATTGTAATCATGTTAAGTAGAATGTGGTTTAGATCCATTGAGATTTGGTTATTGATTCCAGCTGCTTTTCTGATCATTTTTGCACATATCACCAACCACTTGCGCTGTCGTGTACACAATCATGCGCACGAAGACGATTGTGATCACTCTTAATTATTGTAAGGTAATAGGGTCGGTTAAGAAAAGGTAAAACTTACCTCTCCATCTTTATCATCCTTTATCTGTATGCCCATTTCCATTAATTGATTGCGAATTTTATCGCTGGTGGCAAAATCTTTTTTGGCTTTTGCTTCTTTGCGAATCTCAATTAATAAATGAATCACGCTGTTTAATTGTTTTCGATTGGCACCCGATTCTACTCTTATTCCAAGCACTTGCTCTATATACAGAGCCAATTGAGCTTGAACGAATTGCCAGGTGACACCTGATACAGCCTCTGCAGCAATGTGTTTGTCTTTAAGAGAATTGATAACGGGCACGATTTCAAATAAGTTGGCTACTACTTTTGCCGTATTTAAATCATCTTCCATAAACGCTGCTAATTCATTCACCCAAGTATTTAATTGTTGATCTAGTGCAGCATCTTTCGGCTTTTTTTCGTTCGTAAAAGTTTGGGCTTTGAGCCATTCATAGGCATCCATTAAACGACGCAGTGCTTTTTCAGAAGCTTGTAAGGCTTCATTGCTAAAATCAAGTGTGCCTCGGTATTGACTTTGTAAAATAAAAAACCTTACCGTCATGGGGCTATAGGCCTGCGTTAAAATAGGATGACTTCCATCAAATAATTCACTCAACTTAACAACATTATTGTAACTCTTTCCCATCTTACGTCCATTGATGGTAATCATATTGTTATGTACCCAATAACGCGCAGGCATTTCATGATTGCATACGGTGCTTTGTGCTATCTCACACTCATGATGCGGAAATTGCAAATCCATTCCACCTCCGTGTATATCAAATTTCTTACCTAAATATTTTGTGGCCATGGCAGAACATTCTATATGCCAGCCCGGAAACCCTTCGCCCCAGGGGCTTTGCCAACGCATGATGTGTTCTACAGGCGCTTTTTTCCATAAAGCAAAATCTACTTTATTTTTTTTCTCGTCTTGATTGTCTAGCTCTCGTGTCGTGTCTAATTGATCTTCTAAATTGCGTCCACTTAATATTCCATAAGGTTGATTCTTTTTGGAATACACTTCATTGTACTTAATCACATCAAAATAAATCGACCCATTGGCTTCGTAAGCAAACCCATCTGCAATGATTTTTTTAATCATTTCGATTTGTTCAATGATATGCCCCGTAGCAGTAGGTTCAATGCTTGGTGGTAAATTATTAAACTGATCCATGGCCCAATGGTACAAGTGTGTATATTTTTGCACCAATTCCATGGGCTCTAACTTTTCTAAAATGGCTTTACTGGTAATTTTATCTTCGGCTAGTTTTCCTTCTTCTTCAAAATGTCCCGCATCGGTAATATTTCTTACATACCTTACTTTATAACCAACATGTAATAAATAACGATACAGCACATCAAAAGTGATAAATGGCCTTGCGTGACCCAAATGACTTTCCCCACTTACCGTTGGTCCACATACATACATCCCCACATAGGGTGCATTAATAGGTTCGAAAACTTCTTTTTGTCTGGTAAGTGAATTGTATAACTTAAGTGGCATAATGAGTATTGCCTCAAAGATATTTTATTTTAAAGAAACTAGGTTAATTCTTCTTTAAAAGTAGGTCGGCCATGATCATGTGGTGATCGCTTAAGTTTTCATCTATCGACTCCCAAGCCTTGACCTCCCAAGCCTTGTTGGCTAATATATAATCAATTCTTAAAGTGGGCGAGATACCTAAATAAGTGGCTCCAATACCAAAACCTTTTTCCAAAAAAGCATCCTGCCAATCTCCTTTTATAAGGTGATAGGTATAGGAACTGGGCACATCGTTAAAGTCACCAGTAACAATGGTTGGATAGGGGCTTTTTAATAGATGTTTTTGCACCATTTCTGCTTGAACAGCGCGTTCTGTAAAGGAATGACGTAGTTTTCTTAGGACCCCGCGTTTCGCATTAAGGGCCTTTTTGCTTGCAACAGTACTTTCATCAATGGCTTGAAAATCATTTTGATTAAATCTATAGGAGGCTAAATGGGTGGTATTGATCTGAATGGTATCATCTCCTTTTAAAATAGTTACCGAAATCAAACTTTCTTGATTCAAAAAACCAATACGTTCCGCTGCAATAATTTTATACTTTGAAAAAATTATACAACCCGCATAGTACTCTTTTTGTTTGGTCTGAAAATCTTTTGAAAAAAAGTAATAGGGTAATTTTTTAGTAAAATAAAGGGAGTGATTGGCCAAATCATTGGGGCGCTCATTGGTATTGTATTCCTGTAAACAAACTAGGTCAGGATCCCATTTTTGTATAGAATAAGCAATTTCTTGCGTGCGTAATTTTAAATTACTATTCACACCCATACCATTAAATCCTTTGACATTCCAACTAATAATTCTTAAAGTATTGTCTTTCTTTTTTTGTGAAAAAGGGATGCCCGGATGCCATGCAAATAAAACCAAACAGATTTTCCAACCTATCACTAAAGTAAATAAGGGGAACAAAGAAACTACTGGCTTGGCAATGAGCCAAATAATAAATAATAGAATTTCAATGGCAATTAAATAGGGGGCCATCAAACCTAAAAAACCATTGACCCAAATAAAAGAAATGGGTGAAAAAAATATTGGATATAAAAATAAAAGGGTAGCAAAAAGATTAATTAAGAATAAGATTCTCTTGCCAAAATTTCTTATTCTAGATTTTTTTGCCATTGGGTATAGTACTTATTTTTTAGGAGCCAGGCTATGGTTTAACAAATGTAATAGTTGATGCATCCATTTTCCTAAATCGATGCCTCTTTTTAATAACAATATATAAAAGGCGCCCGTAGCTGCTCCAAGGAAGCTTGCTATGATCATTGCCCATTCTAAATGAATCAAGGAAAACCCTTGTACGAATAAATAAGCCAAGCCCAATACCCACAAGGGAATACCACCAGCTATATTTTGTAATAAACGATACCTTGGCTGAAGCACTACCGCTGCCATAGCAATGGCCATGACACTAACTCCTGCCCCCATTAAAGGATTGTTCGCACCTACTACACAAAAAACAATACCGCCCATTAAACCTCCATAAAAATAAATTGGAAACAGATGTTTATTGGCATTGGATTCTTGCAATACAATACCGAAAGCGGTTAACCAAATGAGGTTGGTTAATAAAATCCAAAAACCATCATGTGTCCAATTGTAGGTTAAGAGTGCCCAAGGTTGATGCAAAAGAATTTGAAGATGAGAAAACAAAATAGTAGGATGCATTATTTGAGCATAAAACTGTTCCAAAGGATAACTGCTTAAATAATAAACTACTTTTAAAAAACCAATAAATGCATACACTATTAAATTAATGGAAATAAGTGCGATGAGTGAATTGTTATCTGCCCCAATCAATGGTTTTGCTGAAGGTGTTGTTTGCATGTAAAATAATTAATGGATTAGGCGAAAGGTTGACGATTGCGCTTGTTCCAAATGTACACCAATACAAATCCTACGATGGCTCCACCCACGTGCGCCCACCTTGCGACGTTGTCACCCGCAGAATTTTGAATGGCTTTGTACAATTCAAAAGCAAAATAAAATATACCCAACCATTTTGCTTTGATGGGGAAAAGAAAATAAATATAGATATAGGTATTGGGGAATAAATATACAAACGCAATTAAAATTCCAAATACAGCGCCACTGGCCCCTAGGGTAGCAGTGCTAATCATTTTGTTATGATAAGTAGTAATTAAATCCATTAATTGTGGAGCCAGGCCTGGTGTATCAAGGCTTACTTTATTTTCGGCTAAAATTCTTGTCAAAGGAATATCATGTGCTTTAGAAAAAACCAACACGGCATCACTAAACCCAGGTGCATTGGACTTGCTTAATCTTAAAAGTTGTTCATATTCATTGGTCAATGGAATTAATTGATAAGATAAAATTAGCAAGTGTATCACCGCAGCGCCAACACCACATAAAAAATAAAACAATAAAAAGCGTTTGGGTCCCCAAACATTTTCTAAAATAGAACCAAACATCCATAAAGCAAACATGTTTCCTAATATATGCCCAAAGTCGCCATGTAAAAACATATGGGTAATCAACTGCCAAGGCTTATACAAGCTGCTTTGCCATGCATGCAATGCAAAATAATCTTCAAAAGAAAAAGAACTGGTGGGTCCAGCAAAAGTGTTTTGTGCTAAAAAAACCAACCCATTAATTATTAATAAATTTTTTATAATGGTGGGCAATACTTCAAAGCGAGTGGGCCTAAATTGAGTCATTTTTTTTATTTGCTTATAATAAATCGGTTCTTTTTAATTGTACAACATTTTCAATATGTAAGGTATGTGGAAACATATCAACAGGTTGTATTTTAGTTACCGTATATTTTTCATTCAACAAAGATAAGTCTCTTGCTTGAGTGGCGGGGTTACAACTTACGTATACAATTATGGGTGCTTCCATGGCCAATAGTTTATGTACTAATTTTTCATGCATACCTGCCCTAGGTGGATCGGTAATAATCACATCTGGCTTGCCATGGGTTTCAAAAAAATCGGTATCACAAATTTTAATAACGTCCCCTGCAAAAAAAGCCGTATCGGTTAAATGATTCATACGCGCATTTTCTTTGGCATCTTCAATGGCTTCTTCTACCATTTCCACTCCAATTATTTTTTTAGCCTGTTTGCTGCAAAAAATGCCAATACTACCTGTGCCACAATACAAATCATACACAATTTCTTTCCCAGTTAATTCAGCAAAGTCTCGCGTAACTTGGTATAATTTTTCGGCTTGTTTGGAATTGGTTTGAAAAAATGATTTTGGACTAATCTTAAATTGAAAATCTTCGAGCTGTTCTGTGATATAGCCATTGCCCGAATACACTTGTGGCACTAAGTCTTGCATACTGTCATTTCGCTTTGCATTAATGGTATACAACAAAGTAGTTATTTGCGGAAAACGTGCAAGTAAAATTTCAAACAATGCTTTTCGTTTTTCTTCCGCCTCATACCCCAATACTAAATTAACCATCCATTCTCCTTTGGTTGTATTGCGAATAAACATATTGCGCAACCATCCTGTATGCATTTTAATATTGTAAAAAGGCAGGTCATTGGCCAATGCAAATTCAGCAACTGTTTTTCTTAAACCATTGGTAGGTTCGGATTGTAAATAACAAAGATCTATCTCTACTACTTTTTCAAAAAAACCTCTTGCATGAAAACCACCCACACCAGGTACTTTGGCTGGAATAGGAGCATTTGGATTTTCTTCCGCTGCTGCTTTCATGGCTTTGAATTCTCCAAAAGGGATAAATTTTTCGGTAGCAAAAGTATATTCAACCTTATTGCGATAGCCCTGTGTGTCCGCTGCACCAATAATAGTTGGAATCGGAGGTAAAGCCACTTTTGCAATACGCGTTAAGTTGTCAACTACTTGTTTATGCTTATATACCAATTGTTGTTCATAGGGAAGCATCTGCCATTGACATCCACCACAAACTCCAAAATGGCTACAAAATGGAGTTACTCTTATGTCAGAATAACGGTGAAAATGTTTGACAAAACCTTCCCCCCAATCCGCCTTGTTTTTTTGTAACTGAATGTCTACGATATCCCCAGGTACGGCCCCTTCTACAAAAATCACTTTACCGTTAACACGGGCAAGGGCTTTTCCCTCAGCGGCATAATCCTCAATCAAGACTTTTTCTAATAAAGGGGCTGGTTTAAATTTTCTCACTGCAACAAAGGTACTATGCTAAGCGTAAAATTTGATTAAAAGGGGGCACTAATTGTACCTTAGATTGTTATTTATATTGTTATTTTTACCTAGACAATAAAAAGGATAAAGAAACATGACTTTTATGAGAAAATTTATATGGCTGATGTTTTGTATGCCCTTGTTTGGTATAGCACAAGTTAAAAAAACAACTCCTACAGCTGGTGCAACAAAAATAGGTCACAGCATTCAAATCACTTTGAAACCTTATCAAAATACAAAAATTTACATAGGCACCAATTATGGTAAAAGCAAAGTGCTCGCTGACTCTTGTTTGTTAAATGAAAAAAGCGAAGGAAGTTTTGAATCTAAACAAAAATTAACTCCCGGCATTTATTTTGTCGTCTCCCCAAAATATTCAATCTTATTTGATTTCTTAATTGACGAAGAGCAACATTTTAAAATAATTGCCGATACCACCGCTTTAGATAAAGTAGTTTTTACGGGCTCTCCTGACAATACTTTATTTCAAGAATATTCAAAAGACATGAATGCTTCATTTTTTCAATTAAATAACTTGCAAAATCAATTTAAGTTGGCTAAAAATGCAGCAGATTCAACGCTTTTTAAAGCAGCCTACTTAGGAAAAGACAAGGAGATAAAAGACAAAAGAAATGCATTTATGAAGGCGCATCCAAAATCAATGATGAGCTTTCTATTAAATGTAATGCAAAGGCCAGAAGCGCCAGCCATACCTATTATTAAGGGTAAAGCCGATTCCTTGTATCCTTATTATTATGTAAAAAACCATTTTTGGGACCAGGTTGTTTTTAATGACAATCGTTTGATTAGAACGCCTTTTTTTGAAGACAAGCTGGATGAGTATTTTAAAAATTATGTTTCTCGTGAACCAGATTCTATTATAGAAGAAGTGCAGTATATGTTAACGGTGGCTAAGACTGGAAAAGAAATTTATCCATTTTTACTTTTTAAATTTACCAATAAGTACATTGCTCCTGAATTTATGGGACAGGATAAAGTGTTTTTACATTTGTTTCAAAACTTTTTTGCCAAAGGAGACACCGTGCTTTTGAATGAAGCATCTAAAAAATCTATTACAGAAAGGGCTTACAGTATCATGGCCAACCAACTGGGGATAGCAGCGCCTAGCTTAATTTTAACTACCCCCGAAAACAAAAAGGTTTCTTTGTATGAAATAAAATCACCTTACACTTTTATTGCTTTTTGGGACCCTACCTGTAGTCATTGTAAAATTGACATCCCAAGATTGGATTCTTTTTACAAAGCGAGCTGGAAAAATTTTCAGGTAAAAGTGTTTTCGGTAAATATTAATTTTAAAGAATTGGGTGCTTGGAAAACTTTTATCAATGAGAAGCATTTAGAAGATTGGATACATGGCTATCAACCCGAGGAAGATCTCAATAGAGAAATAAAAGCAGGATTGCCAAGTACCATTCGTCAATTGTACGATGTATATAAAACGCCCACTTTTTATTTATTAGACAGCAATAAAAAAATTATCGCAAAAAATTTAAGCCTAGAGCAGTTTCATGATTTTTTAGCCAACACAAATAAAAAGAAATAGAAATAATTGGCTGTATAAATGAGAGCGTTGTAATTAAAACACAGCAGCTACTACATCCTTAACCACCTGGGGTTTGCCTAAAGTGTAATAATGTAAAACCGGTACCCCTGCTGCTTTCAGCTCCTTGCTTTGTTGAATTAACCATTCTGTTCCCACTTGCTCACAAGCAGCATCGGTGGTTGCAGCCAACATAGCCGATGATAAATCGGTAGGTATATCCACATAAAAAATATTCGGTAAAATAGTTAACTGCTTTTTATTCGTAATAGGTTTTAAACCAGGGATAATTGGAACCTTGATGCCAATGCTTCTGCAGGCGTCTACGTAGTCAAAGTATTTTTTATTGTCAAAAAACATTTGAGTCATAATGTATTCTGCCCCTGCATCCACTTTTGCTTTGGCACGTTGTAAATCAAATTCCATACTGGGTGCTTCAAAATGTTTTTCAGGATAGCCTGCAACCCCCATACAAAAATTAGTTTTACTTCCGTTGATGATGTCCTTGTCTAAATAATCGCCATTATTTAATCCTACCACTTGTTCTAATAATTCAATCGCTTGCTTATTTCCATTGGGTTCTGGAATAAATGTTTTTTGATTTTTTTCCGCATCCCCTCTTAACACCAATAAATTATCAATACCTAAAAATTGCAAATCAATTAAAGCATCTTCTGTTTCTCTTTTAGAAAACCCGCCACAAATAATATGCGGCACTGCATCAATATTATAATGGTTCATGATGGCCGCACAAATACCTACTGTTCCTGGGCGTTTACGTACATCTACTTTTTCTTCCGTGCCATCTTCTTTTTTTCGAACAATGGTTTCGCTGCGATGATAAGTTACATTGATCCAAGAGGGTTTAAATTCCATTAAGGGATCTAAGTGTTCATAGATATAAGAAATGGTTTTCCCTTTTAAAGGAGGCAATACCTCAAAAGATACCAATGTGTCCTTGGCATTTGCCAAATGTTCAATAACCTTCATATGTGCTTTGCTTTGTGGGCCCCGACTGTTTCTATAAGAAACCTCAAGTACTGCCCTTGTTGCGCAAAAATATATAATATTATTAAGCTATACGGGTAAAAGACCTAATTACCCTTATTTTTGTATAAATAATTGACATTGATACTTGCCATACATACCGATAAATTAATCAAGCAATACAAAGGCCGTAAGGTAGTGGACCAAGTAAGTATTTCAGTTAAGCAAGGGGAGATTGTTGGTTTGCTTGGACCCAATGGTGCTGGCAAAACCACCACCTTTTATATGGTAGTAGGGTTAATTGCACCAGATGAAGGACGCGTATTTTTAAATGATGAAGACATTACTAAATTACCTATGTACAAGCGCGCTCAAATGGGCTTGGGTTATTTACCGCAGGAAGCAAGTGTATTCAGAAAGTTGTCTGTTGAAGACAATATCATGGCTATTTTAGAAATGACCACTTTAACCAAAGCAGAAAGAACCTATAAATTAGATAGTTTATTAGATGAATTTAATTTGCATCAAGTGCGTCATAACAATGGGGACAGTTTAAGTGGCGGAGAGCGACGTCGTACTGAAATTGCACGTGCATTGGCAGTTGATCCAAAATTTATTTTACTAGATGAGCCCTTTGCTGGCGTGGATCCTATAGCAGTGGAAGACATTCAATCGGTAGTATCACGTTTGAAATTAAAAGACATTGGTATTTTAATTACCGATCACAATGTAAATGAAACCCTATCTATTTGTGATAGAGCTTACTTATTAATTGAAGGAAAGATTTTCAAACATGGCACTGCAGAAGAATTGGCCGAAGACGATCAAGTACGTCGATTGTACTTGGGTACCAACTTTGAATTAAAGCGAAAAGATTGGATCATTGAAATGGGTCAAAAAGCCAAATAAGTCGGACCAAATACTGCTTTTATTGCTTAATTTATACAAGCGTAATGCTTATATTGTGAGGAGGATATGAAAATCTTTAGCCCCGCACTCTCCAGATTAGCCCGATTGCGTTATTGGCGCATCGAACATTGGGTAAGCGACCCCATTGCGGCACAGCGTGAAGTATTGCAGGATTTAATCACACATGGACAGTACACCCAATTTGGATTAAAATATCAGTTTACAGAAATTTTTAACATCCGCACATTTAAAGCCACTGTACCCATTCATGAATATGATGATTTGAAGCCATTTATTGAACAAATCATGGAAGGAGAAGAAGCGGTATTATGGAATACACCTGTACAATGGTTTGCTAAAAGCAGCGGAACCACCAGTGATAAAAGTAAATTTATTCCACTCACCAAAGAAAGTATTGAAGACAATCATTTTCAAGGATCAAAAGATGTTTTAACCAATTACTACCATGTACTACCTGATAGTGATTTATTGACTGGAAAGGGTTTGGTCATTGGTGGAAGTCATCAAGTACATCCTATTAAAGAGGACATTCAATATGGAGATTTGAGTGCCGTGTTGTTACAAAATTCTCCTTTTTGGTCTGGATTTATAAGAACACCCGAGCTCTCCATTGCCTTAATGGATGAGTGGGAAAATAAAATTGAAAGCTTGGCGCAAAGTACCATCAATGAAGATGTCACTTCTATTGCTGGCGTGCCTACTTGGACTTTGGTCTTGTTAAAAAGAATTTTAGAAATAACAGGAAAGAAAAACATAAAGGAAGTTTGGCCTAATTTTGAATTGTATATACATGGAGGCGTTTCTTTTACGCCTTACAAAGAACAATTTAATAAAGTAATTGGTCCCGATTGTAATTACATCGAAATATACAATGCAAGTGAAGGTTTTTTTGCAGCGCAGGACAGGATTGGAGAAGAAGGCATGTTGTTGTATTTAGAACATGGTATTTTTTATGAGTTCATGCCCATCGAAGAATATGGAAAAGAAAACCCTATTACTTATGGATTAAACAAAGTAGAAATAGGAAAAAATTATGCCATCATCATTAGCACCAATGGAGGATTGTGGAGATACTTAGTGGGAGACACCATACAATTTGTAAGCTTATCTCCATTTCGTATAAAAGTGAGTGGCCGTTTAAAACAATTTATAAATGCATTTGGTGAAGAAGTGATTGCGGACAATAGCGACAAGGCCATCAGTGAAACCTGTGCAACATTGGGATTGTCTATTAAAGAATATACGGCAGCACCCATCTATATGTCAGATAAACAAACTGGAGCGCATGAGTGGTTGATAGAGTTTGATGAAAATCCAAACAATCTAGATGCGTTTGCTATTTTATTAGATAGCAACTTGCAAGCCATCAATAGTGACTATGAAGCAAAAAGACATAAAAATATTGCGCTGGGATTGCCCCAGGTGACCGCCGTAAAAAAAGGTTGTTTTCATGAGTGGCTAAAACAAAAAGGGAAATTGGGTGGACAGCATAAAGTGCCTCGACTGTCTAATGAACGTGTTTATGTTGAAGAAATAAAAAAGATACATCAAAGATTAAAATAAACAAACTCGTTATCTTTGTATAAATAAAACATTATGAAACTACTTACCGGAAAAGTATCCATTGTAACAGGCGCTGCACGTGGTATTGGAGCGGCTATTGCATTAAAACTAGCAGAACAAGGAAGTCATATTGCTTTTACCTATGTAAGTGATAGCAGTGCCGATAAGGCCAATGCCTTGGTAAGCGAAATAGAAAAGCTGGGTGTAAAAGCCAAAGCCTATAAAGCCAACGCTGCCGATTTTAGTGCTTGTGAAAATTTTGTAAATGAGGTAGTAAACACTTTTGGTACCGTTGATATTTGCGTGAACAACGCAGGTATTTCAAAAGACAATTTATTATTGCGCATGACGCCCGAACAATGGGACGATGTTATAAATACGAATTTGAAAAGCGTTTACAATATGACCAAACAAGTCATTCGTCCCATGATGAAAGCAAAAAGTGGAAGCATTGTTAATATGAGTTCGATTATTGGTATTCGTGGCAACGCCGGACAAAGTAGTTATGCAGCAAGCAAAGCGGGTATTATTGGTTTTACTAAATCAATCGCTTTAGAAATTGGAAGTCGAAATATCAGATGCAATGCAATTGCACCTGGTTTTGTAGAAACAGATATGACGCATTATTTAAATGAAGGAGATGCGGGTAAAGCTTTTTTAGATAAAATTCCTTTAGGACGTTTTGGTAAAGCAGAAGAAATTGCGAACACTACTTTATTTTTAGCAAGCGACTTAAGTAGTTATATTACGGGACAAGTAATTAGCGCTTGTGGTGGATTAAATATTTAAAAAAATATTTTATTTACAAGCGTTAAATTCTTGCGTCGATTTCTTTTTTCAAATCTGCATAAATACTTTCTACCGTTCCTTCTCCAGTCACAGCAACTACTTTATTATATTTTGCATAATAAGTAGCAACAGCCGTGGTTTTATCATGGTATTCTTGAATTCTTGCACGTATAATAGTTTCATTGGTATCATCGCTACGACCCGATGTTAAACCACGACCCAATAATCTTTTTACGAGTTCTTCTTCACTTACTTCTAAAGCCAAAACCACATTAATTTCACTGTTTTTTTCTTTCAATAAAGCATCTAATGCAATGCATTGAGCAGTAGTACGAGGAAAGCCATCAAATAAAAATCCTTTTGCAGCAGGATGAGCATCTATAAAATTTCCTACCATTCCAATAACAACAGCATCTGGGACCAATTGCCCTGCATCCATTAAACGCTTGGCCTCCATTCCTAAAGGCGTTTGATGGGCAATTTCTGATCTTAATAAATTTCCTGTACTTAAATGTTGTAGGCCAAACGCTTCAATAATGTGTTCACTTTGAGTGCCTTTGCCGCTGCCCGGTGGGCCAAATAAAATTAAATTAAACATGCTTATTTATTGATGGTAAAGATACAGCACTAGGTTAAATTTTGAATGTTTTTAATCTAAGGATTGCCTCCTAAATAGAAAAAAACACAAGAAATTATATATTTTATAAAAACCAAACAAAAAAGATGAATAGTTGTTAGTATTTTTATCAAAGAATGAAACCTATGTATAAAATTATTAGTTGTTTACTTTTGCTTGGTCTAGGCGCTTGCGCACAAGGGCCTAGCCAATCCAATTTAAAAAAAGCCAGTATGTCAGAAAAGAAAAATACCTATTATTCCACTACCAATACAGAAAAACTGGTATTGCCAGACAGCACTTGGAAGCAAATATTATCACCAGAATTGTATGCCATTGCAAGAGAAAAGGGGACCGAGCGCCCGTTTACTAGTGCTTTTGAAAACAGCAAAGAAGTAGGCACTTTTCATTGCGCCGCTTGTGGAAACCCCTTATTTAAAAGTACCGCTAAGTTTGAAAGCGGTTGTGGCTGGCCTAGTTTTTTTGAACCCATCACTAAAAGTTCCATCCTTTATATACCCGACCATAGCCATGGGATGAATCGAACCGAAGTGCAGTGTGGAAAATGTAAAGCACACTTAGGGCATGTATTTGAGGATGGGCCAAAACCAACCGGCCTTCGCTATTGCATCAATGGGGTAATTCTAAGTTTAGAAAAATAAACCTAGTATTTATACCAGCGCCGTTTCTTTGATAAGATTGTTTTTCTTATAAAAATAATACATCGCATAAAGGGTAATAAATACGCCTATAAAAGATAAAATCATGACACTTTCTGAAAAGAATTTGGTCCATTTTATTTGTATGCTCATGCCTTCTTTTGCAAGCATGACCATGACACTTCCTACATAGCCCACGGAATCTGCTACATAAATAAAAAAACCCACATTCCCTTTCATAGAAAAAGCGGCAATCAATCGATCAAAGAAAATAGAATTAAATGGAATGTATACCAAATACAAACCAAGGCCCACCAGCATCATCCACCAAAATGGGTTAAGCATTTGATGTGTAAAATAATAGGTAGAAACACCTGCAATAATAAATCCAATTAAAATAAAAAAGTGCGCTACCATTAAAGCTTTAAAACTATTTTTTATAAGCACTACCGCCCCCATGATCATTAAAATAAAAACAGTGATTGGAATTTCGGTTTGTGTAAAAATAGCTGGCTTAGAGGTATATCCCATCTCCTTCCACATATCTGCCGAAAAATTGTCTCTTATGTCTCTAAAAATAGTCGCAAATAAATAGATGGTTACAAAAGCAATAATTCCTGGTAAGTATTGTTTTAATAAATTTTTTCTATCACCAGCTGTCATGGGAATTCGCTTGGTTCTGAGTAATTCATCTTCATCTGACGGCGGGGGAACTTTTTCTAAACCATATACACATAGAAGTAGAGGCAATGCGAAAACCAATCCGGTACAAAAGGGAACCCAAAACTCTGTGATATGGTATTGCGCCATCAACCAAGCCCCTACCGATTTTACCCAACCAGATGAAAAAATAAAACTTACTGCCAATGCGGCACCTATAAAGTCTGTACTCTTCCTTCCTTCCACATAAGAAAAAACAACACCCCATAACATACCTAAGGGAAAACCATTTAAAAATAAAAAAACAACATTATAGGGTGCTGGGACTAGCGCAAATAACAACCAAGCCAGCCAAGAAATTCCTGTTAATAAAAAAATTATTTTATATCTATTTACTTTCTTTAACCCTGAAATAAATTTAATCCCATAAAATTTTGCCAACATATAACCCAGCATTTGACTTATAACCAGTGCCGTTTTATAGGCAATGGGGCCAAAAGTTAAACCATCAAAAGTGCAAACAGTAAAAGATTTTCTAAATCCAAAAATAAAAACATAAGTGCCAAAGGAAACCAACGCGGCATATAAAGCAATAGATTTATCTTTTGAAAGTAAAGGCATAAGGGTTGTTTTATTCCTAAATCAAATTTACAGTTTTAAACATGTATAATATTGACTAAATTAGTGCTTTATGAAAAAGCCTTCCGTTTGTATTTCCCCCTTGGATTGGGGTTTGGGACACGCCACCAGGTGTATCCCACTGATCCAATCATTGCAAGAACTGGGCTATCAAGTATACATTGCTTCTGAAAAAAATCAGGAGGCTATTTTAAAAGAAGCCATCCCCAATGCCCGTTTTTTATACTTACAAGGCTATCGAATCAAATATGCCAAATGGGGGGTGCTGCTTCCTTTTGTTTTATTGTTCCAAGTTCCTAAAATTATCTACAGCATTTTTCATGAATACAATTGGTTAAAGAAAGCGCAGCTTGTATATGAGTTTGATTTAATTATTTCAGACAATCGTTATGGATTTTTTCATACCTCCACTCCAAGTGTATTTATTACACATCAATTGAATTTACAAACACCAATGAAGTGGACAACAAACTTGTTTCAAAAAATGCAATATGCTTGGTTAAAAAAATTTAATGCTTGTTGGATTCCTGATACAGAAGGTCCCAATAACTTATCAGGCATATTGGCAAATCCTGAAAAAAAGCCAAGTACCAGATTGTGGTATATGGGTTGTTTGTCTAGATTGGAACAGCAAAAAATTACAGATGCGATCACAGATAAAAATATTTTTTTAGGTATGGTCTCTGGGCCCGAACCACAAAGAACTTTGTTGGAGAATTTATTGTGGGAAAAGGGAAATGAATTAAATATCAAATTTGCTTTAGTAGCTGGAACGCCCTTAAATGATAAGGCTTTTAAAAAAACAACACAGTCCATTGTTTACCCACATTTAACAGCAGTCGAATTGGTCCAACAAATACATGCAGCTGAATATATTATTTGCAGAGGTGGTTATAGTACCTTAATTGAATTGATTCCTTTTAGAAAAAAATTAATATTAATTCCAACGCCTGGTCAAACAGAGCAATTGTATTTAGGTAAATTATGGCAGGAAAAAAATTGGGCGCTTTGTTATCATCAAGAAAATTTTAATTTAAAGACTGCTTTGGCCGAAGCGAGTCAATTTAATTTTGTACAAACTCCTTTTATAGCTTTCTCCACTTTGGCACTTAAAAACGAACTAAAGCAACTAACTTTGTAAACATGGCAGTGCAAAAAATTAGTATCAATGAATTCATAGAACAAATTTCCCATGTCATTATTATTGATGTTAGAAGTCCGGGTGAATTTGAACATGCTCATATACCCACTGCCCTTAATCTTCCTTTGTTTTCAAATGAAGAACGCGCAATGGTTGGAACCACTTATAAAAAACAAAGTAGGGAAGCTGCGATAAAAATTGGGCTCCCACTTTTTGGAAATAAGTTGCTGGCCATGATTGAAACAGTGGAATCTTGGGTCAAAGAAAAACAAAATAATGATGCGCAAACTAAGCCAACCATCTTTGTACACTGTTGGAGAGGGGGCATGCGAAGCGCAGCAGTAGCTTGGTTATTAGATTTATACGGTTATAAAGTGATTCAACTTACTGGTGGTTATAAGGCCTATCGAAATTGGGTATTGGCACAATTTAATTTGCCCTATCCGCTTAGGGTATTGGGTGGCTATACCGGCTCAGGTAAAACAGAAATTTTACAAGAATTAAACAAAAGAAAACATCCCGTGATTGATTTGGAAGGTATGGCACATCACAAAGGTTCTGCCTTTGGTGCGATTGGACAACCCATTCAACCTTCTCAAGAAATGTTTGAAAATAGTTTGGCACATTCACTTTTTGAAAAAAATAAAAATTCAGTGCCTATTTGGATAGAAGATGAAAGTCAAAGAATTGGTACCGTATTAATTCCAACGCCCCTATTTCATTTATTAAGAAATAGTACTTGTTATTTTTTAACCATCCCTTTTGAACAAAGACTTGATTTTATTTTAGAGGGCTATGGAAAATTTGACAAACAAAGTTTAATGGATGCAACATTAAGAATTGAAAAAAGACTTGGTGGATTAGAAACAAAAACGGCTATTAATTATATTAAAGAGGGGGCTTTCAAAGAAGCGTTTGCTATTTTATTAAAGTACTATGACAAATGGTATGAAAAGAATGCAAAAAATCAAACAGTGCCTAAAGTAGAATTAATTCCTATACTTGCTGAAAAAGTAGATTCTATATGGAATGCCGGGTTGATTGAAAAAATTAAATAAATGATGCAGATCATTATTAAATAATAATGACTTTTCATTAACTTCACTTACTAATATATGCAACAATTACTTGCTTGGTGGTTATTTACAATTCGCGGATGGAAAATAGAAGGCAGATTTCATTTTGAATTGCCTAAGAGCGTTATAATAGTTGCCCCTCATACCCATAGTTTTGATTTTTTTGTTGGGCTAGGTATTCGTAAAAAAATGCATTTTGAATTTGTTCATTTTTTAGGCAAAAGTGAATTGTTTTGGCCGCCCCTTAGTTGGTTTTTGCGTTACCTGGGCGCTTACCCTGTAGATCGTCATCAGCAACACAATATGGTAGACCAGGTGGTGGCGATTTTTAAGAAGAAAGAACGTTTTCATTTGGCCCTTTCTCCAGAAGGCACTCGAAAAAAAGTCACCAAACTTAGAACTGGTTTTTACCATATAGCCAAAAACGCCCAGGTGCCCATCGTCATGGTGGGATTGGATTTCCCAGGTCGTAGAGTAGTTTTTGCAGCGCCCTTTTTTGTTTCTGAGGACGAAAAGGCAGACAAATATAAAATTGTGCAATTTTTCAAGGATTTTAAAGGATATGTTCCTAATTTAGGAATCACCGAAGACCTAGAGGACTAGGGCCTGCTTTAACAAAATATTGTTTAACTTTTTAGATAATATTTGTATTTTTACGGGACACCGACATTGTTTAATTTTAAATAAAAAGATAAAATATGAAAAGTAAAATTTTTTTAGCGCTTGCAATTTTTAGTTTGGGTGCTTATTCTTGTGTAAGTCCTAAAAAATTAGAAGAAGCAGAGGCAAAATATGGCCAATTGAATGGCGCTTATGCTGAATTGCAAGGGAAATATCGTGATGCGCAAGATGCTATTTCGAAAAGTAAGTCTGATGCCGAAAAAGCAAGTGACAAAACAAAATCATTACAATCTATTATTGACGATTTAAACAAACAGGTTGATTTCTTAAAATCAAATAACAATGTTGTTTTAAGTCAGCTTAAAGACATGTCTGTTGTAACTGGTGCTCAAGCAGAAAGCATTAAAAAATCATTGGACAATATTGGTGCTAAAGATTTATACATTCAAGGCTTGCAAAGCTCTATGGCTCGTAAAGATTCTATCAACATGAACTTGGTGATGAACTTGAAAGGTGCCATTGGTGATTTAAACGATGCAGACATTAATGTTAAAGTAGATAAGGGCGTAGTATACGTTGATATTTCAGATAAATTATTATTCAAAAGTGGCAGCTTTAATATAACAGATAAAGCTAAAGTGGTATTAGGAAAAGTAGCTAAGGTATTGGCTGCTCAACCAAATATTGAATTTATGGTAGAAGGACATACCGATTCTAAGCAAATTATTAGTTCTGGTAACCTAATGGAAGACAACTGGGATTTAAGTGTGAAGCGTGCTACTACCATTGTTCGTGTATTACAAGAAACTTATGGTATTGATCCTAAGCGTATGACTGCAGCGGGAAGAAGTGAATACATTCCACTTGCCGAAAATGATTCGCCAGAGCACAGAGCAGCGAATCGTAGAACAAGAATTGTAATTCTTCCTCAATTAGATCAGTTCTTTAAATTGCTTGAAAAAAAGTAATTCTTTTATAAAGACTTTAAAAAGCCCTCCGATTTTTCGGGGGGCTTTTTGTTTAGGTAATTTTATTTTTTCGCAGTATAGTTTTCCACCAGTAATTATAATCAAACAACTTGAACGTATCTTCGCCTAATGCAAGAAGCGTATTTGAATGGATTAAATGAAAAGCAATTAGAAGCCGTTTTACACTTAAAGGGCCCCTTGATGATTATAGCGGGTGCCGGCAGTGGGAAAACAAAGGTTTTAACTACGCGTGTTGCTCATTTGATGCATAGTGGTGTGGATTCATTTAATATATTGGCACTCACTTTTACCAATAAGGCTGCTGCTGAAATGAAAGAGCGTGTCGAAAAAGCTTTAGGCAATTCCGACGCTCGTAATTTATACATTGGTACCTTTCATAGTGTATTTGCAAGAATCTTAAGGGCAGAAGCAGATAAATTGGGATATCCCAAAAGCTTTACCATCTATGATACAGACGATTCTAGATCGGTGATTAAGGCGGTAGTCAATGATATGGGTTTAGATGATAAATTATACAAACCTAATATTGTACACAACCGCATATCCGGTGCCAAAAATGCATTAGTAGGTCCATCTGAATACGCGCTAGATACTTTTTTAAAACAAGAAGATGCCAGGTCTAATCGACCTGCCATTGCAGAAATATATGCAAGCTATGCGGCTCGTTGTTTTAAAAATGGTGCGATGGATTTTGATGACTTGTTATTTAAAATGCATGAGCTATTAAACAGTTTTCCAGAAGTATTACATAAATACCAACATAAGTTTAAATACATTTTAATTGATGAGTATCAGGATACCAATCCGGTGCAGTATCAAATTGCAAAACTATTAGCAGCGGTGCACGAAAATTTATGTGTAGTAGGCGATGATGCACAAAGTATTTATAGTTTCCGCGGAGCTACCATTGAAAACATTTTACAGTTTCAAAAAGATTATGACGATGTAAAATTAGTTAAGCTAGAACAAAATTACAGAAGCAGTCAATCTATCATTGGTGTCGCGAATCATGTAATCAAAAACAATATTGGTCAAATTCCAAAAGAACTTTGGACAGAAAACGAAGCGGGAGATAAAATAAAATTAGTACGTACGATGACCGACAACGACGAAGGAAAGTTTGTTGCCGACGCCATTCAAGAAAATAAATTAAGAAATCATTTTTACAATAAAGACTTTGCTATTTTATACCGAACCAATGCACAAAGTAGATCCTTTGAGGAAAGTTTAAGAAGAACCGGTATTGCTTATAAAATATATGGTGGGCTTAGCTTTTACCAGAGAAAAGAGATAAAAGATTATATCGCTTATTTACGCATTATAGTCAATACCAAAGACGAAGAGGGTTTAAAAAGAATCATTAACTATCCAGCTCGTGGTATTGGGAAAACCACGATGGAGAAGTGTTTGGTCCTTGCAGGGGAACAAAATATTACTTTTTTTGAAGTATTAGAAAAAGCCAAATCTTTTGGTTTTAAAGCAGGCACCCTCACTGCAATTGAAGAATTTGTTACGATGATTAAGTATTTTCAAAATCAATTGACCAAGCACAATGCTTACGATGTAGCAGTGCAAGTAGGAAAACATACGAACTTGGTAAAAGAATTGTTTACCGATAAATCAACCGAGGGATTGGCGCGTTACGAAAACATTCAAGAGTTATTAAACTCTATCAAAGAATGGACCGAAAGTCCAAGCAATGAAGATGGTGAATTAGGAGATATTGGCTTAGGTGCTTACTTACAACAAATTACTTTAATTACCGATGCAGACAATGATACTGGCAATGAAGACACGGTAAAATTAATGACTGTGCATGCCGCCAAGGGTTTGGAATTTGCTTGTGTATTTTTAGTGGGCCTAGAAGAATCTTTATTTCCTAGTGGGATGAGTGTGAATACACGTGAAGAATTAGAAGAAGAAAGAAGATTGTTTTATGTAGCTGTTACCAGGGCTAAAAAACATTTGTGGTTAACCTATGCCAATACCCGTTATCGATATGGTCAATTGGTACAAAACGATCCTAGCCGTTTTATAGATGAAATGCCAGAAGATCAAATTGATAAAACAAGCTCTGGTGGAGGGGCGCGCAACCAAAGTTCAGGTTGGGGATCGGCTTATGATCGAATGCATGGCGGAAACAATAAAAGTTGGAATGACCCAGAAAAAACAACAAACAAAAAAACAGAAAGTGCTAAGCCTAGTTATTTACCCGTAGTGGCACCCCATACGCTTAATAAAAATCATATTCCTTCAACCAATTTTACCCCCTGTGACCCATCCGCTTTAGAAGCAGGTTGTAAAATAGAACATCAGAAATTTGGATTTGGCGTCATTAAAGAAATAGAAGGATCTGCCCACAATCCCATTGCCGTGATCCTTTTTGATAAAAATGGGGAGAAAAAGATCATGCTCAACTATGCCAAATTGAGCATTGTCCCTTAATCTTCTTTCGATATCGGAAAAATAAAGGCGCTACCGCCTTAAAGCGGATGACAACCTAGGCTTTTTGATTAATTTTGTTTTCAATTCTACCAAAAAGAGAAATTATGATTACCACAGGCAATACCATTGTAAGTATTTATACCGAAATGACCCCCAACCCAGAAACGATGAAGTTTGTGGCCAACAAACTTTTGTATCCAGGAAAAAGTATCGATATCGCCGATGAAAGTTTAGCGATTGCTTCTCCTTTGGCAAAAGAATTATTTAGCTTCCCTTTTATTAAAAGTGTTTTTATAGCAAGTAATTTTATTACCCTCACCAAGGCCACTGAAAACGAAGATTGGCAAGATGTGATTCCTACCATCAAAACTTTTTTGAAAGAATATTTAGAAGCAGGTGGCGTAGTAGTAAATGAAGAAGAAATAGCAAAAATTAAACAAGAAGCTACCAACACGGTGCATGCTGATGACGATGATGTCGTAAAGCGTGTAAAAGAATTATTAGAAAATTATGTAAAGCCTGCTGTTGAAATGGATGGCGGTGCTATACAATTTAAAAGTTATAACGATGGCATCGTCAATTTAATGTTACAAGGGTCTTGTAGCGGATGTCCTTCTAGTATGGTTACTTTAAAAGCGGGGATTGAAGGCATGATGAAACGCATGATACCCGAAGTAAAAGAAGTAGTGGCAGAAGCTGAGTAGTGGTTATATTTATTTCTTTTTTAAAAAATAAAGAAATAAATATTGAACCTCATATGATTTATTCAAAAATTATTAATTTTTGAAATAGTTACAAGTTCCCGTAAAGTACGCGCAACTTTTCTCTGGTAATAATGCTTTCCCAATTAGGTCCTAGTGCGTTCTCCCACAAAGGTTTCATGCCTAGTGAAACATTGATCATCGTATCAAATTGTTCCTCTGTTAAGTTGGCACAAATGCCTGTTGGAATTTCTATTTTATTTTTCTCCACCATATATTTAAATTCCTTTACCCCTGCTGGATAATATTCCTCTAAATGATTCATGACAATACAGTTGCCAATGCCATGCTTGGTGCCCAATAAATAGCTCAGGCCATAACTAACTGCATGCGCCACGCCCACTTGACTATAGGCAATACTCATTCCACCAGCGAAAGAAGCCATCATTAATTGCTCATCGCTTTCCTCATCCCACTTGTCTTTATGCACAAATATTTTTTGACACAAGTCCAAGGCTTTTTCACCATAGCTTTTACTAAACTCATTTAGAAAAGTGCCTTCTAAGCTTTCTATACAATGTATATAACAATCCATGCCAGTATAAAAACGTTGATTGGCTGGTACGTTTTTAGTTAATTCAGGATCCAAAACAATTTGACTAAAAGGAGTGTAATCAGAATTCATTCCCAATTTTCGAGTGGGTCCAGTAAGTACTGTTGTTCGGCTTACTTCGGCGCCCGTGCCGCTTAATGTTGGAATGCCTACTTTATAAACACCAGGCAATTTAACCAAATCCCATCCTTGGTAATCTGATGAAGAACCTGGATTGGTCATCATTAATGCAACTGCTTTTGTTAAATCTAATGTAGAGCCGCCGCCTATACCAATAATACCGCTCACTTCTCCAAACTCAGCTTTTAATTCTGCAGCCAAGGCATCCACCTGTTTTGTTTTAGGCTCATGAGTAACATCTACATAAACAATTTTGTCTTTTCCTCTTAATGGAATTCTACTGGCCAGTGGTTTGCCTATAAAAAAATGATCTAAAAAAAATATCATTGGGAAATTCCCTTTGCGATGCGGGGCAATGATTTCATCTACTTGATTAAAGGAACCCCGGCCATACACTACATAGTCGACCATTTTAAAATTACGGAATTGCATATCTTTTCAATTAATTATATTATTCTAAAAATAATTTTACAAAGTTAGCTATTACCAAATGGATTGTAGTGGATAAACTTGTAAATTTTTTACGGACCTAGGAGTAGTGGTATTAAGAATTTTAATGTTTTTATCACTATGAACCGGAAAAGCTTGCACCGTAAAAACAGATTCCCCATCATTTACAAACACTTCCACTATGCTATTGTCAACAAATACCTTGAATTTAATTTTATCAACTGTAAGATTTACGGGAGCGGTAAAGTAACGGATATCAGAAAAAGATCTATCAGAAAAAGAATTGGTTTTAGTACGATTGATGTATACTTTTTTCAAGCTTGGTTCATATCCAATTTCTACGCCTCTAAATTTATCATTGAGCACGCTAATGCCTACTTTTTCTGTGCTTGCGCTGCTTAATTCGAAATTACATTCATACACATCTGAATTTATACCAATAGATTCCAAAGAGATGGTTTCATCTTTTGTTTCAGTTGCCAATTTTTGAAAAGCAATTTTTTTGCGAAGCATATTTAAAGTCGCAATAGGCTTTTGAACCAAATGCCAAACTCCGTTTGTATTTTGTGCAAACAAGTTTCTAGGCAATGTCATGGCGCCTTTCCAAGGACTGGTGGGAATATTTCCTGCATAGCTCCAATTATTTGCCCAGGCAATACTGGTTGGTAATTGTGTTGCTGGCAATTGACCATAAGAAATACCTGCATAATAATCTGGACCAGCATTGGGTCTTAGTATAGTTTTTTGATTGCTGTCTACTATAAATTTAACTCCATTAAATTCACCTATAAAATATTGCATTTTCTCACTTAAGGAAACCTGCAATATCCATTTTTTGCTTGTCGAATTTAAAACTGGAATTTGTACCAAATCGGGGCATTCCCAAACACCCGAGGTATCTCCTTTCGGACCAAAATCACTTAAATAATTCCATTTTAATAAATTGGTACTTGAATAAAATTGTACTTGATGTTCTTGTGGTAAGTTTACACACATCACCCAATATTTTTTGGGTGCAAACCAAAATACCTTGGGGTCTCTAAAATCTTTTTTTCCTAAATCTAAGATTGGATTTTTATTGTATTTGGTCCAGGTTTTCCCCTCATCTAAACTATAAGCAAGATGCTGCGATTGATTGCTGTCTTTGACATGTCCAGTATATATAGCTACCATGGGCGGTTTTTGTTTTGAACCCAAGCCGCTTGAATTGTTTTGATCGAATACACAAGTGCCCGAAAATATCATGGTGTCTTTTTCTTCCGGTATGGCAATGGGCAGATGCTTCCAGTGTATTAAATCTTTGCTAATGGCGTGCCCCCAAGTCATGTGCCCCCAAACATTTGCAAAAGGATTGTATTGGTAAAATAAATGGTAGACCCCCTTCACATACACCAAACCATTGGGATCATTGGTCCAGTTGGTTTTAGGACTAAAATGAAATTGAGGTCGGTAAGGCTCTTGATATGGTTTTTCTTGAGCTATTGACTTTATAGTAATAGAAATCATAGACAACGCAAACAGTATAGAAAAAAGAAGACTGTTTTTGGGTCTACTTATTGGGTTAAAATTCTTGTTCATAAAATGAATAAATTATTGAAGGAGTTTTTTTTGTAGATCTTCTAAAGATACGCCCTTTGTTTCTGGTACTTTAAGTAGTATCCAAACCAATTGCAGGGCCATCATGACACAAAAGAAAGCAAATATAGGCCAAGGGTTCTCTTTAAATATGCCATGCTCACGGTCTAAAAAAACAGGGGTGACTAAAGTAATTAAAGCAGCAAAAATCCAATGGATGCTGGCTCCAAAAGCCTGGCCCTTAGCACGAATTTGGGTAGGAAATATTTCAGAAATCAATACCCAAATCACTGCTCCTTGTCCTATGGCATGTGCGGCAATGAATAACAATAAAAAGGTTAACATAAATTCCGGGGCACTGTGTGCCATAAAACCATAGGCAACCATTCCTAAGCTTACAATGTATCCAAAAGATCCAATAATTAATAATGTTTTACGACCAATGCGATCAATTAACCATAGACCAACAAAAGTGAAAATTAAATTCATTAATCCAATAGATATAGAACTTAATAAGGAATTGTTTTTTGCAAAACCCGCTTCCTCTAAAATGCGCGGCGCATAATATAAAAGGAAGTTAATACCAGATGCTTGGTTAAAGAAGGCTACAAAAAAAGCCAGGGAAATAATTTTTGCATGGTGCTTGGTAAATAACTTTAATCCTCCTTGCATTTTTTCTTGTTCATTCGCCGTTTTTATTTCTTGAATGGTTTGATCTATATTTTCAACCCCCACTTCTTGTAAAGTTTTTCTAGCCTCCGCTTCGTCATTTTTTACAGAAAAGAGCCATCTGGGGCTTTCTGGTAATCCGAGGGTCATCATGGTATAAATTGCAGAAGGAATTAATAAAACAGCCAGCATCCAGCGCCAATCATTGACTCCTCCAAAGCCTGCTAAAAAATAATTGGATAAATACGCTACTAAAATTCCAAAAACAATATTGAATTGATACATCCCAACCAATTTACCTCGATTGCCTTTGTTAGAAATTTCAGAAATATAAGTAGGTGCTGCTACCGAAGAAATACCAATGGCAATTCCACCAATCAATCTAAAAAAAGAAAAAGTATACGGGTCTTGGGCCAGCGCTGATCCTATAGCAGAAGCAATAAACATCAGGCCCAGCCAGATTAATACTTTTTTTCGTCCGTATTTTTCTGTTGGAGCACCTGCAAACACAGCGCCTATAACGGTTCCCCACAATGCCATAGACATAATAAAAAACCCATGAAACAAGGGTGTAGTATGCCACAATTCTTGAATGGGTTTGTCTGCTCCCGAAATAACAACCATATCAAAACCAAAAATAAAACCAGCCAAAGCGGCTACTACTGTTGACTGAAATAGTTTTCCTTTATTCATATTTTTTCTTTTATAAAAGTTTCTCGGCTTTAATTAAATCTTCTGGGGTATCTATCTCCACGCCCATGTAATGAGTCAGTACCATTTTAATACCAACACCATTTTCTAAATAACGTAGGCATTCAATTTTTTCGGCCGCCTCTAAAGGAGTCATAGGCCAGGTGGTAAAATCAAGGAGGGCTTGTTTTTTAAACGCATACACCCCAATGTGTTCATAATAGGTAAAGGGAGTATCGGTATTTCTTGGATAAGGAATAATACTGCGAGAAAAAAACAAAGCGTTTGAATTTTTATCTATAGCTACTTTGACATAATTAGGATCTGCAATCAATGAAGCGTTGGTTAATGTTTGCATCAAAGATGCTACTTGTACTTTTTCGTCTTTAAAGACAGCAATCACTTTTTCAAGTGGTTCTTTTTTTACAAAGGGCTCATCGCCTTGCACATTGACTACAATATCTATCTCTACGTTTTTTACTGCTTCCGCAATTCTATCAGTTCCGCTTTCATGTTGTTCCTTGCTCATAATGGCCTTCCCTCCATTGCTAACAATTTCATTATAAATAATATCACTATCTGTAACCACATATACTTCGTCAAACAAACCAGTTGCTAAGGTGTTATCATAGGTATGTCTAATTACCGTCTTGCCGCCTAATGGCTGCATTAATTTCGCATGAAAACGTGTTGCAGCATAGCGAGCAGGAATAAAAGCACCTATTTTACTCATTCTTTTTCTTTTTTAATGGGCGTTTAATAATCAGCTTTTATAGATTTATCAAACGGCGCTTTTAATTGATACGCCAATGATTGGTCTTTCGAATTGTCTAATACATCTAAACCATAGGTAATTTCGCTCATAGGCGTAAAATTATACGTGCCAAACAATCGATCCCAAAAGGAAAATATATTTCCATAATTGCTATCTGTTTGGGGGCGCTTTATATGATGATGTATTCGGTGCATATTGGGTGAAACAATTATATAACCAAAACTTTGATCAAACCATTTTGGAATTCTAATATTGGCATGATTGAACTGGGTAAGAACCACGCTTAAACTTTGGTACAATAGCACCATCCACATAGGGGTGCCTAAAATAAATACTGCTAAAATGGCGAATACCGCTCTTACAATTGATTCGCCGGGATGGTGCCTATTACCTGTGGTGGTGTCTACCTGTGTATCTGCATGATGTACCATATGAAATTTCCATAAAAATTTTACTTTGTGTTCAATTAAATGAACTAGATACGCCCCAATTAAATCCATTAATAATAATCCTACCAGTAAATTAGGTGCAGCTTTTAAAGACAACCAGTTTAATATTCCGAAATTTGTTTTCACTACATAATCACTTGACTTAACCATCAATAGGGCAAAACCAAAATTGATCACAATCGTAGTAAGGGTGAAAAATAAATTAATGCCTGCGTGTTGGTACTTGTTGTATTTAAATTTAAATAAAGGAATGGCAATTTCAACGAGCCAAAAAAAAGTGATGCCCCCGGCTAATAATAAAGCCCTTTGTGCACTTGAAATCTGTTCAAAATAGTTTTTTATAAGGTCAAGCATCGCTGTATTAATTATGGTATAAATGTAAATAAAAAAACCCGATGTTCCATTGATTGAGGCATCGGGTTTCGTTGAAAACAAAGCGAAATAATATTCGCTTTTATTGGGTAGGGATTAACTATTTAACATCAATGGCATTACCAACATCAAAAGATCTTCTCCAACTGCTTGCTCGGAGGGTTTAATAAGCCCCGCTTTGCTAGGAGTAGACAATTCAAGAAATACATCATCCGTATCCGCAGCACTTAGCATTTCAATTAAAAATTTCGCGTTAAAAGCAATTTGAATGTCTTCCCCCTTGTACTCACAACTCATGCGTTCATTTCCTTCAAAACTAAAGTCAATGTCTTGAGCTGCCATTTGTAATTCATTGCCAGTAATATTTAAAGCAACTTGATTGGTGCTTTTATTACTAAATACATTCACACGACGCAAAGCATTTTGAAAATCATGTTTGTTAACGGTGAGGCGATATGGATTGTCTGCAGGAATAACTACTTTATAATCAGGAAAACGTGCATCAATTAAACGACAAATCAATTGTGTAGAACCATGATCCACAAATAAATGATTGCTATTAAAGCTAATGGTGATAGGATCTTCGTTGTCTGGTAAGGCATTTTTTAATAAGTTCAATGGTTTTTTAGGAACTATGAAAGATGCGTTTTGTTTGGCTTTGGTATCTGTTCTCTTATACCTTACTAAACGATGGGCATCGGTAGCTACAAATTGTACACCGTCTTTGGACAATTCAAAAAACACACCCGTCATGGCTGGACGTAAATCATCACCACTCACGGCAAATAACGTTTTGTTGATGGCAGTTAAAAGTCCTGTACTGGTCATATTAAAACCAGTGGTATCATCAGCAGTCGGTTCTTTAGGAAAATTATCTGGATTTTCTCCCATCACTTTATACTTTCCATTGTCACTCGTAATTTCTACCGCATAATTTTTATCAATATTAAACGTAAGCGGTTGGTCGGCAATATTTTTTAAAGAGTCTATTAAAATTTTAGCAGGTATACAAACACGACCATTGGCCTTGCTTTCTACATCCATTTGAACGCGCATGACTGTTTCTAAATCTGTAGCAACAATATTTAATTTTTTATCTTCAATCTCAAATAAAAAATCTTCTAAAATAGGTAAAACAGTGTTGGTATTAATAACACCAGAAATTTGTTGTAGGTGTTTTAAAAGTGAAGAGGAAGAAACTATAAATTTCATATTACTCAGTGGTTTTATTTTTAGGGGTTACATGTTCTGACTTGGGCATCAAAATAAGCTGCTTGGGTCATAAAAATTAACCTTAATAACACTAACGAAACTAATGCAAAATCTTAAGATTAAAAAGCTATTTTAGCATATCTTATTGACATTCTTATCGACAAAATGCAAAAAATTAGAATAGGCAAAGAGCAGGCTATACAAAGGATTCGGCATTATTGCGCCTATCAAGAAAGGGCTCAACAAGAGGTCCGAGATAAGTTGTACGAGCTGGGCATGACCAAGAATGAAGTAGAGGAAATAATAGCAGATTTAATTTCAGATAATTTTTTAAACGAGGCTCGTTTTGCAGAAAGTTTTGCGGGCGGGCATTTTAGAATAAAATCCTGGGGCAAGCAAAAAATAAAATACGCCCTGCAACAAAAAAGGGTAAGTCCTGTAAACATTAAAAAAGCTTTAAATAGCATTGAGGAGGCTGCTTATAAAAAAACGCTCTTGTCCTTGGCCACCAAAAAATGGAATTCATTAAAAGCAGAAAGGGGGATGAGTCGTATGGCCAAAACCAACTCTTTTTTAAATCAGCGTGGCTTTGAATCGGCGCTAATTATGCCCATATTACAGGCATTAAACAAGAAGTAAAATTATTATTTGATTATTGTACCTTTAGGAAAGAAGTAAAATTATAAAGCTTTGTCAACACTCAGTTTTTCAATCATACAAACCAATTTATTTTGGGAGGATAAGGGCGCTAATCTTGCGAATTTAGCCCAAAAAATTATGGGCATAGAGCAGTATACTGAAATTATTGTTTTACCAGAAATGTTTAATACCGGTTTTAGCATGCGGCCCGAAATACTGGCCGAGGACATGGATGGGCCTACGATCCACTGGATGAAGCGTATGGCTGCAGATAAAAAAGCAATCATTACTGGTTCGCTTATTATTAAAGAAGAAGAAAAATTTTACAACCGACTCATTTGGATGTTACCCAATGGTGAATTGGGATATTATGACAAAAGGCATTTGTTTGCTTTTGCAGGAGAGGATCAACACTATACCCCTGGAAACAAAAGATTAATTGCAAGTGTAAAAGGATGGAAAATAAATTTACAAATTTGCTATGATTTACGTTTCCCGGTTTGGGCCAGACAAACCCAAGGCGCAGCATCAGAATACGACGTTCTTTTGTATGTGGCCAACTGGCCTGAAAAAAGAAATCATGCATGGAAAACCTTGCTTACTGCAAGAGCGATAGAAAACCAATGCGTTACTATTGGCGTGAATCGAGTAGGCATAGATGGAAATAATATTGCACACAGTGGCGACTCTTTAATTGTAGGACCTCTTGGAGAAGTGCTCTACCACTGCGCTTACGAAGAAGAGGTTTTTACAATCACCTTACAAAAAGAAGAGATTATTCAAGCTAGAACAAAATTTCCTTTTTGGAAAGATGCTGATTTTTTTCATATTCAATAATTGCATAGATTGGATACATTATGATTACAAGTTTGTCAGTTCAAGAATTATTTACAGGAAATCAATGGATGTCTGAAATGGTTATCTCCTTTGAAAATGGAAAAATAATTACTATTACCAAAGCGGGATATGATGCTGAAAACGCAATGCCATTGGTGGTACCTGCGCTTATTGATCTTCAGATTTATGGTGCAGAAAATAAATTATTATCTGAATACCCCGAAGCAGCTACCATTGAAAAAATTTATCGCTATTGTTTAGCAGGTGGTGCGGCCTATTTTCAACCTACTATTGCTTCTGAAAGCATGGAAATAATTTTGAAAGCAATTGATGCTGTTAAAGAATACAAAGCCCTTGGTGGAAAAGGTTGTATGGGGCTTCATATTGAAGGACCTTGGATCAATGTTGGAAAAAAGGGCGCTCATCAAGCCCAAATTATTCATTCCCCTACACTAAAAGAAGTAGAAGAAATAATTGCCTATGGCAAGGAGGCTATTGGTATGATTACATTGGCACCCGAGGTGGTAGATAAAACGATTATTGATGTAATACAAAAAAACAATATTGTTGTTTCGGCAGGACACACAGATGCAAATTATGAAATGGCCACCAATTATTTAAACAGTGGAATTACAGTTGCCACTCATTTATACAATGCCATGAGTGGTTTACAGCATCGTGCTCCGGGCATGGTTGGCGCGCTCTTTAATCACAAAACTGCTATGAGTAGTTTGGTTTGCGATGGATACCACGTAGATTTTGCTGCCATTAAAATTGCTAAACAAATAATGGGGGAAAGATTATTCTGCATTACAGATGCCGTAACAACTACAGCTACAGGATTGTATCAACATCAATTGGTGGGTGATAAATATGAAAGCAAAGGAATATTAAGTGGTTCGGCTTTGACCCAATTAAAATCTATAAAAAATTTAGTGAGCCAGGTAGGCATTGATTTGGGAGAAGCCATAAGAATGTGTAGTGTGTATCCAGCAAAAGTGATGAACCATAAGGGTATTTTAGGAACCATTGAAGTGGGCGGAAAAGCAGACCTACTCTGCTTAAGCGCAGATCATCAACTAATTAAAATGTGGGTTGCTTAATTAATACCCTACTTGCCAAAAGCATTCCAACCCTGCGCTGTTATATCAAATAAATTTTTTCCTTTGGTAATTAATTTAGCACCTTCTTCTTTGTCACACATATAACCAATGACACTTATTTCTTCTTGTAAAGTTATTTTATCATAATCGGATTGCTTCATCGTAAAAATAAGTTCATAATCTTCTCCTCCATTCAGTGCACATACTGTTGGGTCTAGTCCAAATTTAAAAGCCGCTGCACGACTTGATTCGTGGATAGGAATTTTTTCTTCATAAATTCTACAGCCCAAATTACTTTGTTTACACAAGTGCAACACTTCACTACTTAGTCCATCACTAATATCCATCATAGAAGTAGGTACAATATTTTGAGTTTCTAATATTTCTAAAATATCTTTTCTGGCTTCGGGTTTTAACAACCTCCCAACAATGTAATCTTCGTTTTCTAAATTGGGTTGAATTTGTGGGTTCTCTATAAATATTTTTTTCTCCCTTTCCATTAAAGTAAGCCCTAAAAAAGCGGCGCCCAAATCGCCCGAAACGCAGAGCAGGTCTCCACTTTCGGCAGTACTTCTTTTAATATATTTATCGGGTGCTACTTCCCCTAATGCGGTTACAGAAATGATAAGGCCTTTTTGTGAGGTAGAGGTATCGCCGCCAATTAAATCAACATGGTACTTTTCACATGCAATATTTACTCCTTCATAAAATTCTTCGAGTGCTTCCAAGCTAAATCGATTGCTAAAAGCAATGCTTAAGGTGATTTGGGTAGGTTGTGCATTCATTGCATAAATATCACTTAGATTCACCACCACCGATTTATACCCCAAGTGTTTTAAAGGGGTATACATTAAATCAAAATGAACACCTTCAATTAATAAGTCGGTGGTAATAACGGTTTGTTTGCCAAAGTGATCAATCACTGCAGCATCATCTCCAATGGACAAAATAGTAGATGCATTTTGCGTTTCAAAATTTTCCGTGAGATGGTCTATCAAACCAAACTCACCCAATTTGTCTATCTCAGTTCTTTCTGTTGACATAAAATAATTTATAAAGTTCCGCCTTTAATAACGGCTAAAAGGGCATCGTGTATTTTTCCATTGGTTGCTATAATCCCTGGCTGGTAAGGGCTATAGGGGTTACCACTTAAATCTGTTACCTTACCGCCAGCTTCTTCCACCATTAAAAACCCTGCAGCACTGTCCCAGGCTTGTAACTTGTGTTCATAAAATCCATCGAACCTTCCCGCTGCTGTCCAACACAAATCAATCGCAGCACTTCCTAATCTTCGCACTGGAATGGCTTTGCGTATTAATTTATCAAAAATTTGTAGGGGACCATTGGCCGCATCTAAATATTGATAAGGGAATCCGGTGACCAAACAACTGCTCAATAAATTATCTTTTGTACTTACTTTTATTTTTTGGTCATTTAATGTAGCACCTTGTCCACGCTCTGCTATAAAAAGCTCGTTCATCATTGGGTTGTACACGGCTCCTAAAATCATTTTACCATTTTCTTCTACTCCAATGCTTACACAACAAATGGGAATGCCATTGGCAAAATTAATGGTGCCATCAATGGGATCTATAATCCACTTAATATTGGAGTCCTGTTTAATCTCGCCCGTTTCTTCACTTAAAATAAAATGAGAAGGAAAGGCCTCTTGTATTACTTTAAAAATGGCTTTTTCGGAAGCATGGTCAGCCTCGGTAACAAGATCGTTGATAGAAGTCTTGCTTTCTATTGTAAAGGAACCGTTAAAAAATTGTTTTAATATTTTTCCCCCTTCCTCCACCGCCTTTAATAATGTATTTTTAATCATAGGGCAAAAGTAGGTTCGTTTGCTCGAATAACATTCCTATTTTTGCAGATAATCTTTTAAAAATTAAACCCGAATCTGTAGATGCCTATTTTTGAGATTAACTTGCCGAAAAATATAAACAAAGCGCTTGGTATCCCCCCAAGAAGCCCCAAAAGAGCACAATTGCGCGTGCTTAAGAAATTGTTGCGCCGTGCAAGATATACTTCCTTTGGTCAAGCATTTCATTTTAATGAAATTTTATTAAGCAAACACCCTGCTAAGACATTTCAAAAAAATGTGCCTACCTATAATTACAATAAAATTTACAAGGATTGGTGGCATTTAACACTAGAAGGCAAGCCTGATATTTGCTGGCCAGGAAAAATAAAATATTTTGCCTTAAGCAGTGGAACAAGCGAATCGGCAAGTAAATACATTCCCATTACCAATGATTTACTAAGAGGCAATAAAATAATCATGATTAAACAATTAATAAGTTTGTTTAATTATCATGATGTGCCTTTGGCCTCGATAGGCAAAGGTTGGTTAACCCTTGGAGGCAGCACCGACTTGCAAAAGGGTCCGGGTTATTATGCAGGTGATCTAAGTGGTATTACGGCTAAGAAAGCGCCTTTTTGGTTTCAACCCTTTTATAAACCCGGAAGAAAAATTGCAAAAGAAAGAGATTGGAATAAAAAATTAATTGAAATTGTGGAGAAGGCGCCCCAGTGGGATATTGGATTTATTGTAGGGGTGCCGGCTTGGATTCAAATGTGTATTGAAATGGTGATAGAAAAATATCAATTAAATCACATTCATGAAATTTGGCCCAACCTTGCTTTTTTTGTACATGGCGGCGTAAGTTTTGAACCTTATAAACACGGATTTGAAAAATTATTAGGTAAGCCAATTGCATATGTTGAAACCTATTTAGCAAGTGAGGGTTTTATTGCTTGGCAGGACAAGCAAGGCGCAAAAGGAATGAAGCTTTCATTTAATCAACATATCTTTTTTGAATTTGTTCCTTTTGATGATATTAATTTTGATGCCAATGGAGAGATGGTGGAAGATCCGGCAACTTTATTAATACACGAGGTGGAAGAAGGAAAAGATTATGGAATTTTAATAAGTACTTCAGCTGGGGCTTGGCGCTATTTAATTGGAGATACCGTTCGCTTTATTGACAAAGAAAATGCAGAAATTATTATTACTGGTAGGACCAAACACTTTTTGAGCTTGGTGGGCGAACATTTAAGTGTAGACAATATGAACAAAGCCATTCAATTGGTGAGTGAAGAATTAAATGTTTCTATACCCGAATATTGTGTTGCGGGGGAGCCGGTTGGTTCTTTCTTTGGTCATCATTGGTATGTAGCTTGTGATCAAAATATAGAGGAATCCATTTTGATGAATAAAATAGATGAAAAATTATGTGCATTAAATGATGATTACGCTATTGAAAGAAAATCTGCTTTAAAAGAAGTGCGGATGACCATATTAAAAGAAGAAAATTTTATGACTTTTCTTAAAGAGAAAGGCAAAGTAGGTGGTCAACATAAATTTCCTAGGGTAGTAAAGGGTGCTTTATTGACAGAATGGAAATTATTTATTTCAACTATTTAATATGATTGCTCCGCTGCTCAAGGGCTTATTGCTTGGATTTTTATTAAGCATATCCATTGGCCCCGTGATTTTTGCCATCTTAAAGCAAAGTCTAACCAATGGGCGCCGGGCCGGATATATTTTTGTAGCGGGGGTCTCTGCCAGCGATATAGCCCTTTTAACTATTTGTAATATTTTTACTGCTTTATTTGCAATGGTTTTAAGCCACAAGACCATGATTGCGTTGTTGGGCGCAGGCTTCTTATTATTAATGGGCCTGTATACTATTTTTTTAAAAAAAATAAAATTTGAACCAGGAGAGGAGGACAAAGAAAAGACCATGCGAAAAAGAGATTTACTTGCCATTTTTGCTTCGGGGTTTTTTATGAACACTTTAAACCCGAGTGTCTTTTTATTTTGGTTTGCCTGGACAGCAGCCATTGGTGTGAGTGCGATTGAATCCAATAATGCTTTACATTATAAATTAATTGTTTTTGGCACCTGTTTATTGTTTGTACTGATTTCAGATTTGGCTAAAGTGGCATTGGCGGGCGTTCTTAGACCAGGTTTAACTCAAAAAAATATGGTATTTATTAATCGAATTTCTGGTGTCATCATCTTGGTTTTTAGCGCCGCATTATTTTATGGTGCCTTACATTATTAAGTAGTACCAAGTCAAGCCTCAAGATTGGATTTTAACAAAAGGGCGTAGATTATATAAACATAAAAACGTAATTTGCTTAGGTGAATAAGAAAATACTATTAAGCTTTTTATTGGGGCTGTTTTTGTTGCCTTTCCTAAGTGCTCAAACCAATTTAAAGGAAGGACAAATTTTAATGTTAAAAGACAAGGGCGTTGTAGTACATTCTTTTACGAAGGGGGATTACATCGAGTTTGAATTTAGCAACCACCAATGGTTGATGGGTTATATAGATTGGGTAAGAAACGATTCAATTCAAATAAATCAATTTGCATTACAGTCTGTCTTAACCATGTATGGAACTTATGGAGAAGATACTTTAAAGCTAGGCAAGCTTGCTTTTCATATCAATGAAATAATTGCATTCCCAAAAGAAAAAGGGTATTACAATAGTGTTTTTACAAATGGTGCTTTTTTAAAAGCGGGTGGTATTGGGTATTTGGGTCTGAATATTATTAATTCTATATCTAATAAAGACCCGCTCTTTTCGAATGACAACTTGCCGAAATTAATAGGTGGTGCGCTGGCATGGATGGGGGGTGTTTTAATACACAAAACCAATCCTAATTATAGGCCCATTGGAAAACGATTTTCCGTAGAAACCTTATAAATTGTCGTTTGTGCTAAAAAAAATACGACGTCTTTTTCTATATTTATTTGTAAGTTCCTTGTTGTATGTGGTCATCATTAAATTTTTAGAACCACCCATTACTATTACACAAGTTACCAACGCCTTTGGCTTGGGATTACACAGAGATTATGTTTCTTGGAATGAATTGTCCTATAATATAAAATTGGCAGCCATTGCAAGTGAGGACCAATCTTTTACCGATCACATGGGTTTTGATTGGGATGCTATTGAAAAAAGTTTGCACCCAAAAAAGAAATCAAAAAAATCCAAAATACCTATTGGTGGGGGGGCCAGCACAATCTCACAACAAACAGCAAAGAATGTTTTTTTATGGCAGGGTGCTGGTATAAGTAGATACATAAGAAAATTGCCTGAAATTTATTTTACTTTTTTAATAGAATGGGTTTGGGGTAAGAAAAGAATTCTAGAGGTTTATTTAAATGTAATTGAAACGGGGCCGGGTTGTTTTGGAATAGAAGCTGCTGCACAACACTATTTTCATACATCAGCCAAAAAATTAACAAGAGAGCAAGCTGCGATGATTGTGGCGGGTTTTCCCAATCCTAAAAAGTTCACTGCAAATCCAATGACTGGAAGGGTTGCTTGGCGATATCCTCAAATTTTAAGAGAGATGAATAACATCGAATCGGATGAGGACATTGTTGCTTTACTAAAAAATTAAGCCAGTGCTTGATCCATCAAGTGAATTGCATTGTTTAATCTATCTAGCCCCTTGCCACTTACAATTCCCCAGGGAGTATTTTGATTTATTAAAAGGTCTTTATAAATAGAAAATAATTCTTGTCTTGGTTTTTCATCTGGGTATTCTCTCATTTCGTCTGCAGTCCAAGGCAGGTCTATATTACAGAGTAAATAAAAATCATATTTCCTCTGGTTTATTTGTTCTAAAATATAAGGATGACAATTGTTAAAAACATATTCACACCACACTTTCATTACATACATATCAGTGTCTATAATTAACTTATTATGGTTGTCGGGCTTTGCGCTTACTTTTTGAATGGCTTGATCTTCTAATGCAAGCTGACCTTTGGCAATGGTCAATAGATTTTCATAATTGTATTTGGTTCCTTCTTTGGATAAATAAGCACGCGCATATTCCTCACAATAAATAGTATCATAGTGTTTGGCCAGCTGCACACAGAGGGTCGACTTTCCAGTAGACTCCGGGCCCAGCACCACTATTTTCTTGAATGAACTTATCTTATTCATGGTTGCGTTTTGCATTTACTTTTTCCAACCAGGACTTCCAACCCGCGATGGCTAAAATTAATAAAATTATAAATTGAACACTTGTAAATGCATACCCTTTTATAAAATACAATGGAATTGAAGCGAGGTTGGTGACTATCCACCAAAACCAGCTTTCTACTTTTTTCTTAGCCATCAACCACATCGCGGTATAAGCAGATGCGCTGGCCAATGCGTCTGCCCAGGGTATGGCTTCTGGTGCAAATTGTTTTTTTAAAAATACCAAAGAGCAATAGATGGTTACATAAAACCCAGCAAAAAACAACAACTGATGGCGCCAATCTTTTGAGTTGCTTTTGGTAATTTGTAAAATAACGCTATGTTTATTGGGATCTACCCTGGTCCAAAGATACCAGCCATACAAGCTCATGATGGTATAATATACATTCACGCTTGCCTCGCCTAGCAGATTTCCTTTTACACTAATATAAATGTAGATGATGGTATTTAATAAGCCTGTTGGATATACTAAAATGTTTTCTTTGCGACTGTACCATACCGAAACAATGCCAGAAAAGACAGCAATCATTTCTAACCAGGTAGTTTGAAGCAGGCCTTGATATATAGATTCAAAAAATATTGCCATGTTTTGAATCAATTAGTTGTTTTTCATTTTTTGAAGTTGTGTTTCTAATCTAAACATTTCATCTCTTAATTTGGCTGCTTCCATAAAATCTAAAGCTTTGGCAAATTTATCCATTTGTTTTTTAGTTTGAACAATGGCTTTTTCTATTTGAGGAATGGTGGTGTAGCTGTTTTCTGAATCTGCAACCATCATCATATCATCTGTTGTTCGAATATTAATATTATTAAGCGTATACCCCTTGATGTCTAATACCGCCGATTGGGCCATTACCTGTTGAATGCTTTTAACAATAGTGGTGGGGGTAATATGGTTTTCTAAATTGTATTTTATTTGCTTGTCTCTTCTTCTATTGGTCTCATCAATGGTGCGTTGCATGCTTTTAGTCATTTGATCTGCATAAAAAATAACACGGCCGTTTACATTTCTTGCCGCCCTGCCTGCGGTTTGGGTTAAAGACTTTTCATTTCTTAAAAAGCCCTCTTTATCGGCGTCTAGTACCACCACCAAAGAAACTTCTGGTAAATCCAAGCCTTCTCTTAATAAATTTACGCCCACTAAAACATCTATGACACCCAATCTTAGTTCTCGTAAAATTTCAACCCTTTCAAGGGCGTCTATATCACTGTGTATGTATTTTGATTTGATTTGAATGCGGCTTAAATAACGATCCATTTCTTCGGCCATTTTTTTTGTAAGCGTGGTCACTAAAACGCGATCTCCTTTTTCCACCTGCATGGCAATCTCTTCTAATAAATCGTCAATTTGATTTTTAGTAGGGCGAACTTCTATTGGCGGATCTAATAATCCAGTAGGGCGAACCACCTGTTCAATGATTAATCCACCGGTTTTTTCTAATTCATATTCCCCTGGCGTTGCACTTACAAATATGGATTGTCCGATGATGTTTTCAAATTCATTAAAGTTTAATGGCCTGTTATCCATGGCACTGGGCAATCTAAATCCATACTCCACCAAATTCATTTTTCTACTTCTGTCTCCGCCATACATCCCTGAAATTTGAGGAATGGTTACATGGCTCTCATCTACTACACATAAAAAATCTTTTGGAAAATAATCCAACAAACAAAAGGGTCTTGTGCCGGGAACGCGTCTGTCAAAAAAACGAGAATAATTTTCAATCCCGGTACAATAACCAAGTTCACGTATCATTTCAACATCATATTCTACACGTTCTTTTAATCTTTGTGCTTCTATTTGTTTTCCCGTATTTTTAAAATACTCCACCTGGGCGCGCATTTCATCCTGTATTTCAGCTATAATTTCTTGAACCATTTCTTTGGGCGCCAAATATAAATTAGCTGGAAAGATGGCTGCATTTTCCATGGCTTCTATTCTTTTTCCACTTTCAATTTCTAGGCTTTCAATGGATTCTATTTCATCCCCAAAAAAAGTAATTCGATATCCATAATCTACATAGGGTAGTCGAATGTCCACGGTGTCACCGTTTACTCTAAAAGATCCTCTATCAAATTCTGTTACGGTTCTGTGGTACAAACTATTTACCAGTGCGTGTAAAAAAGCTTGTCTCGAAACAATCATACCTTTGTGAATTCTTATAATTCCTTTTTCATATTCAGTGGGGTTTCCCATTCCATAAATACAACTTACGCTTGCTACAATAATAATATCTCTGCGTCCGCTTAATAATTGTGCGGTGGCTTGTAGTCTTAGCTTATCAAGCTCTTCATTGATGCTTAAATCTTTTTCAATATAAACACCCGAAGTAGGTAGATAGGCTTCGGGTTGGTAATAATCATAATAGGAAACGAAATAACCCACGGCGTTGTTGGGAAAAAATTGTTTAAACTCTCCATACAATTGTGCTACCAATGTTTTATTATGGGTAAGCACCAAGGTTGGTCGCTGAATGTTTTGAATGAGGTTGGCAATGGTAAAAGTTTTACCGCTTCCTGTTACGCCCAATAATGTTTGATAGCGGTCTCCCTCTGCTACCCCGTCGGTAAGCTGTTGAATGGCCGATGGCTGATCGCCCGACGGGGTATAGGTAGATTGTAGTTGAAAGGGCATTTGCAAATTTACATGCTATAATGCATCTAAATAACTAGAAAGTTTTTCTATGGCTTTGGCGACTTCGTTTATTTGTTCTGCCGCTTCTGCCCAATTTTTTTGTTCAATGGCTTCTCTTACACCAGGAACTGTTTTTACACCATAGCCCGTATAAAAACCTGGCGCATATAAACTGTGTTTGTACCAGGGTCTGCGGGGCAGTCCGGCGGGAGTTAGAAGTAGTTGTTCTGCAGCATAAATTTTTGAGTTGATGATGGCCAATTGCTTTTCATCGGCTTTTGTTTTTGACGTCTCTACTTGTTTTGCTGAAGCTTCTAAATGTAGCAATGCGTTTAGTAGGGGTGAAAAGTCTATATAAGGAACCTCTTTTAGTTTTTCTGGGGTAGCTAATTTTTTAGTAGGGTCGGCTGCGATGATATATGCCTTATTGTTAATTAGATCGTTTTCTGTTTTTGCTTTTTCTCTAAGTTGTTCTACCGAACCCATTAACTCGGTGATATATCCCTTCACGGTTGTATACAATGGGTTGTAATCAAACTGAAGTGCGTCGGCATCTGCCAATCTTAATACGATTCTTCCTGCTGTTTGAGCAAGTGTTACTCCATATTGAAAAGAGGGGTCTTTAAATCTTGCATACATATCATAGGAATCATAGATAGAGTGGTATTCTCCCCCTTGATCTTCTCCACCATATCCTACATTTAAAGAGGGTACACCTAAGTGTTGAATGAAGGAAGAATAATCAGATCCAGAGCCCATCGCACCAAGTGGATATTCTTTCGATTGGTAAATTTCTTTTTTACTTTGAATGGTGGTGGCCTCAATGGCGCGTCTTGCTTTTTGTCTATCAAAAACTGTAACACCTGTTTCTGGATCCATCACCCCCTTGCTTACTTCGGTAATAAATTTCGAAAGTGCATGAGAGCCCTCTACTCCTAAAAACCCGCGTCCATTTCCATCAGAGTTTATATAAGCAACTGCTTTTGTTTGTAGCTCTACTGCGTGGTCTTCCACCCACTCTGTAGAGCCCATTAATCCTGGTTCTTCTGCGTCCCAAGCACAATACACTAAGGTTCTTTTAGGCCTCCAGCCTTGTTTTAACAACCCACCGATGGCGATGGCCTCTTCTAATTCAGATGCCATTCCACTAATTGGATCTGCGGCACCATTCACCCACGCGTCGTGATGATTTCCTCTAATGATCCACTGATCTGGGAACTCAGCGCCTTTTATCGTTGCAATCACATTAATACCCGGTTTTAACTTCCAATCAAATGCGAGTTTTAAATGAACGGTTGATTTACTTGGTCCAATATGATAAGCAAAGGGAAGGCCTCCTGACCAAGCTTTTGGTGCAACGGGGCCAGCCATGTCTTTTAATAATGGGCTTGCGTCTCCATAACTAATGGGAAGTACTGGAATTTTTAATAAGTTTTCTGCGCTATTGTGATCCACCCTTGGTGCGGTTGCGGTTGATGCAATATTTGGTGTGGTGGGATCTCCCGGATAAATCACCATGTCCATAATTGAACCGCGTTGAACGGTTTGATCATTTTTAAAAGCACCAATTGGATATTCATCTCCAGCGCCATAACCATCATCTATTGGATCAGAATAAATTAAACAACCAATCGCACCATGCTCTTGTGCCACTTTTGGTTTAATGCCTCTCCAACTACGACCATATTTTGCAATCACTATTTTTCCTTTAACATCAATACCATATTTAGCAAGTGTTTCATAGTCTTCTGGTAAACCATAGTTTACAAAAACGAGATTGGCAGTAACATCTCCATCAGCACTCCAACAGTTGTAAGTAGGTAGTTGATCGGCTTGTGCTGAGGTCGCATCTTCTTTTAATGGTGTTTCTTTAAGCTTTGCTTTATAATTAGTTGCGCCAGACATTTCTAAAACCCTGGCAATTGGTGTAGGAAACATTAATTGATATACTTCTGTTTTTGTTTCCCATCCGGCTTCTTTAAAAACCTTTACGATTTGATCGGTAACAAATTTTCCACCGTTAGAGCCAAGATGGTGTGGTACAGATGACAACAATTTAATATTTTGGCCCACGCGTGCGGCGCTTAATTGTGTATCAAATTCTTTTTCTCTTTTATTTTGCTTGTCTGCGTTTTTAAAACCAAGTAGGTTGGTTTGCGCCTGTATTGTAATGCTTGTTGCAAAAAATAAAACAAGAAATAGCGGTGAAAGGGTGGTGGTTTTTTTAAAAAATGACTGGTTCATTGATAAATATTAATTAAAAAATTAAATGTTTCTGTTTAAATAATGGGTGTAGTTGGGTAGTTCATATTCATATACATCTTGCATAAACCTAGAGGTCATTAGAAAGTCGGCGGTGGTTCTATCGCAGGCCATGGGTAAATTCCACGCAACGGCCAATCTTAATAATGCTTTTACGTCGCTATCGTGCGGTTGTGCTTCCATAGGATCAAAAAAGAAAAAAATAACATCAATATCCCCGGTAGCAATCATGGCGCCAATTTGTTGGTCGCCCCCAAGCGGACCGCTTAGTAATTTTTTTACGGGCTGGTCTAGGGCTTCTTCCACTAACTTGCCGGTGGTTCCTGTTGCAACCAGGCTGTGTTTAGAAAGCGCCTGTTTGTTATACGTTGCCCATTCTATTAAATCCTTTTTTTTATTGTCGTGGGCAATTAGCGCAATTCTTTTTCTTTTTTCTAGCCTTCTGATATTATTATTCGCCATTATTTTTAATTTAATGTAAGCGCCCGCCTTCCAAACAAGGGAAGACATAACAAGATAATAAAAATTATTGGTTGTGAAATCCCAAAAAAAGAAAGGGCGCAATATATTAACAATAAATAACAAGGGTAGGTAAATAATAGCGCTGCAAATAAAACCGAGTCGTAAAAAACCGTTCCTTTTGTTGTTTTACTTACGGCCGCTTCTATTTTTCTATAATAATACCGGTGTAAATAATAAAAAAGGGTTTTGTTTGTTTTGGGTTGTTGGGTGGGTGGGATTATTAATTTTTGCAATGCATTAAAAACAACCTTGTTAAAATCAACACGGTCTTGTGGGTTGAGGACTGTTTTTTGTGACACAACCTCCTCTATAGAAAGATTTACTACTTTTCCAATGCCCCTAAAATTATTATATGCTAAGCCGGCCAGGTGAATCGCTGGAAAAAAATTATTTTGGTGACAGCCTTCAATAATTCTTGCCGTGCCTTTTTTAAGGGGTTGAAGCTGGTGCGTGTTTAAACAAGTTCCTTCAATAAAAATCAAAACAGCCTCTTTGTTTTTTAATATTTTTATAGCTTCTTTAAACGAGTGCTCATTAAGATGTAAAAACGCTTTACCCTCTCTTATTCTATAAACAGGTATCATGTTTAACAACCTCAACAACCACCGGTGGTGTTTTTTTGTAAACACATCTCCCCTTGCTAAAAAATGAATTCTTCTGTTGTATTTTGATCCAATTATAATCGCGTCAAGGAAGGAGTTGGGGTGATTGGCAATAATTAACAGCGGCCCTTTTTTATTTAAAGGCGCGTGGTTTTTTGTATTTATTTCTATACAAAAAACCCAAAGCGCGGCACGAATTATTTGTTTGAATAAATAAAGCAAGGGCTTGTTTTTATAAATATAAAAAAACCGCACCATAATTGATGCGGTTTATACTAACTAACCCTAAAAAACAAAATCTTATGCTTATTATTTAGCGGCCTCTTCGGCTTTTAATGCGATTTTAGCTCTTATTTTAGCTTCTATTTCGTTCGCCATTTCTGGATTATCGTGTAATATAGTTTTTACCGAGTCGCGCCCCTGTCCTAGTTTATTACTATCATAACTAAACCAGCTTCCGCTTTTTTGAATAATCTCCAACTCCACGCCCATGTCTATAATTTCTCCTATTTTACTTATTCCCTCGCCAAAAATTATTTCAAACTCTGCTGCTCTAAATGGAGGCGCAACCTTATTCTTTACCACTTTTACTTTAACCCTATTTCCAATCGCCTCATCTCCGTCTTTTATTTGTGCCATTCTTCTAATATCTAAACGCACTGATGCATAAAACTTTAATGCATTTCCGCCGGTTGTGGTTTCTGGGTTACCAAAAACGATTCCTATTTTTTCTCTCAATTGATTAATAAAAATACAAATCGTGTTTGTTTTATTTATTGTTGCTGTTAGTTTTCTAAGTGCTTGGCTCATTAATCTAGCGTGTAATCCCATTTTAGAGTCACCCATTTCTCCTTCTAATTCGCTTTTAGGAACAAGCGCCGCTACCGAATCAATTACTACTACATCTATTGCTCCTGATAATATTAATCTATCTGCAATCTCTAAAGCTTGTTCACCATAATCAGGTTGTGATACCAATAAACTATCAACATCCACACCTAATTTTTTTGCATAAGCACTATCAAATGCATGTTCGGCATCGATAATCGCACACATGCCTCCCTTTTTTTGTGCTTCTGCAATTACATGAATTGCTACTGTTGTTTTTCCAGAAGACTCTGGACCATATATTTCTATAATTCTACCTTTTGGTAATCCTCCAATTCCTAATGCGGTATCTAATCCAATAGATCCTGTAGAAATCACCTCTTGTGGTTCTTGACTTCTTTCATTCATCATCATTACACTTCCCTTGCCATAATCTTTATCAATTTTGTCAATGGTTAATTTTAAGGCTTTTAGTTTTTCTACGTTTGGGTTACTCATGGTTAGTCGTTTTATGTTTTCTTTAATATTTATGTGAAGGTATGGATAATTTGTTAATAAACTAAAATATTTAGTATTATTTTACTAATTTGATTAGTTTTTATTTTTTATATCCCTTAATCTATTGATTTTCATTGTTTTATTGGTTTAGTAATAAATTTAGTATTTTTTTATATTTTATTCTAAAGTGTTTATTTGGGCTAAAATAGGGGTGTTTACCATGTTTTTTATGCTTTTTATCTTTCATGGATTAAAAGTAGTTTATTTAAAATTATTTTATAAATCATACCATGTGCATTTCTATTGTAGTATTAAGTATTAATACATTTATATAAATAAACTAATACTATTACAAGCGTGTATATCTTAATAACTTATTTATACACCATTAAAAAATATTTTATTACAATTTTTAAATTCAATACAATGTAATACTGATAAGGGTTTGATATATATTTTTCATAAATTTTTTTTCATTCTTTTTTTTAATGCACAGTTTACACACTGTTAATTAACGGGTGTAAAAACGTTCATTGAATCACTAAATCCTTTTATTTAATATTACAAAACCTGGTTGTCCTATTTTTTTGCAGATTAATTCACGTAAAAACCATAGATATCCCCGATTTTTTTATTTATCCACCCTACCATTGTGTGTTCTTTGTTGTCTTTTTACTAAAAATACCCCTCATTTTATAGCCAATACCCCCTTTTAGTACGTAGAAAACATTATTTTTGCCCTCCTATAATTATATACATATGTCAATTATTCAGAACATTAGAGAAAGAGGTGCTTGGATCATCTTTGGTATTATTGCAATAGCCCTAATCGCTTTTATTTTACAAGACGGAATTGGTAGAAAAAGAGGGTCTACAGACGTAACCACGCTTGGAAAGGTAAATGGAGAGGTGATTAATAAAATAGATTTTGAAGAAAAGCTAGACCTACAGGTTAAAAATTATGAATCCCAGGGTGTTAAAAGAGAACAACTTATTGGCTATTTATGGAACCAAGAAATAGACCGCTTATTATTTATTGTTGAAGAAAAAAAACTAGGTATCTCTGTGGGTACAAAAGAGCTTTCTGATGTTTTATTTGGAAGTGAATCTCCTTTTAAACAAGAGTTTACAGATAAAACCACTGGAGAGTTTAAGGTGAATGATGCAAAACAAGCGGTTGCGCAAATCAAAAAATCAAAAAATACTACCCAAATAAATCAAGTAGAGAAGTTTTATATTGAGCCCGCAATTGAAAATAGATTAAGAGGAAAGTTTCAGGCATTGGTGGTGAAGGGTGTTCAAATGCCTAGCTGGTTGGCCGAAAAACAACTTTCAGAAACAACAAATATTGCAAGCATCTCTTTTGTTGGCGTTCCTTATACAAGTATTGTAGATAGTACAATAAAAGTAACCAACGATGATATTGCAGCATATGTAAAAGAAAACGCAGCAGCGTATCAAGTAGAAGAAGCAAGTAGAAGTATTGGGTATGTTGGTTTTAGCGCAGCCCCATCTAGCGCGGATAGCGCAAACGCTAAAGAAGCGCTAATTGCTTTGAAAGCAGACTTTAAAAACGCCACAGACCCCGCTGTTTTTTTAAATAAATCAGGAACCGAGCTACCTTATTACAATAGTTATATTAGTAAGAAGGCTATTATGGTTCCTCAAAAAGATTCTATTTTTAATGCAGGGGTAGGAAATCTATTTGGGCCCTATATCGACGGAAAGAATTATACGATTGCAAAGGTGATTGGAACAAAGCAATGGCCTGATAGCGCAAGCATGAGACATATTTTAATAGCCACCGTCAACCCCACCAACGGCCAATTAATTAGAGACGATAGTGCTGCAAAAAAATTAGCCGATAGTATTAGTGTTGCCATAAAGGGCGGCGCTACTTTTGAGTCATTGTGTACAAAATATTCAAATGACGAAGCAAGTAAATTAAAGGGCGGTGTGTATCCTATGTTTCCTCAAGCACAAATGGTTTTGCCCATCAATGATTTTTCTTTTGACAACACGGTTGGATCAAAGGGGGTTGTTAAAACAGAATTTGGATATCATTATATAGAAGTTTTAAAACAAACCCCAAGAGGCCCTGCTTATAAAATAGCTTACTTATCTAAGGGGATTTTACCAAGCAACGAAACCATTACCTCCGCCTCAACCGCTGCTGCACAATTTGCCTCTACCTCTAAAGATTTAAAATCTTTCAACGCAAACGCTGTAAAAATTAAAAAACAAGTATTGCCCGCGACAGGAATTAAAATAAACGATTTTGATATACAAGGCGTTGGACCATCAAGGGCGACTGTTCGTTGGATCTTTGACAACAGCGTTGGTTCGGTATCAGAGCCATTTGAAGTGGGCGACTTTTATTTTGTAGCCGCCGTTTCTGGTATTGAAAAAGAGGGCATCGCCAGTGTAGAGTCTGCGCGACCACAAGTGGAGGGGGTTATTAGAGATAAGAAGAAGGCCGATAAAATTAGAAATAGCTTAAAAGGAAATACACTAGCGTCTATTTCTGCAAGCGCACACGCGAGCATACAAAAAGCAGACAGCATTTCATTTAGTTATTCGATGATTCCTGGCCTGGGCAACGAACCTAAAATAGTTGGAGCTGCGTTTAATAAATCACTTATTAATAAAACCAGTGAGCCGATAGCGGCCAATACTGGTGTGTTTACCATTAGTGTTAATAGTGTTGGTGCCAAACCATCACAACAAGACCCGGCTTTTTTTAAAGATGAATTATTACAAAGAACCAGAAGCGTTTTGTTTAGATCTAGCCTTGCCTTAAAGAAAGTAGCTACTATAGTAGACAATAGGGCTAAGCTGTATTAATGTCCGACCTATTAAATAATAAAGTTGCAGACAGTGGCATTGTTACCATTGATTTAGCGAGCCTTATACCCGCGAACGAAGTTGTTTTGTTTGACATCAAACCCTTTCTTTTTAAAGAGCTCATCTTAAAGGAAAAAGAATTTCGCGCCGCACTTCATGAGATTAATTGGTCTGTGTATCAAGAAAAGGTGGTTGGTATTTTGTGTTCTACAGATGCAATCATTCCTATGTGGGCCAATATGCTTATTGTTTCCGCACTTAGCCCCTTCGCAACAGCTATTTATTTTGGAGATGAAAATAAAATTAGAGAACAACAACTTATTGAAAATATTGCTAAAATAAACGCAAGCGATTATTCCAATCAACGCGTGGTAATAAAGGGCTGTGGAGAGACACCCATTGGGGAGTCGGCCTATGTGGCAATCACCCAAAAATTACGACCAGAAGTAAAAAGCATTATGTATGGCGAGCCTTGTAGCACCGTGCCTGTATACAAACGCAAGGATTAATGCGCCTCTAACCAGTTTTTTCCAACACCCACCTCTGCTTCCACCGGAACCCCATTGGGAAGTGTAAGGGCCGCCTTCATACAGTTTAATATTAATTCTTTAAGTGCTGGCAATTCTTTTTCTACTGCATCAAATACCAATTCATCGTGTACCTGTAAAATCATTTTTGATTCCCAGTTTGTTTTTTTCATCTCCGCATGAATTTTAATCATGGCTAGTTTAATCATGTCTGCGGCAGATCCTTGTATGGGAGAATTGATGGCATTTCTTTCTGCAAAACCACGAACCGTAAAGTTGCTGCTATTAATATCTCTTAGCCAGCGCCTTCTTCCCATTAATGTTTCAACATAACCCAATTCTTTTGCGTGGTTAATTTGTTGGTCCATGTACAATTGAATGTTGGGAAACTCCTTTTTATAATTGTCTATTATTTCTTTTGCCTCGGTTCTAGAGATGCCTAAATTTTCTGCTAAGCCAAATGCGCCCTGTCCATATATAATTCCAAAGTTGACACTCTTGGCTTTGTAGCGCATCTCTTTGGTTACGTCTGCCTCATTAATGCCATAAACCTTTGCCGCTGTGGCGGTATGAATGTCTTTTCCTAGTTTAAAAGCTTCACACATGTTTGGGTCACCGCTAATAGCAGCGACGATGCGCAATTCAATTTGCGAATAATCGGCACTTACTAAAACACGACCCTGGTCACGAGGAATAAATGCTTTTCTAATTTCTCTTCCGCGTTCGGTTCTAATGGGGATGTTTTGTAAATTTGGATTGGTACTACTAAGCCTTCCGGTAACCGCAACGGCTTGCGCATAGCTGGTGTGTACCCTCCCTGTCTTTGGATTGATTAATGCTGGAAAAGAATCAACATAGGTAGATTTTAATTTAGTTAATTCTCTAAAATTTAAAATATCATCTACTATTTTATGTTTTGCGGCCATTTTTTGTAAGACATCTTCCCCTGTAGCGTATTGTCCTGTTTTTGTTTTTTTAGCTTTGGCATCTAGCTTTAGAATATCAAACAATACCTCGCCCAGCTGTTTTGGAGAGGCGAGATTAAACCGAACACCAGCCTGATCATAAACGCGCTCTTCACTTATTTTTGCGTCTGTTTCTAATACCTTGCTGTATTCATTTAAAAAATCAATATCTACTTTTACCCCTTCGTATTCCATATCTACCAAAACACGCACCAGGGGGTTTTCGACTTGTTCAAAAACTTTTTCTACGCCCCGCTTTTTTATTAAAGGAGTAAAACAATTTTTTAATTGAAGGGTAATGTCAGCATCTTCTGCTGCATATTCTGTGACCTGTTCTATTGGGGCATCCCGCATGGTTCCCTGATTCTTCCCCTTCTTACCAATAAGTGTTGTAATAGAGATGGGCTCATATCCTAAAAATTGTGCACTTAGCAAATCCATGCTGCGCCTACCTTCTGGCTCAATGACATAGTGCGCCAACATGGTATCAAAGGTTTTACCAAGCAATTCTATGCCATACCATTTTAGTACTAAAAAGTCATATTTAAGGTTTTGACCAATCCACAAAATGTCCTTGTTTTTGAACAAGGGTTCAAAATGTTTTAATATTTCACTCGCACTTGATTCGTTTTCAATGGGTATATAAAATCCTTCGTGCACCTTGTATGAAAAACTTAAACCCACCAAGGACACTTCATTTGCATTCACACCCGTGGTTTCTGTATCAATACAAATCTCTTTTTGTTTTAAAAGATCTTGTACCAGTTTTTTTATTGCCACAGCCCCCGCCACCGCAAGATATTGATGTGGTGTGTTGGTGCTATTTTTATTTACCACCAATTCTACAGGCAAGTCGTTTTCACCGGGCTCAGCCATTTCCTGCTCTTCCTCCGCATTACTTATTTGATGTGCCACTTCTTCTTCTTTATCACCACCCGTTTTCTTTTTTATTTTAACATGCACCGTGTTTCCGAATAAATCTGTCTGCTCTTGTTTTTTTACCACCACCTCTGCGGATCCCGCACCCCCCATAACAGCAAAGTCTTCGCCTAAAATTCTTTTACCTAGTGTTTTAAACTCAAGCTCATTAAAAATTTCAGCAAGGGCTGATTTATTCTTTTCTTTTAACCTAAAATTTTCTTCGTGAAAAGTGACGGGCACATTGGTGATAATGGTGGCCAATTTTTTACTCATAATGGCAGACTTCTTACCAGCACGCACTTTTTCACCCATGGACCCTGTAATTTTATCCGCATTTTCTAAAACGCCTTCTAAGGTTCCGTATAGTTTTAAAAGTTTTGCTGCTGTTTTTTCACCCACACCAGGAATACCCGGTATATTGTCTGACGCATCTCCCATCAATCCCAACATATCTACCACCTGTTCCACTCTTTTTATGTCCCACTTTTCACATATTTTTTTTGCATCAACAATTTCTTCTTTATTACCAAATGCAGGAGGTTTCCAAATAAAAACATTGGGGTGAACTAACAATTGACCATAATCTTTATCTGGGGTTACCATATATACCTCATAACCCAAATCGGCCGCTTGCCAAGCAAGTGTTCCAATAATATCATCGGCTTCATAACCATCGTATTCTATAACAGGAATATTAAAACCCTCAATAATGGCTTTAATATGAGGCAAAGAATCTAAGAGGTCTTCTGGGGCTTCTTGGCGATTGGCTTTGTAATCGGTATAGTCTGTGTGGCGCTCGGTGGGGGCGTGTGTATCAAAGCAAACAGCTATATGCGTTGGGTTTTCTTTTCTTATGATTTCTAAAAGCGTGTTGGTAAAACCAAACTGTGCATTGGTATTAATTCCCGTGGTGGTAATTCTAGGTGTACGAATAAGGGCATAATAGGCACGATAAATTAATGCAAGGGCATCTAATAAAAATAGTTTTTTAGACATGGCGCTAAGTTAACCAAAAAAACCTCCCCACTACAATCGGTCGTGAGGAGGTTTTAAAAATGTTAAAATCTTATAGTAATGTGCGCTTATTTAATTTTATACTTGTATTTATAACGCTCGTACAATTGCTTTTGCTTGCTGTCCAATGAAATGTCACGGCCCTGAATAAAGGCCCTTGAAACCTGATTGCCACGCATGTCTAAAATGTCGCCTTCACTAATAATAATATTGGCGTCTTTTCCCGTTTCAATGGATCCCGTAATATCATCCAAGCCTAATATTTTAGCGGTATTCAAAGTAATGGCGCTAAGTGCTTCTTCTTTATCTAAGCCATAAGCGGCGGCGGTGCCAGCATTAAAGCCGATATTACGTTGTTTGGCCTGATCGTTGGCATCATTAATAGCAAACATTACGCCTGCTTTTTTTAGTTGAGCAGGTAATTTATATAGTTGATCTATATCGTCGTCTTCTGTGGTTGGCAAAGCATGTTGGTTGTCTAAAATTACAGGAATTTTATTTTCTGCTAATACGGAAGCAATTTGTAAACTTTCCACAGCACCCACAAGAACGATATTGAATCCAAAGGTTTTTCCCAGGTCAATGGCAAGCAACATTTGTTTTACTTCGTTGGCTCTGATAAACAACTTTTGTTTGCCACTATACAAACCACGAACCGCTTCAAATTTTAAATTATTGGAAGCGTGATTTTTTTCATCCAAGTAGGCCTTTGCGTCTGTAAAAAACTTTTTTAATACTTCAATTTTTTCAAAAGCTATTTTAGATGGATCGCTTGCTTGTGGTCTCATAAAGCCGCCGCGTCCTCTTCTTGCCATTAAGGAAGGCATATTTATAAACATGCCAATGTCAGATTTATAAGCAGCATCCTCATAATTCCAGGCATCTAATTGAACCACACTAGAGCTTCCCTCTATTAAATCACCCAGGGGAGCAACGTGCGCAAGCAATACGCCATTGGACCTTAGGACATTGGTTATTTTAGAGTCGGTATTGTAGGAAACAATACTTCTAATACTTGCGTTGTTTTCGCCAATTTCTTGAAAATCGTTACTTCCTCGAACGCCACTGTTGATTTCCTTTAATCCAAGACTAGAAACCGGAAGTATCAAACCGGGGTAAACTTGTTTCCCAGTAGCATCTACTACTGTAGCATCAGAAGGTGCTGTTACACTATTACCTACCGCTTTTATTTTTCCATTTACAAATAAAACAGAAGCGTCGTTTAAAACAGTTCCGTTGCCAACGTGAATGGTAGCATGAGTAATAATCGTGGCTCCTTTTTGTGCTACTGCGGGGTAAACATTTTCTTGAGCACTTGCGGTGCTAGCAAACACAGCAAGAGATAATAATATTAAAATTGAATTTTTCTTTTGCATAAATTAATCTTTTTGATTTTCATAAATAGTAGCTAAGCCATCTTCGTGATCGTGGTCGCCACAGGTCAAAATGGTTTGATAGCTAGGTGTAGCAGGTCTTATTGGCCCACCAGATCTTTTATCACCCAACATTTTTTGTGTCAAACGTGTTTTTTCTGCTGCAACCGTTTGGTGCATGGCTGCATCTTTATCTCTATCAAAATAAACAGTGCCATCCACAATCGTATACAAAGACTTTGCATAAATGCTTAAAGGATTGTCAGACCATAAAACAAGATCGGCATCTTTACCTACTTTAATACTTCCCACTTTATCAGACACATGCATCGCTTTAGCGGGATTAATGGTCACCATTTTGAGTGCCTCTTCTTCAGAAACACCGCCATATTCAACCGCCTTAGCAGCTTCTTGATTTAATCTTCTTGCCATTTCAGCATCATCAGAATTAATACAAACATTCAAACCCACTTTTTGCATAATGGCAGCGTTGTAACTAATCGCATCTATTACTTCGGTCTTATACATAAACCAATCAGAGAAGGTAGACACATTAGCGCCATGGGCCTTCATTTTATCTGCTACTTTATATCCTTCTAATATATGAGTAAAGGTGTTTACCGTAAAACCATACTTATCGCCAATGCGCATCATATAGGTAATTTCGGGTTGTACATAAGAGTGGCAAGTAATAAAGCGTTTTTTATTCATAATCTCTACCAGGGCATCTAATTCTAAATCTCTTCTGGTGTTTGGATTTTCTTTCATTGCTTTTTGATAATCAACCGCTCTATCAAATGCATCGTTTAAAACTTCCTCAACACCCATGCGCGTATCAGGGAAGCGATTGTTATTTGGACTGGTGGTTCGCTTTACGTTTTCACCCAATGCAAATTTTATAAATGGATCTGCGCCAGCAAATTTTAAACCCTCATCTGTTGCACCCCAACGTAATTTAATTAATTGAGTTTGGCCACCAATGGTGTTGGCAGAGCCATGTAAAATATGAGAAGAGGTAACCCCTCCGCTAAGTTGTCTATAAATATTTATGTCTTCTGGATTTAAATTATCTGCAATGCGCACTTCAGAGGTAACAGATTGAGCTCCCTCGTTGGTAGACAGGGCAGCAATATGAGAGTGCTCATCAATAATTCCAGCGCTAAGGTGTTTGTTGCTACCATCAATCACTCTTGCATTTCCTTCGGCAAGCCCCTTTCCAATTTTAGCAATCTTTCCGTTTTTAATTAATACATCTGTATTTTTTAAAATGCCCTCTTTATCACTGGTCCAAACGGTTGTATTTTTTATTAAAATAGTTTCTTGAACAGGCATTACTTCGTTTCCAAAACCCGCAAATGGGTAGGTAATTTTTGCTAGTGCCTTTAAGCTGTCGTTGGCTCTTTTGTATTCAACCGCGCTTGCCATTGGACCTATTAGGTTAGCAGTCCAAGTGGTCTTATTGCCAGCAGCATCTGTGCCAATGCCAGTCCAACCAGCACCTACCATCGTTCCACCCAAACGAATTTGTTCAGCGCCTCTTCCTTTTTTATTTGGGAAAGAAATTTTTACAATGGATTCGTTGATAGATAATTTAGCAGTTAAAGTGTCTGCACCAATAATAGAGGCCGACAAATCTTTTTTAACTTCTAAATTGTAATCGTTGCTTGTGCTTCCGTTGTTGATTGTTAATTTATATTTTCCTGCAAAACTTTTCCAGGAAGCTTCGTTCACTGCATATTTATTTCCTTGCACCCAGTTTTCAATAATTTTAGCGTTGCTAGAGAAAACAGGCTCTGTAGTAATAATGAAATTGGCCAATTTGCCCACCTCTAATGAACCCACTTGATCATACACGCCCAGTTGGGTCGCAGGATTTTTTGTTAAAGCTTCTAGGGCTTTGCTTTCAGACAATCCATATTGAATTGCTTTTTTAACATTGGCTAGAAAAGCTTTGTTGTCTTTAAGGTCTGCACTGCTAATACTAAAATTAATATTTGCTTTTTCAAATGCACCTAAATTGGTTGGTGCTAATTCCCAGTGCTTCATGTCTGCCAAAGAAACAAAACGAGCATCATTTGGATCTTCTACATCCATGGCTACTGGAAAGTCTACGGTTAATATATAAGAAGCTTTTGTTTTAAACATCTCATCAATTCTTTGGTAACCGTTGTCACCACCCTTAATAATGTATTGAACACCAAACTCATCGCCTATGCGATCGGCTCTTACGGTGCTCCACTTATCGTCTGCTGCAAATATTTGTGGTAAACTTTGATTGTTGTTCCACGCTTCTAAGGAAAGGTTGATTCCTTCTCCGGCGGGTTTTGTTTGATACCATTTTGCATCTAAATAAGTTTGACGCAATAAGGCAATACTTCCCATTAAACTACTAGGATAAGATTGAGTAGAGGATCCTTTTTCAAAAGAATAGACCGCTGCGGCTTTTGTTTTTAAAAAAGTCAAGTTATTATTTTCGGTAGCCAAGCTAACAACTGCTCCGGTACCCCTTGCAACCCCATCTTTAATATGGGTAAATACGGCACCAAAACCATTAGATCTATAGGTAGCAGCGGAAGCCTCGTCTATATTAAATACATCAGATGCATTTATTTCAGGCTTAATGGCTTGGTTCCAATTGTAAGCACCTGGTTTATTAGATAAAAATTGTGCGGGTGCGCCATAATTAAATGCACCAGCTGCGCGCCTGGTTGTGCCTACACCATAATCGGTGAAAGGATCTATAAAGGAGGGATAGATATACTTCCCTGCACAATTAATAACAATGGCTTCTTTTGGAACTGCAATTCCAACACCAACTGCGATGATCTTACCTTGTTTTATTAAAAGGGTTGCATTTTCAATTTTAGTTTTTTCATTTTGTACTATGGTAGCATTGGTAAATGCATACAGGCTATTACGAACATCTCGAATGCCATTTATTGGGAAACTTTCCTGTGCCTTTGTATTTAAAAATGTGACAACAAGAAAAACCCATAAGAAAATCCTTTTCATACGCTTCGTGTTTTAGTAGTTAAAAGAAAGATTCTAAAGCTACTAAAAAGAGTTTGTGAAAAAGCGAAGAGGGTTAAAATTTTTTATGAGTGGTTATGGATAAATTAAAGCCCCATAATTAACGACCAATAAATACCATTAGAATTTGAATATCGCTGGGGTTGACACCGCTAATTCTGCTTGCTTGGCCTATAGTAAGTGGCCTAATTTTTTTGAATTTTTGTAGGGCTTCAATGGAGAGTGCTGATAATTTATCGTATTCGAAATTGTCTGGAATCATTTTATTTTCAAGTGTTAACATGCGCTCTACAATTTCTTTTTCTTTTTCAATATAACGCTCGTATTTAATTTGTATCTCTGCTTGTTCTAAATGATCTACTTCTTTTTCCGCTAGTTTCTCTTTTAATTCTGCACAGTTATCAACCACTTGATGAAGGCTTATATTGGGTCGTAGCAAGAGTTTTGAAGCTTTTTGTTTCTCTGTAATTACCATTGAATCGATAGTGGTTAAGAAGCCATTTACTTCTTCAGGTATTATGGTTTGATTAGAAAGTATCGTTTTAATATTTGCAACTTCATTTGTTTTTTGTTCCACTTTTCGCATTCTATCTGCACTGGCGAAGCCTAGGTTGTAACTAAGTTCTGTTAATCTTAGGTCGGCATTGTCTTGTCTTAATAGGGTTCTAAATTCTGCACGAGACGTAAACATTCTATAGGGTTCGTTGGTGCCCTTGCTAATAAGATCATCAATTAATACACCAATATAGGCATCGCTTCTTTTAAGTATTAGGGGTGCTTTTTTGTTGATCTTTAAATGTGCATTGATGCCCGCCATAATGCCTTGGCAAGCAGCTTCTTCATAACCGGTGGTACCATTAATTTGACCTGCGAAATACAAATGTTGAATTGCCTTTGTTTCAAGTGTATAAGTTAATTGAGTAGGTTGAAAATAATCGTATTCAATTGCATAACCCGGACGGAACATGCGTGCATGCTCAAAACCAGGAACTTTACGAAGAGCTTCGTATTGAACTTCTTCTGGTAAACTGGTACTAAATCCATTGACATATATTTCTACAGTATTCCATCCTTCTGGTTCTACAAATAATTGATGACGCTCTCTATCAGCAAAGCGATTAATTTTATCTTCAATACTAGGACAATATCTTGGACCCACTCCTTCAATCCTACCCTGGTACATTGGGCTACGGTCAAAACCAGTCCTTAACACATCGTGAACTATATTATCTGTGTAGGTAATCCAACAAGAACGCTGGTCCTTTGCTTTAATTCTTGGTATATCCATGTAGGAGAAGCCTACAATTTCTTCATCCCCTTTTTGTTCTTCCATTTTAGAATAGTCTAAACTACGTCCATCAACTCTTGGTGGGGTTCCTGTTTTTAATCGGTCCGACTCCAAGCCAAAGGAAACCAGCTGTTCAGTAATACCTGTTGCTGCTTTCTCAGCGACCCTTCCACCACCTATCTGCTTCTCGCCTATATGAATAATTCCATTTAGAAAGGTTCCACTGGTTATAATAACAGCGTCAGACTCAATTTTGTGACCTAAACTTGTTATTACTCCACAGGCTTTGTTGTTTTTAATGATCAACTCATTCACAGAGTCCTGGTAAAAATCTACATTGGGGGTGTTTTCAAGCATCTCTCTCCATTTGCTTGCAAACAATTGTCGGTCGTTTTGTGCTCTAGGGCTCCACATGGCTGGCCCCTTGCTTTTATTAAGCATTCTAAACTGAATGGTACTTAGGTCGGTCACGATGCCACTATATCCTCCCAGCGCATCTATTTCTCTTACAATTTGCCCTTTAGCAATTCCGCCCATAGCGGGGTTACAGCTCATCTGGGCAATGGTTTGCATGTTCATGGTGATCAATAAAACCTTAGACCCCATATTGGCCGCCGCCGCGGCTGCTTCACAACCTGCATGGCCGGCGCCTACTACTATGACATTGTATTTAGGAAACATATAAGTGTGCAAAGATAAGCCTGTATTGAATACCAAGCAATTCAATTAATGCTTAGGTTAAATTCTTTATTAGAGGGTTTTCGAATAAAATGCCTATTCCTCGACTAGTCGATCGCTTCGCTCACAAGACTAGCTCGAAACAGCATTTATATTCTCAAATCAATAAAAATTAGACCGTAGTGTTCCACATGGAATGTTTTGGAGACAAATTTGGATGAGGGAACGTTCCATGTGGAACGTTTTGGTAGCAAAATGGCTTAAGAAACAGATTTTAAGTAGGACTTTAGCCATTTGTTCTCCTGGGCGCGCATTTCTTTGGCGTCGGCAGTTTTTTTATCCTTATAACCACAAAAATGAAGGGCTCCATGGAATATTACCCTTAAGATCTCTTCTTTAAAGGGGACATTATGGGTTTTGGCATTGTCTTTTACTCGGTCGATGCTTATATACACTTCACCAATAAGCATGCCCTTGGTTTCAGATAGGTCGAAACTTATTATGTCGGTGTAATAGTCGTGTTTTAAATAAGATTTATTTATCCCTAGTAAAAATTTATCAGAACAAAATATATATTGAAGGGATGCTATAGTCAACCCCTCTTTTTTTATAGCCTTTTCAACAAAACCCTTTAGTGCCAAACGATTGCTAAGCGTTGCGTTTTTATCGGCCTTATTAAAAGAGATGGTCATACTCATAAAATATTGTTATTCAATGCTCCAAATTTCGTAACTATTTGTGTAAAACAGAAACTATCTTTGCATTATTACTATGAGGAAACTATCTGAGTTAAAAATGGGGGAGTCTGGCGTTATTCATTCTTTTGAAAACGATGAAATTTTTTTAAAATTAATGGAGATGGGCTGTATACCTGGAGAGTTAATTACAGTGGAGCAAATTGCCCCACTGGGTGATCCTATTTCAATTTCGGTAGCAGGGTATCAATTGAGCCTAAGAATGAACGAGGCGGATAGTATTTTTATTGCACCCAAAATCGATTTAAATAATTGATAATCAACTATTTATAAAATGAAGATTGGCTTATTTTTTGGTTCTTTTAATCCTATTCATAATGGCCATTTAATGGTGGCCAGTTTTGTAGCCAATCATTCTGATCTTAAACAAGTATGGTTGGTCGTGTCTCCTCAAAATCCATTGAAGCCTCAAGGAAGTTTATTGAATGAATACGATCGATTGCATTTGGCGAAGCTGGCAATCGAAGATGATACACAACTAAAAGTTTCTGATATTGAATTCTCCTTGCCCAAGCCCTCTTATACCATTGACACACTTACTTATTTAGCAGAAAAATATCCGCAGCATGAATTTTCTGTCATCATGGGAGCAGATAGTTTTCAAAATTTACCGAAGTGGAAAAATTTTGAAACCCTTGTAAAAAATTATCAATTCATCGTGTATCGTCGGGATGGTTTTGATATTACTAATGACTATGGCGCGCGCATAATTATATTAGACGCGCCCTTATTACAATTATCCGCCACACTAATTCGTAACAATCGAAAAGAAGGAATAACGATTCGTTATTTGGTCCCAGAAAAAGTGCGTGAAGAAATAGAGAAAAGCAATTACTTTAAGGACTAAAATAAAAAGGCCCTTAAATTTTTATTAAGGGCCTTTTTATTTAACGATTCATGCTGGCTAAAAACTCTTCGTTGTCTTTCGTGCCGCGCATTCGTTTTAATAATTCATTCATTGCTTCGTCGTTGTTCATATCGTTAATAAACAAACGAAGAATATTCATTCTGCCTAATACATCTTTGTCTAATAATAAATCGTCACGACGCGTACTTGATCCTACTAAATCAATCGCAGGGAAAATACGCTTGTTCGCCAAGCGACGATCCAATACCAATTCCATATTACCTGTTCCTTTAAATTCTTCAAAAATAACCTCATCCATTTTAGAACCAGTTTCAATAAGGGCTGTAGCCAATATGGTAAGAGAACCACCATTTTCAATTTTACGCGCCGCACCAAAAAATTGTTTTGGACGTAGCAATGCAGTTGCTTCCACACCACCTGATAAAACTTTACCAGAGCTTGGTGCTACTGTATTGTGTGCACGCGCTAAACGTGTGATAGAATCTAATAAAATAACCACATCGTGTCCGCACTCAACCAAGCGTTTTGCTTTTTGTAATGCAACCGATGAAACCTTAACGTGTTTTTCTGCAGGCTCATCAAAGGTGGAAGCAATAACCTCTCCTTTTACTGAGCGTTCAACATCGGTCACCTCCTCTGGTCTTTCGTCTATTAATAAAATAATTAAATAACATTCTGGATGGTTGGCAGCAATGGCATTCGCTACTTCTTTCAACAACATGGTTTTACCCACTTTTGGTTGCGCCACAATTAAACCTCTTTGACCTTTACCAATGGGGGTAAATAAATCCATAATACGTGTGCTGTAATTGTTAGCAGTGGTATATAAATTTAATTTTTCAAATGGGAAAATGGGTGTTAGATAATCGAAAGGAATACGATCACGAATTTCATCCGGATTTTTTCCGTTGACTTGATTTACCTTAGTCAATGCAAAATATTTTTCACCCTCACGAGGCACACGAATGGTTCCATGAACGGTGTCCCCTACTTTTAATCCAAATAATTTTATTTGAGATGGAGATACATATACGTCGTCGGGAGAAGATAAATAGTTGTAATCAGAAGAACGTAAAAATCCATAACCATCGGGCATCATTTCTAAAACGCCCTCAGATTCAATTACGCCATCAAACTCTACATTAAATGCAGGCTCTTTTTTGGGTTGCGGATAGCGTTGTGCAGGCAAATTAGGACCACCACTTGGTGCTCCGTTTGGACCCGCTTGTTCGGCAGTTGCCCCGGTTGGATTGGAAGCAGGACTTGCGGTATTTTGAGCAGTCGCCTCACTACTTGCTGCACTTTCGTCACCAAATAACGCTTGGGCTATTTGAGAAGCCTTGTCGTCTTCGGTATTGTTTTTAGTGGGCTCAGGTACTTTCTTGGAAGTGGCTGCCTTTTTTGCAGTGGGGGCTGCTGCAACGGGTTTACGTCCCCTTTTTGGTTTGTCGTCTTTTTCTGGCACTGTGTAACTATGGTTTAATTAAAAATCGAATCAAGAGTTGGAATTATTTGAACACTTTTTTGAAATTTCGGTCGAAATTGCTGAGACCGAGCATTGAATAATGGGAAATTGGGGTAGCAAGCCATCAACATAAAAAGAAACACTTGGCTCTTTGCTAATGCAATGTTAAGCAGATTTTTGACAAAAAAACAATTTTTTATGGGTTTTTATACCTAAAACAGGGTATTTGGCCCTCGAAACCGATTATCTTTGCCATTCGAAAACACAAACATGTTCAATCAAAGAATTAAAATAAAACAATTGTTATCGGGTACCCCAACGGGCACCGAAGTGGTGGTGATGGGATGGGTCCGCACTTTTAGAAACAATCAGTTCATTGCCTTAAACGATGGAAGCTCCAATGCCAATATTCAAATAGTGGCTTCTTTGGGTGAATTTGAGGATGCCCTTTTAAAACGCGTAACTACAGGCGCCTCTTTAAAGATAATAGGAACCGTGGTGGAAAGTTTAGGGAAGGGTCAATCGGTGGAAGTAAAAGCAAAAACGATAGAAATTTTAGGCGACAGCGATGCAGAAAAATTTCCTTTACAACCTAAAAAACATTCTTTAGAATTTTTAAGAGAGAAAGCGCATTTGCGTTTTCGTACCAACACTTTTGGATCGGTGTTTAGACTAAGACATGCACTTGCTTTTGCAGTACATCAATTTTACAACGAACGTGGATTTGTGTACTTGCATACCCCAATTATTACCAGCTCTGATGCAGAAGGCGCAGGAGAAATGTTTCGTGTCACGACACTTCCATTAGAAGGGGCACCAAAAAATGAACAAGGAGAAATAGATTATACACAAGATTTTTTTGGCAAGGGGACCAACTTAACCGTGAGTGGTCAACTTGAAGGAGAACTAGGCGCCATGGCCTTTTCAGAGATTTATACTTTTGGTCCAACTTTTCGCGCCGAAAATTCAAATACAACAAGACACTTAGCAGAGTTTTGGATGATAGAACCAGAAATGGCTTTTCATGACCTAGAAGACAACATGAATTTAGCAGAAGCATTTATAAAATATTTAATCAACTATGCGTTAAAAAACAACGCAGATGATATTGATTTTTTAGATGCAAGATTGGCAGAAGAAGAAAAACAATTGCCTGTCGAAAAGAGAAGCGGTTTTGGGCTAAGAGAAAAATTGGAATTGGTTGTCAACAATAATTTCGAACGAATTACTTATACGGAAGCCATCGATATTTTATTAAATAGCAATCATTACAAGAAAAAGAAATTCCAATACGAAGTAAAGTGGGGTATTGACTTACAAAGTGAGCATGAAAGATATTTAGTAGAGCAACATTTTAAAAAACCAGTGATTGTAACAGGGTATCCTGCCGCCATCAAAGCCTTTTACATGCGTATGAACGATGGCTGTGAACCAGGCAAAGAAACCGTTGCTGCTATGGATATACTGGCACCGGGCATTGGCGAGATGGTGGGGGGAAGCCAAAGAGAGGAGCGCTTAGAAAAATTAGAAGCCAGAATGAAAGCCATGCATATACCATTAGAAGACATGAGTTGGTATTTAGATACCAGAAGGTTTGGCACCGTACCACATGCAGGTTTTGGATTGGGCTTTGAAAGAATGATACAATTTGTTACAGGCATGTCTAATATAAGAGACGTAATTCCTTTTGCAAGAACGCCGAAAAATTGTGAATATTAATAATGGGAATTTTATTTGTTTTAATTGGCGCCTTGTGTTTTGCCATAAGTAATTCTTATTGGAAAAAAGTCACGCAAACTATACCTTATCAAATTGGTATGTTTTTTAGAGGCATTTTTGCTGCTGGAATTTTTTCTATTTTATATTTTGGTTGCAGAGAACAATCATTTTTTAAAGGATGGACCATACACCCTTTAAGTATGGGTACTCCTTTTTTATTAACCATTGCATTAAGCGTATTTAATATTTTTGGCCTTGTATTTTTTTTAAGAGGCATACAGAGAGCGCCTGTAAGCATTGTGGTGCCTGTTTCTGCGATAAAATTATTTACCATTTTAACCGCTGTATTTATCGTTGGGGAAGTTTGGAAGGCAAATTATCTATACGCATTTATTTTTTCAACCGCAGGTTTGTTGCTTTTATATTTTCAAGGGAAACAACAGTCAAGTAGTAGTGAACAAAAAAATGGAATGTTGTATGGAATCTTAGCCAGCTTTTTTTGGGGAAGCTCCTATGCTTTATATACTTATCCGATTAGGTGGTGGGGCCCATTGGGCTTTAGTTTAGTGATTGAAACTACGGCTATGTTATTTGGATTGGTCTTGGTTATAAGAGATGGCCTTTTAAAAAACATATTTAATTATATCAGTTCAAAGCACATTGCCACCTATTTAAAATTAGGATTGTTGTTGGTGGCTGGCGGACTGTCCATTAATATATCCTATCAATATCTTCCGATCATGGTTATTAATATCTTAATTATTAGCAGTCAGTTGTTGTCGGTATTAATTGGATATTTCTTCTTTAAAGAAAGACTAAGCCCCAAGCAGTGGATGGGACTGGCATTCATAATTATATCGTTTTTTATAGTGGCCGCTTCGGCATAGCAAAGCACTGATTTTCAATAAAGAATCCCTATTTTTTGATATTTAAGGCGCGCTAGCCTATATTTGCTCCCCGGTTCATAGAGGTCTTCGGATTTGGTTGAACCAAACAAAGGCGCTGTAGCTCAGTTGGTAGAGCAAAGGACTGAAAATCCTTGTGTCCCCGGTTCGAGCCCGGGTGGTGCCACAAGCCCTCAATG
>Ga0209829_10000092_pt1 | contig 74621 bp, 69 predicted proteins | sample C_140205_EF_Meta_FD_187311 | JGI IMG/M metagenome (GOLD analysis project Ga0209829, IMG submission 187311) | Freshwater microbial communities from Lake Croche, Canada to study carbon cycling - C_140205_EF_MetaG (SPAdes) (version 2) | ecosystem: Environmental > Aquatic > Freshwater > Lake...
TTCTCGGAAGGCTCGTCCGCTTCGGCGACCCACTCGAAGGTTCTGCCTAGGACTTGGCAGATTCTCTCGATGCTATCGTCCCCTCCCTGTGGGAGGGGTTCGATGTGGTCGACGGGGTGCTGCGTGTCCGCGTTTCGGATGTCGTTTTCGGGTGTTTGGGATGTGTTCATCCCGCGCACCTTGAACAAAAAAAAGACCCTTGGTGCTCCCGATTGGGAGCAACTTTTCAATCCTTTCTAGAATTCTTCCACCGTATCCCGATCAGGAAGGTCTAGGGTTTCAGAGGTGAAGAAGATGATATTCTTCAAAAAATCCACTTTGAATGCCACTGCCTCGTTGTACTCGTATTCCCTGTCCATGTCCCTACAGCCGTAGTAGGAGCATCCTCTAAAAGATACTTCTATGATTCCTTCTGTGGAGGAATCCCAGGACACCTCGTCAATGGCATCCAATCCATTAAAAGTTTCCCTTGGATCGCTGATGCAAAAACCAGACAAGAGACTCGCCTTTTCCTCGTCTTCCAAACCCTCAAAAAGGGTTTCGATCAATTTTCTTTTCCCTGCCTCGTCATCGCTTGCGAGAAGGGCACGATTGTCCTGGTCCAGGACGGTGGTTACTTCGGAGATCATTTGATGGAGAACCGATACGAGCACACATTGCCCGTCAAGACGGTGTTCTGGAATGTCCCAAATCAGCCCTTCAAAAAATCACATTTGGGTGCCGTCTACCTTCAGAAACGATCCAATGGTGATGTTCCTGATACAATCAATCCGCGACAACAAGCGCCACCCGGCGTCGCTGGCCGGAAAAAGGTAACAAAAGGTAACAAAGTTTTGGCCATCGGGGCGCTTTCTGGCGCTCATGAGTGAATCAAGCTGATCGCCTTTAGAGCCTCTATTTATGAGCCTCAAAGAGTAACTAAGGCCAATTTGGGGGTGGTGCGCGATACAGGGTTCCACCCTGCGCCCCCAAAGCTAGCAACTCCGTTATTATTTACTGTACCTCGGGAAGTTGGATTTGGTTTTCCCAGTTGGTTTCTTGGCACGGAGGTATAGGGAGCCACTTGGGTGGGGGTGTAGACACCCTGAATGGCCCCAGCGGCATTAGGAATCGCCATGTAAAGTCCACCTATGGCATAAGTTGATTTAGTCGGTTTGATACGGAGTGTGCCCCCCCATGCATCGTATGTGCTACTCCAAGGGATCTTGGCGGCGACATTATTATTAAATGCAGGATTACCGACAAATGTCTCCCGGGCACCTCCACCGCTATTTCCACCAATCCCCTTTGCGCTGGCGATCTGATTATTCTGGAAAAGCTTGGAGAGAGGCTGTTGGAGGAAGAAGTCATAGGGATTCATCCATCCGGCATTGATCATGAAGGCGCCGTTCTCTGTCGTGTATTCCAAATACTGAGCCATCAGGCGCAATTCCTTTCCACTCTGAATGTTTGAGGGGCCGAAACCATTGGCTGCCCCAGCGATGATGTTCATGTCATCCCCGTCCCTGTATCGAAAATTCGAGTAAGCCTTGAGCCCCTTGATCTTAAGCTTCTTTCCAAAGTCATAAATGAAAGCGAGTTTGATCTGTTCGTCAAAAGCGCTGCCTGTCCGGTAACCACCGGCAACATTTCCATAATAGTTTCCCTGCCAGTCTCCGCCGAACAACAGCCCCCAATCAGCTAGTTTTTTCTCAAAGCTATTGATCAGTTCAAACTCTCGATGACTCACAGAGTCGAGAGCATGACCGATGAGAGACATCTCACTTCCCACACCTTGACTCACCGCATGACCAGCTTCTCCAAGGTGATCCGAATACTGCATGACTGATGTGACGTCAGATCCGATCTCCGTGTAGACTGCAGTCAGTGCGACTGGTAAGTAGCGTTGAATCACGTTACCGGAACTCTCTGAGGCCTTTTCAATCTCGGAAACTGGCCTCGATGGAGAAGGTGGGGGTAGAGGTCGGGGCTTAGGCGTGGGGGAAGTAGCGGAGCGAAGCTGTTGCTTCTTCATCACCTCATTTCCATCCAACTCTTCCGTGGGGTCCAAGAACTTTGGAGTAATTTCCTGAGCCAAGAGATTGGCAGCCAAAACAATCAGGCAGACGGGAAGATAGATAAGAAAGCGGGGAACAATCATGGCCTTCATGGTGAATGCTTGATTTATTGACAGCCCTTTTTGTCCACTCAAGGCTTGAGATGTCACATTTCCGACATTCAAAGCGTGAAGTTCACAAAAAAGCCCCGGGTGAATCACCCGGGGCCTTTCGTTGAATACTGAAAGAAGTTTCTAGACTCCTGACTTAGCCGGCGTTCTCGGTCGTACCCGCAGCCTGGTCGCGCTCTTTCATGGCGGCCTTGCGGCTCAACTTCACGCGGCCCTTGTCATCGACGCCAATGCACTTGACCCAGATGACATCGCCGGTCTTGACGACATCCTCGACCTTGTTGACGCGCATGTCCGCAAGCTCGGAGATATGGACGAGTCCATCCTTGCCGGGAAGCACCTCAACGAAGGCGCCGAACTCCTTGATGGAGACGACAGTACCCTGGTAGATCTCGCCGACGCTAATCTCCTTGATCATGCCTAGGATGATTTCCTTGGCACGCTTCAGGCTCTCGCCGTTGCTGGAATAGATGTTCACGGAGCCGTCGTCCTCGATGTTAATCTCGGCACCCGTCTCGGCGACGATGCTCTTGATGGTCTTGCCACCGGGTCCGATGATGAGGCCGATCTTGTCCTGAGGCACCTTGACGGTCTCAATGCGCGGAGCGTACTTGCTCATCTCGCTGCGGTGAGCGGGGAGCGTCTGGTTCATGTGGTCAAGGATGAGTCCGCGGTTCTTGCGGGCGTCATCGATGGCTGCGGCCATGAGCTCGTGGCTGATTCCCTTGAGCTTGAGATCGAGCTGGAATCCCGTGACGCCTGCCTCGGTGCCGCAGAGCTTGAAGTCCATGTCGCCGAAGTGATCCTCGCTGCCGATGATGTCGGTGAGCAGGGCGTGGCGGGTGAGCTTACCGTTGCCGTCGTCCTCGGAGACGAGACCGACGGAGATGCCGGCGACGGGGCGCTTGAGGGGCACACCGGCGTCAAGAAGGGCAAGAACGCCTGCGCAGACGGAGGCCATCGAGGTGGAGCCGTTGGACTCCATGACCTCGCTGGTCACGCGCAGTGCATAAGGGAACTCCTGCTGGCTCGGGATGACCGGGAAGATCGAGCGCTCGGCAAGTGCGCCGTGGCCGATCTCGCGGCGGTTCTGACCTCCGAAGCGGCCGGTCTCGCCGACGCTGAAGGGAGGGAAGTTGTAGTGCAGAAGGAAACGCTTGGTGGTCTCGCCTCCGCCGTATCCGTCGATCATCTGAGCCTCGTCGGAGGTGGCAAGGGTTGCCAACGCCATGGCCTGGGTCTCGCCGCGGGCGAAGAGAGCGGAACCGTGTGCGCGGGGCAGGACGGTGGTCTCGCTAGTGAGCTGACGGAGCTCAAGAAGGCCGCGTCCGTCGCAGCGCTTCTGCTTGTCGAGGATGCTGACACGGAAGGCCTTCTTCTGAAGGTAATCAAACGCTTGCGAAATCTCGAACTTGGTTGCGGCCGGGAACTTCTCGAGGATCTTGGCACCGACCTCCTCGCGCAGGGCGCCAACAGCCTTGCCGCGGCCGACCTTGCCCTGGGTGTAGAGAGCGGCCTCGATGCGGTCACCCGCGACGGCGTAGGCGATCTCGAGCATTCCCTCGTCAACCGAGAGGAGGGCCACTTCACGCTTCGTCTTGCCGGCCTTGGCGATGAGATCGCGCTGGGCTGCAATGAGAGGGCGTGTCTGGTCACGGGCGAAGTCGAGGGCCTTCTTGAAGTCCTCTTCGGGAAGCTCGTTGGCCGCACCCTCGATCATGATGACCTGCTCGCCGTCACCGACGTAGACTAGGTCGAGGTCGCTGTGCTCACGCTCGGAGTGGGTCGGGTTCACGACGAACTCGCCGTTCACACGGCCGACGCGGACTGCCGCGATGGGCTTCTCAAACGGGATGTCGGAGACGCAGAGGGCGGCCGATGCACCGTTGATGGAGAGGATGTCGGGATCAATCTGTCCGTCGGCGGAGAGAAGGATGCTGATGATCTGGGTGTCGTAGAAGTAACCCTTCGGGAAGAGAGGACGCAGCGGACGGTCGGTCATGCGGGCAGTTAGGATCTCCTTCTCGCTGGGGCGGCCTTCGCGCTTGAAGTACCCGCCTGGGAACTTACCGACTGCGGCGGCCTTCTCCTTGTAATCGACGGTGAGAGGGAAGAAATCCTGCCCTTCCTTGACGGAGGTGGCGGAGACTGCGCTGACGAGAACGATGGTCTCGCCGGAGGTGACGACAACGGCGCCGTCCGCGAGTTTGGCAATCTTGCCGGTCTCAAAGCTGATGGGATTCTGGCCGACGTTGGCCGTGATGATGGTGTGTGACATTGGAATTAGTGGTTGGGTGGGTGGATTGCTTGGATCCGGTTCAGGCGCATGGTGTTGTAGGCGCCCGACATGCGGATGGCACCCGGAATGGGTGCCTGCATGGGTGGTGTTTTTCGGTGCATGCCTCCTGCTGAAAATGCGGGAGGTCAGGGTATTAGGGTTGCCTGCGTGGCGGGGTTGCCAGGAGAGACCTGTTTTCAGAGTTGGCTCCCCGATTCGTTGGGATCAGAGAGCCTACAGAGAAAAGAAGTCCTTCGGACGATCCGTTACTTACGCAGATTCAACTTCTCGATGACCGCCTGGTAACGCTCGGAAGCGGTATCCTTGAGGTAATCAAGGAGACGGCGGCGTGTGGCAACCATCCTGAGAAGGCCGCGACGGGAGGAGTGATCCTTGGCGTTGCCCTTGAGATGCTCGGTGAGGGAGGTGATCCTCTGTGTGAGGTTGGCCACCTGGACATCAGCGCTGCCGGTGTCCTTCTCGTGCAGCCGGAGTGCTGCGATTTCTGCTGTTTCTGTAGTCGTCATGTTTTTGAAGGCTGGAAAGTTACCCCCGCCGAATCCCCTTTGACAAGGAGATTCGGGTGATCTCGCATTAACCCAGCATGGATCTAAGAATAATATGGACCTCAGATGGAACGGATGCGAAGCAACGGCCAAGCAAGCCAACTCAGGAAAAAAATCAGTACTCCGAGGGCCGTACGGTAAAAATACTCCTTCTTTCATCACTGGTGCTCGAATTAGGAAACTTTCAATTCTTTAAGACCAAACCCATTCTTGTTCCTTTCTGAGTTCCTGAGTTCCATATTACTATTTTTTCCTCTATGTCCGAACAGTCGTCCGAACTTGCCAAAGCCTACACCCCCGGTGACGTCGAATCCCAATGGTACACCCGTTGGCGCGAATCGGGCTGTTTCACCGCCGACCCCTCTTCCTCGGCACCCGCGTACTCGATCGTCATCCCTCCGCCGAATGTCACCGGCATCCTGACCCTCGGCCACGTCCTCAACAACACCCTTCAGGACATTCTCGCCCGCCGCGCCCGTCAGACAGGACACGAGGTCCTCTGGCTACCGGGCACCGATCACGCCGGCATCGCCACGCAGACCGTCGTGGAGCGCAAACTGCGCAAAGAGGAGAAAAAGACCCGTCATGACCTTGGTCGCGAGGAGTTCCTCGAAAGGGTCTGGGAGTGGAAGGAAAAGCACGGCGGCATCATCATCGGGCAACTCCAGAAGCTCGGCTGCTCCTGCGACTGGTCGCGCGAACGCTTCACCATGGACGCGGCTTACGCCCGCAAGGTGCAGGAGGTTTTTGTCGACCTGCACAAGAAGGGACTCATCTACCGGGGCAAGCGCATGGTTAACTGGTGCCCTGTCTCCCTCACCGCGCTGAGTGATGAGGAGGTCATTCCCAAGAAGCAAAAAGGATACCTCTACCACTTCAAGCTTGAGGTTGTGGAGAACCCCGGCGTCTGGCTGGAAATCGCCACCACCCGCCCGGAGACCATCATGGGTGACACTGCGATCGCCGTGAATCCCAAGGATGAGCGTTACTCCCACCTGATCGGCAAGCATGTCCGCCGCCCCCTCCCCCTCGACTGCCTTGTCGAGCTTCCGATCATCGGCGACGAAGCGGTCGACTTTGAATTCGGCACCGGCGTGCTCAAGGTCACCCCGGCCCACGACAAGGCCGACTACGAGATCGGCCTCCGTCACAATCTGCCGATCATCGACATCATGAATCCCAACGGAACGCTCAACGATCTGGCGGGTGATGGATTCGCCGGTCTTGATCGATTCGAGGCACGCATGGAGGCCGTCGAGCGCCTCAAGGAACTGGGACTTCTCACCAAGGAGGAGCCCTACGAGAACAATGTCGGCTTCAGCGAGCGGGCCGATGTGCCGGTCGAACCACGCCTGAGCGAGCAATGGTTCCTCAAGTATCCGAAGACCGTTGAGGCTCGTGACGCCGTCCGAGGTGGCCTGATCCGTTTCTTCCCCAAGCGCTGGGAAAAAGTCTACGACCACTGGCTCGAGAACATCCAGGACTGGTGCATCAGCCGTCAGCTCTGGTGGGGACACCGCATTCCCGTCTGGTACCCCCCCGAGGGAATTCTGTCGAAGCCACTCATCCAGATCGAGTCTCCGGGCGAGGGATGGACTCAGGATAGCGACGTGCTCGACACCTGGTTCTCCTCATGGCTCTGGGCCCACGACACGATGGATGACGCGGTCCGCGCGAAGTTCTACCCGACCAGCGTGCTTGTAACCGGCCCCGATATCATCTTTTTCTGGGTCGCCCGCATGATCATGGCCGGCCTCGAATACACCGGCGAGATCCCCTTCAGGGATGTCTACTTCACCGGCATCATCCGCGACAAGACGGGTCGCAAGATGTCCAAGAGCCTTGGCAACTCCCCTGATCCACTCGACCTCATTGCCAAGTACGGCGCCGATGGCCTCCGGTTCGGTATCATCCGCGTAGCCCCTCAGGGACAAGACATCAAGTTTGACGAGAAGCAAATCGAGGAGGGACGCAACTTTGCCAACAAGCTCTGGAACGCCGTGCGCTTCCGCGAGATGCAGGGTCCTGCTACTCCCACCCCCTCCCTCAGTGGGAAGGAACTGCCGGACATCGCGATCCATCTCCTCCACCGCTTCGATACAATGCATGCCTCCCTGCGCGAGGCCTATGCCGACTACCGCTTTCACGAGGTGGCTGGTCTTCTCTACGACTTCTTTTGGGGAGATTACTGCGACTGGTTCGTTGAGGCAGCGAAGCCGATCCTCTATCAAGATCAAGCAGGGGCTCCCCATGGCTCACGCGAGGCCGTCCTCGCCACGATGGATACCGTCCTCTCAGGAGTCCTCCGACTCCTCCACCCCCTGATGCCTCACCTCACTGAGGAGCTCTGGAGGCACCTCGGTTACATGGCACCCGCCTCGGCCTCCGCTCAGGGAGCACGCAAGGGATTCCTCCTCTACACCCAACCTCCAGCGGAGACTCTCCTCACCGACCTCTCCGCCGGAGAGATCGCGGCAGCGACTGATCGTACCTCAGCCCTCTACTCGGCAGTGCATGCCGTGCGCAATCTTCGCTCCGAGTTCAAGGCCCCCTCAAAGCAGCAGGTGCAATTCCTAGTCAATGCCAAGGGCGATTTCCCTTCGATCGATCAGGCAATCTTTGCGGCGCTGACCAGAGCATCCGAAGTGACCCTTCTGACAGCTAACGATTCCGTGACAACCGGCACCCCCTCGGTGGTCACCGACCTCGGGACAATCCACATGCCCCTCAAGGGAGTCATCGACCTAGAGGCTGAGAAAGTCCGAATCGCCGCGGAAATCACCAAGGTGGAGGCCGAACTGATCAAGGTGAATGCCAAACTAGCCGATCAAACCTTTGTCGACAAAGTCCCCGCCGCAGTACTGGAAGATCACCAACAGCGACAAGCCAAGTGGACCGAAAAACTCGTAAGCCTCAATGCCTCCTTGCAGACACTGGGGTGACAATTCTGAATCTGGAAAGCAGGAAAACAGGAATGAAACTTACAAGAGCCATCTAGGCAACCGCTGACGAAGAGCTGTTTCCACCTTTGACGGCACTTACCTCCCTGCAAGCCGTGCCGCCCTTCGGGCTACGACTGCGTCGTAGTCTACCGCGGCGGTTCCAACCGCCTTGGTTCACTTTTCTACCTTTCACTTTTTCACTTTTCACTTTTCACTTTCCCTATGTGCCCCTCCATCGATCGCCTTTTTGTTTTTATCATGGCGGGCGGAAGCGGTGAACGCTTCTGGCCTTCCAGTCGGATGGCCACTCCAAAGCACCTGATTCGGCTTCTGGGAGATCAGACGCTTCTTGAGCAAACCGCCCGGCGCTTTGAGGGAGTGGTCCCGAAGGAGCAGATTTTTATTCTTACCAACGAGGCCCAGTTGGAGGCCACCATCGAAGCTGTCCCATTCCTTCCCCTGGCCAACATCATTGCAGAGCCAGCCAAGCGCGACACCGCTCCGGCAGCTGCTCTCGCGACGGCGCTAGCACTCAGTAAACGCAAGGATGCCATCGTCGCACTCTTCCCGGCGGACCACATGATCCATGACACGGCGACCTTTGGCAGGCAACTCAAGGAGATCGTGGATTTTGCAGCCACTCATCCCTCGATTCTCACCTACTCGATCACTCCCACTCATGCCTCCACGGGGTTCGGTTACCTCCAGTTGGGTCAGGCTGTGCAGAGCGAGGGATCGACACGCTTCGTGACAGTCGAACGCTTTGTCGAAAAGCCCCACGCCGACCGCGCGCAAGAGTTTGTTAAGAGCGGGCACTACGGCTGGAATGCCGGCATGTTCCTCTGGCAGGCGGAGACCTTCCTGGGTGAATGCCGCAGCCAGCAGCCCGAGCTCGAGCACTTCATCACGAACTTTCCAAGTTCAGGCTCCATCTCCGCCTTCTTGACCACGGAGTTTCCCAAACTCCCCAAGATCTCCGTTGATTTCGCCATTATGGAGAAGGCCTCCAGTGTTGTAGCCGCGATTGCCGAGTACGACTGGGATGACGTCGGCTCCTGGACAGCCCTCCCCGATCACCTCGGTAAGGATGCCCAAGAGAACACTCTCCGCGGTCCTGTCGTCACGCTCGATGCAGGTCGCAACATCGTGGTCGCCGGCAAGCGCACAATCGCTCTCTGCGGTGTGAGTGATCTTGTGGTGGTGGAGACGGAGGATGCCGTGCTTGTCTGCCACCGCAATGCGGTTCAGCAGATCAAGAATCTGCCACTTCCTCCCGAGCTGAAGTAGAGCGATTTGGGATTTGGCTTCGCAAGCCTCTCAGATCGGGAACTCCATCTGATTCCCACCAGTCAGCGACCAGGCATCCATACCGCGTCGCCGAAGATCGCTCGCGAATTCATCGGCAAACCCGTGCAACGTGAAGACCCGGGAGGGCTTGACGAGATCGACCATCTCCAGGAGCTCATTGTAATCAGCGTGATCTGAGAGCGGGAACACCTCGTCACACTGGTAGCGATAGATAGCCCGCTCATCGATTCCCCACCCCGTGATCATGGCGACGCGCTTCTTGGGGATCTTCTCCAGCATCGCCGAACCGGCTGTGGCGGGTGGGCAGATCAAGACGTGGCCTTCCACTTGTTCAGGTTCAAATCGCTCGTAGGGAGGGAAGACGACCCCTAGCCCCTCATAGAGTTGCGTCATTTGCCAGATCGAGCCATGCAGCATGAGAGGAAGCCCTGATCCTTCGAATGCAGAGAGAACTTCTTGAGCCTTACCAAACGAATAGCCGAGCAACACCGGAACTTCCCCCTCGTCTAAGGCCTCACGGCAGAAGGTGTGGATTCTTTCGATCGTTTTAGATGCAGGGGGAAATAGATACTTGGGACGACCAAAGGTGGTTTCCATGATCAGCGTGTCCGCCCGAACGCTCTCCGCGGGCTCACTCGAGAGACCGGGACGCAGCTTGAAATCCCCCGTGTAGAGCAGGCGCTCACCCCCTTTCTCGATCAGGATCTGCGCCGATCCCAGGACATGGCCGGCAGGTAGCAGGGTGGCCCTGAAGGAACCGAAGTCTCGCTCCTCACCGTACCGGAGCGCATGCTGCACCTTTCCGCTCGAGCCGAGACGCGCACGCATGAACCGGGCCGTTGCATCAGTCAGGATCGTGCGCTGATGGTGGCCCGTGTGGTCGCTGTGAGCGTGGGAGACAAAGGCGAAGGGGCGCGTGCCACGCGGATCAAGCCAGAGGTCACACTCGGGGAGGAATGTTCCACGATCGAAAATGACATCCATCATAACTCCTCCCTGATCTGTACTAGAGCACAGGGTGGGGCTCCATCTGCAGAGCGAGTGGGTAACGGGGCTTCATCCATCCCCAAGCCATGAACAGGAGGCCGATCACGATCATGAAGAGGGAGAGAAATTGACCACGGGTCAGCACCCCCGTCAGTGGGGCATCAGGCTCCCGGAAACACTCCCCTAGGATGCGCACTAGTGCATAGGCAATGAAGAAAATCCCCGTCAGCACCCCGTTGGGCAGCCTCACCCTGGTTCGCAGGATCCAGAGGAGGGCGAAAAGAAAGACTCCTTCGAGGACCGCCTCCACAAGCTGGGAGGGATAGCGAGGCGAGAGCTCGGTAGCCAGCAGGGCATGCAGAGGGGGTGACTCAGCGACGCGGGAAATCACGTTGTCTGGAACCGCAAAGGAAGGGTCAATAGTCGCCGTCTTGGCAAGCAGACGACCCAATTGCTCCGGGGGGTAGAGGAGGATCTCCTTTGGGAACTGAACGGCCCAAACCACATCGGCAACTCTCCCATAAAGCTCTCCGTTAATGAAATTCGCACAGCGGCCGAAGAAGAGCCCCACTGGACCAACCACAGAGAGGTTGTCGGCAAGATTCAGGAAGGAGAGGCGATGCCTGCGGGCGTACCAAGCCGTGAAGAGGGTGAGGCCTATGATACCGCCATGGCTTGCCATTCCCCCTTCCCAGACACGGAGGAAAATCAGCGGGTCATGAAAGAGTCTGGGGGCATCGTAAAAGAGCATGTACCCAAGGCGACCGCCCAGCAGCACACCGAAAAGTGCTGCCATCGTGATGAAATCAGTCACTTGATCAGGACGCAGATCGGAGAGCCCACGTGTAGCAAGCCGACGGCAGAGAAGAATTCCTGCCACAAACCCCGCCAGATAGGCGAGCCCGTACCAGCGCAGCCCGAAGCCCCCCCCGCATTGAATCAAGAAGGGACTCAGGTCATGAACGTAGTAAGCAAGCAACATGATGCCCGATCCTTGCGAAGAAGTGGGCAAGGGGCAATTGCTTTGACACGGATTTAGGTATTTCGGTTATGGTACCTTTCCGTGCACCTACCCCCAACCTCTCGCATCACTAAAGCATCCTTCGCTTGCCTGACACTTCTGCTCTGCAATTGCACCACGATTGCAAACAGGCGCGACATGTACTTCCCTCAGACCATCTGGGGTCCTTATACCAAGATGCTCCACCATGGGATTCCTCGAACAACCGGAGAACAAGGAGTCATCTCCACCAAGTCATCCGGTGGCAAAGAAGTGGTCCGACCGCAAGGCTAAGAGCTGAGAGATTAAGATCAATTAAAACCAAAAAGCCTGACCCCGCACGAATGCGAGAGTCAGGCTTTTTGTTTAACTGATTATGATGGGTCTATTGAGCTGCGGGCGTGGTGTTTGGGTGCTCCGCGGCTTGAGGACGTAGTTTTTCCAAGATGGGTTCGATGCTTGGATCGGCCTTCACCATGGCGTCGCGTCTTGCCTCATGAAGAGCCTTCTCTGCTTCCCGTCGTGCTTCAGGAGTGGAGGCACTCTTCATTGCTTCACGTGCTGCAGTCACAGCGGGATTGTTTTTTACCTGCTCATGCAGCGCCTTTACTTGCTGCCGTTCAGCTTCGGAGAGGTTGGCCATTCCCTTACCTGCGGGGCCATCATGTTTCCAAGGGCGCGGTGCCTTACCTCCTTGATTCGGGGCCTCCCCCTTTTTTCTATCCCGTTTTGGGGGCATGATTTTTGAAAGAATTGACTCGATGGTTGGATCGACCTTGATCATCGCATCATTCATCTCTTTGCGTGCTGCCTCCATGGCATCATGCGCTTCCTTCATTTTCTCCTGAAGGGTTGGATCTTGCTCGATGGCCTTGTCATGAGCCGCCTTGAGTTGGGCCCTCTCGGCATCACTTAACTGTGCCATGGGACCATGGCGCTCTCCCTGTGGTGGAGGTTGATTGCCCTCATTCATGGGCTCATTTGCATTGCCCTCTGTCTGCGCAGTTAGTGGAGTGAGGGCGATTAATGAAAGGAGCGGAAGGAGCGTGGGAAGTAAGAGTTTTTTCATCGGAGTGGGGAGTTGAATTGATGTGTGTGGCGGTTTACTGGCTCAGGTTGTTTGCTTTACCAATCGGCGCATCATCGATGTGTTCCATGAGCGGCTTGTAGGAAGGACCAGCAAGCGCTGGGTCGGCCTTCAGCAGGAGATCGTGTCGGAGAGACCGGAGTGCCGATTTTGCCTCATGCTTTGCTTCTTTGGTTTGGGCATCCTTCACCGCTTGTCGGGAAGCTACCATCCGGGGATCGTCATGCACCTTCTTCATAGCGCTTCTGAGTCGTAGCTTCTCCGGAAGGGACAGATTACTCGTAAGTGCCTGCCGCTGCTGCTTGGTCACTGCATGCTTGCCGGCTGAAACAAGATCAGGAGGTGTTTGAGCAGAGGCTGCCGAAAGGGTCAGCAGACTGACTGAGAGAAGTGAGAGGATCGTGCGGGGAGTTTGAGGTGTTTTCATACACCTATCCAACACCGCCGATTGATAAAAGTTGCGGAATAGTTGCTGAAAGCAGCGAGATCGTTTGACCCCTCACATTGCCAATGAGGACTTACCAGATGAGTAGGCCGGCAATGCAACGATTCCAGGAGCACCTGAGAGCGGCAAAGAGGAGAAGCTAGAGCTCCTCAGGCGTACTGAGTAAACCCGACAAACGCTGCAGGAGTCGACCCGCCGCTCCGCCGTCGAGAACTCGGTGGTCGAAGCTGAGCGTGAACTGGGCTTCTGTCACCGGCACAAAGGCTTTCTTATCAGGATCCCAGAAGGGGGTCACCTTACCCGCTCCCATGCCGAGCAGAATACTCTGCTCGGGAAGAGGAATTGGGGTCGCCATCGTCAGACCGAAAACCCCGTAGTTCGTAATGGTTGCAATCGATCCGCCGGTATCGGAGCCAGGCAGACGACGGGCACGGGCAAGCTCAACCAGTCGGTTATAGCGCTCCACGAGATCAGCAAGAGGATACTGGTCAGCATGACGAATTACGGGAACAAGAACCCCATCTTCGGCCTCCACGGCAAAACCAATGTCGATGGAGCGTGGGTGGATCACGCGGTCGCCGATGAGTCTTCCTGCCACCGCCGGTGCTTCGGAAAGAGCAATAGCAAGCGCGCGGAGGGCATAGAGAGCAGGTCCAGCCTTCACCGTCTGTTTTTTCCGGTGAGCCAGAAGAATGTCGAGCTGAACGGGAAGCACCACCGTGGCAAGCGGACGGGTCCAGCTGCGGCGCATGGCATCAGCGACGGCGACACGCATGGAGGAGGCCGCCGAGATCGTGTTTCTCTCGAGGTCTTGGAGGAAGCGTTCCAGATCATCAATGGTGACCCGTCCACCCGCACCACTTCCCGCGACTCCGGCGAGATCAGCGGCATGGAGCCCGAGTTCAGCCATACGCGCCTTCATCCGTGGAGAGAGGAAGCTGGCTCCCCCGGCATGAGCTGGCACAGGGAGACCGCTTACGGTCGGCTCGACGGCATTTTTAACGTGCTTGTCCGTATCAGCTCCCGCTGTTGCGGAGGCTTTTTTACTCTTCGTCTTCTCGACGGGAGGCGGCGTGTCATTGAGACCAAGTCGCTCGGCATCCTCCTCGCTGATCTCCAGATATCCGAGCGTTGCCCCGACGGCATAGCTTTCACCGATGGTGACTGTGATTTCCTTGAGCACTCCGCCGCAGGGAGCAGTCACTCCCATCACGGCCTTGTTCGTCTCAACCTCCAGCAGGTCGGTATCAGCCTCCACGCGATCACCGACGGCAAAGGCAGCTCTCACGATGGTTGCCTCGGCAATGGACTCGCCGAGTTGGGGCATGATGATCGGCAGAACGCGGATGGCTTCGGGAGATGGGAACATGATGTCGGCTCGGGTTGACTCGGGTTGGTAGGAACGAGTGATTAAAGTTCGAGGAGCTGCCTCAGTGAGTTGGCGACAGAGGAGGCCGTCGGTCGGTGTGTTCCCCAGAGTGCGGGGTGGTATGGGACTGGGGTCTCCTTGGCATTGAGTCGTTGTGGCGGCGCATCGAGAAGGCCAAATCCTTCGGTAGCCACGCGAGAAATCACCTCGGCGGCCACGCCACCCCAGGGCCATGCCTCGCCGACAACCAGCAAGCGACCCGTCCGTGCGACGGAGGCCAGGATCGTATCCGTGTCGATCGGGCGCACGGTTCGAAGATCGACCACTTCGATATCGTATCCATCCTGCGCAAGCTCTTCGGCGGCAGCCAAGGCTTCATGAACCATCGCACTGTAGGCCACAACGGTAGCATCCCTGCCCGGGCGCGTGATGCGTGCCTTGCCAAACGGGAGAGCCTCATCGGGAAGCTTGTCGGCCTTGAGGTGATAGTAGAGGAACTTGTGCTCGCAGAAGATGACAGGATCATCGAGCGCGACTGCCTCAAGCAGCATGGTATAGGCATCCTCCACGGTGGCTGGGGTCATGACCACAAGGCCGGGATAGTGGGCGTAGATGGCCTCCATGCTCTGACTGTGGAAGGGACCACTTCCGGGAGTCCCTCCACTGGGCAGACGCACCACCAGAGGGCACGGCGTGCCCGTGCGGTAATGCAGGGTCGCGGCCTGATTCACGATCTGGTTAAAGCCGCAGGTGGAGAAATCGGCGAACTGCATCTCCACAATCGGGCGCATCCCTTCGACTGCGGCACCGATGGCAAGACCCATCATGGCATCTTCACTGATCGGCGCATCAAGGACACGGCCCGGGAATTCCTTTGCTAGGTTCTTGGTCGCTTTGAAAGCGCCACCGAAGGCCCCGATATCCTGCCCATAGATAAAGACGCGCGGATCATCGGAAAGAGCACGCTTCTGAGCGAGCCGGATAGCCTCAAGATAGGTGATTTTACTCATTCGGAATCCCTCCCGGAGCGGTTTCTTCCTAGTGCGGCGAAGGCATTCCAATCCTCCTCAGCGGGATCTGGCGCAGGTTCCCTCATGACCTTTGAGGCTGTCTCCTCGACCTCCTTCTCGACCAAGTCATGCCATTCGGCGGCTTCCTTCTCCGTCAGCCATCCTTTCTCCAGAAGAGCAGTCATAGCCAATTCAAGGCAATCGCGGCCGAGTGGTGATTTTTTTAAATCAGCAGGAATGTAGGAGGCGTCGTCATGCTCCCCGTGACCAACCAGTCGGAGAAGATCGGCAACCACGAACTGGGGTCCCTCACCGGCCCGAGCCGCAGCCACGGCCTTGCCAATCACATTCAGGCAATCAAGGAGGTCATTACCCTCGGCACGGTGACCGGCCATTCCGTATCCCGCCGCCTTGGCAACAAGATCGGTACAAGCAAACTGGCGTTCGTTGGGAGTCGAGTAGGAGAACTGGTTGTTGGCCACCACGATCACAAGCGGAAGCTTCTCGACGGCGGCCATGTTAACCCCCTCGTGAAAGCTGCCTGTGGAGATCCCCCCCTCGCCGATGCAGGTAGCACCAACGACGCCGGTCTCACCGCGGAAGCGCTTGGCGATGAGTCCGCCACAGACCGTGGAGACCATCGCACCGAGGTGACTAATCATCGCGTGGTATCCCTCGGAGGGGCGACCACGGTGAATGTTTCCATCGCGGCCACGCATCGAGCCCAGAGAGGAGCCAAGATAGGTGCGGAGCGTATCGAGAATGGTATCGCCGAAAGCAAGGCGACCGGCCTGATCACGAATGAGCGGCGCATAGACATCACCACGGCGCAGATGAATACCGAGAGCCACGCTCAGAGCCTCCTGACCGCGACCAAGGAAGACACCGCCGACGATTTTTCCAGAACGGTAGAGTGCCGCCAGCTTTTCCTCCAGGAGACGAGCCTCCAGCATGGTGCGGTAGGCGCGGCGCGCGATTTCGGGAGTCACACTCCCTGAACCAACATCCGCAGGGCTCTTGGAGGCACCCTTCACGCTTTTCTCAAACTTCTTGGAAGCAGTCTTCGCGGCAGTCTTGGCGAGAGTGCTCTTGCCTGCGGCTTTTTTGGGCACGGAGGAAGATGCCTTCGTCGCGGGAGCCTTAGTCATCGTTTTACGCTAGAGTGTCTGCTCTGAAATATGGAGCAATTTATGCACCTCGATTCAGATTATTCCCAAGCCGCCAACGCCTCGAAAGGTCGAGTTAAAGAAACGAAGTGTCTGCAGACTCCTAAGGAAGTGACTTCCAGAGGAGGATCAGGATCACCGCAAGCACGGCGCAGAGTCCGAGGAACTGCAGCCTGGCCGAGCGCTCCTCCGGACGAGTCATCCGGCGTGGGCCACTTGAAGCGCGCTGGGTCAGATGTCGCTTGTCGAGAGGCTTGCCAAGTCCATCCGCGTAGGTGGCCGTGGAGACGGCACGGAGATGAATCATCTCGCGCTGCTTGCGCTGCTTTGCCTCAAGCTCCTTTGGGAGCTCGGCCACGCGGCGCTTCATTTTCTCCTCAAGCGCCTTGAGCTCCTGCTCCTTTCGGCGAAGTTCCTCAAGATCACGATCCAGACGCGTGCGATCTTCATTCAAGGATGACGGCGCGGAGGAGGGACGGGCGCCCGAACGGGGGCCGCGCCGGCCTGAGGAGGGAGGGAGAGCCATTGTGAAAAAAAGCTGCGGACTATTTCTGGACTGCCGTCATCAGGTGCCAGACGAAGATAAGGAGCGCAGCCACGCCGAGAACAAGCAGCGGAAGCGTGAAGGCCAGACCGCTACGCAACCAGTATGCAAAATCCTGCTCCACGGGGTCGGAGAACAATGCGGAGGGATCCATGACGCCCCCCATCTCGGCATCGGTAGCCGGTGCGATCTTGGCGTGGGAGCGGGCGTAGGCGGAGCGGGCCTCGTCCACAGTACCGAGAGCTCTGGTCAGCTCACGCGGAAGGTCACGCCCGTTCCAAGACTTGGGATTGATCTCCTCAAGGTTGTGAAGATGCTCCGCGAAGGAATCCTGAATGGTGTTGAGTTGCTCCAAACGGCGCTGGGCCTCCTCGGTTTCACGCTGCACCAGGATGATGGAGCGGGTGAGTTTGTCGGCGATCTCGTTGCGACCGCGTTCCAGGTCATCTTGGCGTCGGGTCAGCTCCTCGAGACGATCCTTCTCCTTCTCGATTTGATCCTGTCGCTGCCGGAGCTGGAGGAGTTCGTTCTGAGCCCGCTTAACTTGGTTCTGTAGTTCCTCAGCAGAAGGCGTTTGCTCGAGATCCAACAACTCATCGGTTTCATCTTGAAAGTCTGACATGACCACTACCTGTAGCGTATTGTCACCTTTTTGACTCGGAAAATCTTCAATTAGAGGGATTTTTTTGACATTCACCGATTTCCAAAGATGGCCGACCCCACCCTGACCAGTGTGGCCCCCTCCTCCACAGCCACCTCATAGTCGCCGCTCATCCCCATGGAGAGAGTAGTTAGTGGGATTCCGGTGGCGGCTGAAAGACGATCCCTCAGCTCACGCAGGGCAGCAAAATACGGCCTTGAGGCCTCCGCCTCCGCCGCGAGGGGTGCCATTGTCATGAATCCCTCCACCTGCAACCGCGGCATGGCAAGCAGTCCCTCGAGATCCCGCTCCAAGGCCTCTGGTGTAAATCCATGCTTGCTCCCCTCCCCCGAGACATTCACCTCGAGGAGCACACGCGGGAAGAGGCCGGTCTCAGCCCCTATCCGGTCGATATCACGTGCGAGACCGGATGAGTCCACGCCGTGGATCAGCTCGAAATAGGGAAGCACCTTGCGGACCTTGTTTGACTGCAGGTGGCCGATGAAGTGCCAACGCAGGTGCGACGGGAGCGAGGGGATCTTGATCAGCGCCTCCTGCACGCGGCTCTCGCCGAAGAGAACCTGTCCGGCCTCCGCAGCCTCTCGGATCATCTCCGCGGGGTATGTCTTTGAGATGGCCACAAGTTGGACGTCATCCGGCTTACGCCCAGAGCGCAGGCCAGCGGATGCGATACGCTCACGGACAGCTTCAAGATTTTCAGTCAGCGAGGGCATGGGGAAAAATGGTAAGAGGGTGTGTGGAATTTTCCCTTGGGATTCTCCGAGGGACCGAGGCAGACTCTGCCTCATGCATATCGATGGGTTCAAGGTCTTCTGCGATCTTTGCGACACGGGCAGCTTCTCACGTGCCGCCGAGGCCAGCAGCATCACTCAGAGCGCAGTGAGCCAGCAGATCCGGGCCGTGGAGAAACAATTCGGCGTCCCACTCATCGACCGTGGAAAAACTTTTTCCCTGACCCCTGAAGGGCGTGTCTACCTCGAGGTCTGCCGCGACATTCTATCGCGCTTCGATAGCCTCGGGACCCGCTTCCGCATTGCCCGTGGAGCACTCGGAGGGGAGCTCCGCATCGCCAGCGTCATCAGCATCGCCCTTCATAACCTCCCCCCCCTCCTCAAGCAGTTCCGCAAGACCCACCCCGGCGTCGAAGTGAAAGTCGACTACCGCAAAGCGGAGGAGATCTACGACGCTGTGGAGGATGGCAGGGCCGACCTCGGACTCGTTGCCTACCCGAAGGCTCGTCCCGGCATAAGGGCGATGACCTGCTGGCAGGAGCGACTCGTGCTTGTCATGCCGCCTGGTCACGCTCTCAACGGCAAGCGCCCACTCAGCCTAGTCCAACTCCATGGCCAACGCTTTGTTGGACTAACCCCAGACATTCCCACGCGCCAATACCTCGACAAGATGCTGCGCAAAGAGGGGGTCAAAGTCTCCTACGTGGCCGAACTCGAGAACATCGAGACCGTCAAGGCGGCGGTCGAAGCCGAACAAGCCATCTCCATCATTCCCGAAACCTCCGTTCGCCAAGAGCTCAAGCGGGGCAGCCTTGCCATTCGGGAATTCAATGCCCCACGCATGTGGCGCCCCATGGGGGCGGTCACCCGACGCCCGATGCCTGCAAAGGCCTCATTGCTTGAGTTTCTGAGCCTCCTGACCCCTCGGGCAAAGGCCCTCCTTGCTCCTGCATAGCATCAGATCCATCTCGGGCGTGCATCTTTGGAAATTTGTGTCAGGTTTTTAAGAATCATGTTGCGGCATTCCTTTTCACGAGCTTTCTCGATCCCTGCACCCCTCATGGCGGTGCTCCTGCTTTCCACGGTTGCCGTACTCGGCATTCGAGTCTCGCACGCTGAGGAAACCCAACCCACTCCGGCACCCCCCATATCACCAGTTTCTTTGGCTCCTGCGGCTAGTGTCGCCACTTCTCCTGCGGCTCCAACAGCTCCAACAACGACGGCGGCTCCAGCCGCCATGGCGATGCAGACCCCTGCACAACTACCCACCCAGACGGGTGAGAAGACCTACATCACGGCGGTGAATGTTGATCGCCCAGTCATTGCGATGACCTTTGATGATGGCCCGAGCGCCGTCCTGACACCTCGACTGCTCGACATGCTTAAGCAGCGTAACATCAAGGCCACCTTCTTCGTCCTCGGACAACTCGTTCAGGAGCACCCAGAGATCGTGGCCCGCGCCATCGCCGAGGGACATGAAGTTGCCAACCACAGCTGGGACCACAAGGCACTCAATAAGCTCGGCGAAGGGGGCTTCCAGCACGAGTTGTCCGACACCTCCACGGAAATCACCAAGGCCGGCGGCAAGCCTGTCACCCTCATGCGTCCTCCCTACGGAGCCACGAATCCCCGTCTGAATCGCGCCATCGAAAAGGAGTACGGGATGAAGGTCATCCTCTGGTCGGTCGACCCTTTGGACTGGAAGCGCCCTGGCCCGCAGGTTATCTCGCAGCGCATCCTCGCAGGAGCAAAGCCCGGCGCCATCATCCTCGCCCACGACATCCATCCCGGCACTATCGAGGCGATGCCCGCCACACTCGATGCCTTGCAGGCGAAGGGATTCAAGTTCGTAACCGTTACCGAACTGATGGCCATGGAGAGCAAAACACCTGCACCAACTCCTGCCGCCTCATCTGCACCGGCCGCCCAGAAGGCAAGCAAGTCAAAGAAAAAGGCAGCCTGACAAAGAGCCAGACTAATGAGATTTCCCGCAGCCGTAACGGATGCGAAGCAACGGCCGGGCCAGCAAGCGCGAAGAAATCAAACAGGCAGATGGTGTATCTCCCGGTAAACACATAACCGACAGTCTCGCTAATCAGTCAGTCTTCTATTTTTTCCTGATTTCCTGATTTCTACATGAAATATTTTTAGGCTCCTGCGGAGAGAACCTTCTTCAGGATTGCCAGAGCCTCGTCGGCTTCCTCTTTGCTGATATTCAGGGGAGGGAGCAAGCGGATCGTCCGCTCACCTGAAGGGATCACGAGCAGGCCTGCCTTCATCAACTCCTTGGTCATCAGCAAGGATGGAACTCCCTCTTGGGGTAGATCGTTCAACTCGATTCCTATCATGAGTCCCACACCCCGCACGAGACGGATGGCCGGAAGCTGCATCTCCTCCAGCGACTTCATGAGGTAGTCACCGAGTTCCTTCGCCTTGGCAAGCAACCCCTCATCCTGGATCGCCTTGAGGACCGTGAGACCAGCGGAGGCCGCAAGAGGATTTCCGCCGTAGGTGGTTCCGTGCGTTCCAGGGCCGAGCAGGTCGCAGAGAGGCCCCCGTTCCTTTCCTTCGGCATCGGTTCCCGCAGAACGAGTGCCGGCCCAGAACGCTCCAAGGGGAAATCCATTGGCGATGCCCTTGGCCCAGCTCACCGCGTCGGGCTCCGCCACCCCCTTGACTTGGGAGAGAATCGTCCTCCAGGCACACCAGTCGCCTGTGCGTCCGAAGCCGCACTGCACCTCGTCGTAGAGGAGGAGCAGGTTGTGACGGTCGCACAGATCCCGGACCCCCCTCAGGAATTCCGGCGTGGCGGGATTGATCCCACCTTCTCCCTGCACAGGCTCCAACAGGATGGCGACGCTCTTCGGGGTGATCGCAGCCTCGACAGCTGCCAGGTCGTTAAAGGGGACATGGACAAATCCCTCCACCAGGGGAGCGAAGCCGGTCTTCACCTTCTCCTGACCGGTGGCGCTGATTCCGCCGAGCGTCCTTCCGTGGAAGGAGTTGGTGAAGGTGATGATTTCATACCGCCCTGTGGGAGCGCCGAATTTCCGGGCCAGTTTGTAGAGTCCCTCGTTGGCTTCGGCTCCGCTGTTGCAGAAGAAGACTTTTCCCCCGAGACCCACCAGATCAACGACCAGCTTCGCGAACTCACCCTGCGGCCGTGTGAGGTAGAGGTTGGAGGTGTGCACCAGCGTGGCTGCCTGTTCGGCAATGGCCTTGGCCAGCTTCGGATGGCTGTGACCCAGCGAACAGACCGCGATGCCGGCCCCAAAATCGAGGTAGGCCTTCCCCGCCTCATCCCAAACCCGAGTCCCCTCACCGCGGGCCAGGGCAAGATCAAACCGGCCGTAGGTCGGCATCACGTAATCACGGTAGAGATCGGCTGTGGAAGTTGTGGTCATTGGGGAAAGGCTAAAAGCTGCAGGAGAATTAATATGGAACTCAAGAACTCAGGAAGGAAACAGTGAAACGTTCCAAAAGAAGCATCTCCCCAGTATCCCTCCTATTATTTCGGCGCATGTTGTCGACGCTATCCTTTTCAAGAACGCTGTTCATTTTTCCTGGCTTGGCTTGCTTGGCCGTTGCTTCGCATCCGTTGCATCTGATTTCCACATTCAATCCATCAGTTTGCGGAACTCTTCCTCATTGAGGACTTTCACGCCGAGCTTCTGAGCTTTCTCCAACTTGCTCCCAGCCTCCTCGCCGGCCAGCAGGCAGGTGGTCTTGGCACTGACTGATCCGGAAACCTTGCCTCCGAGGGATCGAATCTTCTCTGCAGCCTCCTCGCGGGGGATGGAGAGCGTCCCCGTAAGCACCCAGGTGGTGCCCTTTAGCGGACCATCCGCGGCAGGAGCGGCGCCCTTGGCATCACGCTCGCCAAAGTTGAGTCCTGCCTCACGGAGCTTTCCGAGAAGAATGATGACGCCGGGGTCACGGAACCAATCATGAATCGCATTGGCCATGATTTCGCCGATCTCCTCCACCGCACACAACTCTTCCACCGTGGCTGCAGCCAGATGGTCCACTGTACCGAAGGAGGAGGCGAGCGTCCGCGCCGCAGTCACTCCGACATGGGGAATGCCAAGCGCCGCGAGCAACCTCCAGAGCGGTTTCTCCTTACTGGAGGCGATCGCTAAGAGCAGATTCTCGACGCTCTTGCTCCCCATGCGCTCAAGAGGCATCAGCTGATCGGCGGAGAGGGTGTAGAGATCGGCTACATCCTGAAGAAGCTCTGCGTCGGCGAGTTGAGAGACCACCGCCTCCCCGAGTCCTGCGATATCCATCGAAGAGCGGCTGGCAAAATATTCAATCCGTCGTCGGACCTGAGCAGAGCAGCTAGGATTTGTGCAGCGCACGGCCACCTCTCCGTCGGCCCGACTGACCGGAGCATCGCAAACAGGGCAGTGCGTTGGCATCTGGAAGGGTCTCTCCGATCCATCCCTCTCGGCAGTTACGACACCGACTACCGCAGGGATGACATCGCCCGCTTTCTCGATCATCACACGGTCCCCGATCCGGAGGTCCTTGCGCGCGATCTCCTCCTCGTTGTGAAGCGTGGCCCTCGCCACGGTGCTCCCAGCGACAAAGACCGGCTCCAGCTCAGCGACGGGTGTCAGCACTCCGCTGCGGCCGACCTGAATGGTGATGTCGAGCAGACGCGTCTTGGCCTGCTCCGGCTCGTACTTGTAGGCGATCGCCCAGCGGGGGGCCTTGCTCGTTTTGCCAAGGCGGGAGTGCTGCTCGATCCTGTTCACCTTGACGACGGCACCATCGGTTTCAAAGGGGAAGCCTCTCCGGATCTCTCCCAGTTCGCGGATCGCAGCCATCACCTCATCAGCCGTACCCGCCATCCAGATCTGAGGGTCGGTCGGGAGGCCCCATTCCTTGAGGCGCTCAAAGAATTCCTTCTGGGTGGCCGGATGCGGAGCCCCATCAGCAGACTCAAACGCACCGAAGCCGTAAAAGACTGCCGAGAGCCTGCGCTCCGCAACAATGGATGGATCCAGCTGCTTGAGTGAGCCGGCGGCCGCATTGCGCGGATTGGCAAAGACGGGGAGCCCCTGCTCGTCGCGCTCAGCATTGATTTGGGCAAAGGTCTCCTTCGGGAGATAGACTTCACCCCTCACCTCCAGGACTTGGGGAGCGTGCCCCTTCAAGATGGCAGGAATCTCCCGGATGGTGCGGATATTACGCGTCACCTCATCGCCGGTGGCGCCATCCCCACGTGTTGCAGCACGCACAAGCCGCCCCTTCTCATAGAGCAGCGCGATGGCGACTCCATCCACCTTGGGCTCGATGGTCATTGGAATCTCCTCTCCAGGGAGGAGACGCTGCAAGCGCTCCACGAAATCGGCGATCTCCTCGGCGGAATAGGTGTTGTCGAGACTCTGCATCGGCACGAGGTGCTGCACCTGGGCAAAGGATCCCTGCGGGCGCCCTCCCACCCTCTGCGTCGGAGAGTCGGGAGTAATTGCTTCCGGATGGGCGCGCTCCAGATCAACGAGTTCACGGTAGAGGGCATCATACTCGCGATCGGCGATCTCCGGCTTGGCCTGATCATAGTAGAGGCGGTCGTGATGAGAGATCTGACGCCTCAACTCCCCTAACCGGGATTCCACATGTGATTCCTCCGGGACAGATCGGGAGGGTATGGAGAAAAGATCGTCGGTGTTCATCGTGGAATGGCGGAGTGGTCATTTTTTTAAACCACTCTGGCGAACTTTGAGCACGAAAAAGGTGCATGGGATCAAAAAACCTCTCCAAAAGATTGTCCAGAGCCCCTTGCTTCATCTTTCCAGAGTTGGCACGGGCTGTGCTCTATCAAAGGTGGTTTGTGGCTGCAGCCCGGTCGTAACGACTTTTCGAGATTCTCGGGGGGGAAACTCGGAAGCTCCGACCGGGCTGCTCTTTTTTTGGATTCTCTATCCAAGATGGTTTAGGCTTCATGTCCCATGAACGAGTGCGGCATACCCAGCAAGATCCGCGAGCGCCTCGGCACAGGCAAAACCGAGCACAGACTTCAACTGCAGCAGCAACTGAAAAACAGAAAGGTTGCGCAGGGCCTAGGGCTCTTTGCCCTCGAGCGTCACTTCTCCGTGAATGCCTTTATCTCACGCGTGATCTCAGCGTGCGGCCTCCGACGAAGGGGATTGAGCAACATCATGGATATCCGCGTCGAGGAGCACGAGGTCATCCTGCCGGGGCTACCAAAAGCCTTTGAGGGATTCCGCTTGATGCAACTGACCGACCTTCACTGCGATCTGAATGGGGATCTAATGCAGCGGATCATCGAGGTGATGACCTCCGTCCCACACGATGCCGTGGTTCTCACGGGCGATTACCACAACGACGTCCGGCAACCCTTTGACCGCTCCCTGAAGGAGATGCTGGAGCTGATTCCCCGACTCCACCCGGTCCGGTTCGCCATCTTGGGGAACCACGATTTTCTGGAGATGGTCCCCACCCTGGAAGATGCAGGCCTCCCTATTTTACTGAATGAAGCAAGGGCCATTGAACGGGATGAGGAAAGACTTTGGATCTGCGGCATCGATGACCCTCACTTCTTCGAAACCCACGATCTCCAGGAGGCACGGGAGGGGATCCCGGCTGGCGACATCACACTGCTTCTCTCTCACTCCCCTGAGACCTACCGCGAGGCCGCCTCACTGGGGTATCATCTCCACCTCAGTGGCCACACACACGGCGGCCAGATCTGCGGACCAGGCGGATTCCCTATCTACCGCAATGCTCCCGGTTGCAGCAGGGAACATCTAGCGGGCTCGTGGCGAGAAGGGGCGATGACCGGATACACCTCGCGTGGAACCGGTACAGCTGGGGTGGCGGCACGATTCCATTGCCCTCCAGAAATTGCCGTGCATATCCTGCGTTCTAACCAGTCAGCCTAACTCCCCCAACGCACACCATGACATTCCACCCGAAGAGATTCCCATGCTCATCCAAGGCCTTGGCTTTGCGTCCGCTCTACATTCTCCTGCTCTCCGTAACAGTCCTGACGGCCCAGGATCTCCCTCCTCCTCAGAACACAGAGGGGCTTCTCAAGGAGCTTGATCAGATCTCCTCAGGGTCACAGTCCCTCTCGCAGAAGCGGCGCGCAGAGGCCATCTCCCGCATCCAGTCGGCAAGCACCTCAGGAGCTTCCTCGGTCGAGCTCTATGTTTCTGCGCTCGAAAACACGAAATACCGAGAGAGCCATCCCGCCTTCATTGACTGGAGGCAGAAAAATCAGGATGGCCTGCACCACTCCTCCTTCCAGAACGCCGCCCAACTCCAACTTCGCTATCTCCTACTCGGCCTCCAGCGCTCCGATCAAAAGACAGCCCTAGCTCAAGTCCCGGAGACGCTTGCGTATCTGAACTCCCTCTCAAGCCTTCACTTCCTGGAGGGCACTTACACCCCGCCTCCTCCCAAGGGAACCCAGGCCCAACCAATCCCCTCCGACAAGGTAACTTCTGATGCTGCAGCACTGATCAAGCAACCACTCAGCAGCGCTGCCGTCGTGGACTGGCTCCAGATCGAAGATCTTCTCCCAGCAGGCAAGGACTTCGAGACCTCCGCCGGCAACTACGTCGGCATCATGGAGAAGAATGTGCGAATTCCCCTCCGTGGTACCAACGACCCTCGCCTTCCAAGTGTCTGGGATGTGCAGATCAACACCGAATCAGCTACCGTTACTGCAGCAAATTCCAAACAGAAAACGGAAGACTTCCAGAATGAACGTCTTCCGGAGATGATTTTCGGAAAACTCAAGGATACGGCGGCGATCGGTCAGCCCAACCGCGCCGCCACCGAGATGATGAAACTCATCCGCACCTACCCCTCCAACCCTGCAGTGAAATCCTGGATCGACTACACCCGCGGACTTCTGACCAAAGAAGAAACTGCTACGCCCACCGCAAAGAAAGAGACCCTAACGACAAATGCCGTGGCGCCGGCGCAGCCCTCGGCAACCAGCTTATAAAGAGAGCCCCCTACTCAGGCAGCTTCTCGCCGACGAGCAGATCATCCCACGTCTGGCGCGTACGCACCACGTTCGCCTTCTCTCCCTCCACGAGGACCTCGGGGAGAAGGGGGCGAGCATTGTAGGTGGAAGCCATGACAAACCCGTAAGCACCCGCACTCATGAGGGCGATGCGGTCACCGGGAGCAAGCACGGGAACCTCGCGGTCCTGGGCGAAGAAATCGCCGCTCTCACAGACGGGCCCAACGACATCGACCTTCTCTAGGGCTGCGCCCTTGGACTGCTTGAGGGGTTCAATCTCATGATATCCCTCATAGAGGGCAGGACGGATGAGATCATTCATCCCGGCATCCACGATCACGAAGTTCTTCGTTGGGGTCGACTTCCTGTAGAGAACACTGGTGAGCAGTACCCCTGCATTACCGACGATGAAGCGTCCTGGCTCAAAGAGAATACGCAGACCAAGAGCCCTCAGGGGCTCGATCACCTCCGCCCCGTAGGTCTCGGGCGCCAGCCTTTCGATCTCCTCGCCCTCCTCGCCGCTTCCCTTCCACCATGCGGCGTCTCCGCTCTGAAGGGCTCCACGATAGACGATGCCGACACCCCCTCCGATACTAAAGAATTCCAGCCCATACTTCGTCTTCAATTCGAGAACCAGCGGGGTCAGCTTGCGAATCGCCTCGGCAAATGGAGGTGCCTTCAGGATCTGGGAGCCGATGTGGGTTTGGAGACCGCGGATCTTGAGGTGGGGTAGAGCGGCAGCACGCTCATAGACAGCGGCGGCGCGATCCAAGCCAATCCCGAACTTGTTTTTGCTCTTTCCAGTCGAGATGTACTTGTGGGTCGGAGCATCGACGTCCGGGTTCACGCGGATGGCAATCGGGGCGATCAACCCGGCCTTCGCGGCCACGGCGTTGATCATCTCCAACTCCTCCTCCGACTCGACATTGAAGCTGTAGATTCCTTGGCGCAGGGCGTAGTCGATCTCGGAGGCTGTCTTTCCGACTCCGGCAAAGGTGCATCGATCGGCTCGTCCACCAGCCTTGATCACCTTGAAGAGTTCGCCTCCCGAAACGATGTCGAATCCCGCACCCTCCTTGGCCAGCAGATTCAGCACGGAGAGATTGCCGTTCGCCTTCATCGCGTAGCAGATCATCCGGTCTCCGAGCGGTGCGAGCGCCTGGTCGAGACGGCGGTAGTTTCCCCGGATTGTCTCGGCTGAGTAGACATAGGCAGGTGTCCCCACCTCGGAGGCCACGGACTCAAGATCAACCCCCTCGCACTTCAGCGAGCCATCGACATATCGGAAAGAATGCATCGCGTGAGAATAAAGGCCGAAGGCCGAAGGCTGAAGGCTAAAATCCAAGGTGATGAGAACAGAGCAGATAGGCGTATTACTTACGGCCCCATCTCTTGAAGGGGTAGTGAACGGCCTTACTGTGAATCATGAACACATGGCTTACCCCACTCTACGGCGGTCTCCTTGGGACCGTGGTGATGACGGTCTTCCTCCTCATGCCCCGGTGGATGAAATGGGGTAAAACCGATATCATCCCCGCCGTCGGTTCACTGATCGTCGGTCGCAGGAAGGGGGCCTTCCTGCCGGGATTGATCGTGCATCTCTCCATGGGAGTCATGTTCGCTTACCTCTACGTCGGTTTTCTTGAGCTCTCTCACCTCCCGGTGAATGCCATGACGGGACTCCTGCTCGGCAGCGTGCATGGCGTGATCGTCATGCTATTGGCCAGCATCATGATCATGGAGCATCACCCCATCACCAACTACCATGAGAAGGGGCTTGGCACCGGGTTGGCTCAACTCCTCGCCCACATGCTCTACGGAGCGACAGTTGGCTGGGTTGTTGGGATGATGAGCTGATCCCGTTACAGCGTTAAAAAAGTTACACAGTTAGAACGCTACAAGGAGCAGCTAAATTTGAGTCTTCAGTCATCGTTCCATTTTTTCACCTTTTAACTTTTTAACCCATCCCCCTCGCCCCCCCCTTCCCCGACCACTACCGATTGTGGTTTCATTCTCAACCTTCATATCGATCACACAAGTTTTGGATTGTATTACCAATCACGGACTGCAATACAGGGAACGAGTTGATTCACTCCAGCCACCAGATTACTTCGGTGCGCCCAGGAACTCTCCCATTGGAGATTCCGCAGATTTCCCTACCTACCCCTCGTTCTGGTGAACGCCGGGATTAAAACACTCTGACCCCACCCCTTACCCTCCAAACTCAATGCACCGAACAGCCCCGATGGAGACCTCCGACGAGCAGATCATCCTCCCCGCGACCAAAGCAAAATCAAAAACGAAATCCGAATCCAAGCCTAAGCCTCAGCCCTCAGCCGGTAAAAAAAACGGCGCGGCGAGTCAGGTGAAGAACTTCGTCCTCGATACCAACGTCCTGCTGCATGACCCACATTGCCTGAACCGATTCGAGAACAACCACCTCTTCATCCCTGTCGAGGTGCTGGGCGAGATGGACAAGTTCAAGAACGAGCAGACCGAACGCGGCGCCAATGCCCGCTCCGTTCACCGCTTCCTGACACAAACCTTCGATCACCAGACCAACAAGGTCATCAGCGGGGTCGAGACCCAGGGTGGCGGCACCGTGCGGATCTACATCAACGACGCCCTTCGCAAAGAGAATCCCTCCGCTGCGATCCGTCGATTCCTGGAAATCTTTCCTGATCGCGAGGCGGTGGATCACAAGATCATGGCCGCCTGCCTCGCTCTTCAGGAGCAGGAGAAGCTCCCCGTGATCCTCATCACCAAGGATCTCAACATGCAGCTCAAGGCGATGGCGCTCGGGATCACCTGCCAGGATTACCTCAATGACAAGGTCTCCGCCGAGGATGCCGAAGAGGGAGAGATCAGGACTATTCTCGTGGAGGGCCACGAGCTTCAGCGCTTCGGCAGCTCCCTCAGCCTCGAACTCGAAGAGAGCCGCACCGGCCCCCTCGAGATGAACGAGTACGTCCTGCTCAGTGCCCCCGATCAGAAGCTCATGCCCGCACGCCATGTCGGCAAAGGACACTTCCAGCGACTGAAGGTGCCGCAGAGCCTCCAGATGCCGCGCGGCATCGAGCTGCGCCCGGCGAACCTCGGCCAGCTTTGCTTCCTCGACGCCCTGCTCGACCCCTCAATCTCGCTGATCACCTGCTACGGCCAGGCCGGCACGGGAAAGACCCTCATGGCTGTGGCCGCAGGCCTCTACCTCACCGCCCAGCGAGATTACAACGGCATGACCGTCAGCCGCCCCGTGGTCGCCATGGGTGACACCTTGGGATTCCTCCCCGGCACCCTCAACGAGAAGATGCACCCCTGGCTCCAGTCCATCTACGACGCCTTCGAAGTACTCCTTCCGATCCATCCCCACCGCAACGAAGGGCCCGGAGCACCTCATGCCTCCGAACGGAAACGGCAGAAGAAACAAGCCGTCGGCCAGCAGGATGGCGGTGCTCCCAGTCAGATTCCGCTCAAGCCGTACGAGCAACTCATCCAGCGGGGACTCCTCGAGATCGAGGCCCTCTGCTACATCCGAGGCCGCTCTATCCCGAACCGCTTCTTCGTCCTCGACGAGGCCCAGCAACTCACCCCGTTGGAGGCCAAGACCGTGGTCACCCGCATGTCCAAGGGGTCCAAGCTCGTCATGGTCGGAGACCCTGCTCAGATCGATAACCCCTACGTCGACCGCCGCTCCAACGGACTCGTCCACACCAGGAACAAACTCCGTGGCCAGAAACTCACGGCCCACATCTCCCTTACGAAGGGCGAGCGGAGTCAGCTCGCGGAAATGGGTGCGCAGCTGATGTAGCGGCTTGGGATTTTGGCGCAGGGCGTTGTTGCCGCTCGGTCAGCGTAGGACCACTACGCCTTTTGACGGCACTTGCCTCCCGGCAAGCGGTGCCGCGCCTTGCGGGGCTGCCTTGCGGCAGTCTTCCGCGCCTCTTCTCAGAGGCTTGGTTCTCGCGACGCCTAGCCCTGCATTGAACTCGGGCGTGCCCACGCCGCTCGCCCCTCATTGATAATTCGGGGCTGCCTTCGGCATTTCTACCTGTTCCCGCCAGTCACAGGTTTCAAACTTCCAAGCCTTGGAATCGACTAACGGCTATTTCTGATTTTCCGCTGTCCCTTTCTGGTTTGGTAATAGATGCAGCCGCAGGCTCCGCAACTGCAGATGATCCAATGACAGCCATTGCACTGGATCTTGGGTGAGCCAGAAGCTTTTTTAGCACAATCGAAGCAATGGTGAGCGCTCTTATATCTCGGATTAGGGATGGCTTCGCGAACTCCTTTGTCAGGAAGTCCCCGGGCATTGAGTTTGAACGCGTGCAGTTCCTCTAGTTTGGACGAGTACATATCGCTTGGCCTCCTACCGCTGATAGGGCAGGAGGATTTTATGAAGTTGGGAAAGGGCCCCATGGGCTATCTCTTTTTTTGACGTTCGGTCGTCACCGTCAGGAATTACAGAGGGATTGATCGTGCCGTTAGATGAAACTGCAAAGTGAATTCCGTCATGAGGCCTCACGCTTGTGATATTCTGAAGGATCACTTCTTTAAGTTCATTCTTCCCCTCCGGAATCTCGATGATGATTTTCATTCAGCGGAATCTCCCCTGATGCGGGAGTGGGGAGTTTGGATTTTGGCTTCGAAGCGGGTGATGAGTTCGCGGTTGAAGTCTGAGATTACTGTCTTTCTCGAACCCATTTTTCTCCTGCTCCGCCCTGTTTTGGTGCTCCCCAGCTACCGAGGGGAGTCCAAAAGAAACTGCATTTGCGCCCCTTTTTTATCAACCACTCTGCAAATCGTTTTCCATCATCTGTGAGCGCATAGCTATTTCCACTGGCGACTTGTTTTACTAGGCCCGCACCTTCCAATTTATTTCTGCCTAAAAAATCATAGGCTCCTGCGCCAGCGGTTCCGGCAGAAAATTCGTAAATATACTGCAAATGGCGTGGAGCCTCTTTCTGCTTCTCATGCATGAAAATCACAAGCTGAGTTTGAGGTTCATCGGCCATTAGATCAATTAGTGAAAACTTCGAATCGAGATCTTCAGGGTTCTGTTCCACAGATTTTACCAGAGCGACCTGTTCTTTCATCAGCGGAGCATTGCTCTGGGCTTTCATGAATTTTTCGGGATCCATTTGTCCGTATTCAGATGGGGAGTAAAAGACCCATGGGCGTTTCCATAGGATCAGGAAAAAGGCTGAAGCTACTAGAGTGGCAAAAGTGATTACAAAAGCTGTTACTGCTATCTGAATGCCTCCGGCAACCTGCGTTGCAACGAATCCAAGAACAGTTTCCGTTAGAGTCACGAACGCAGCGATTATTCCCAAAGGGGTCATAAGAGTATCTCTTGTTGAAGATGATAGAGGCTTCATATTCTACTCACACCAGATAAGTGAAAGGGTGTTTTGGATTTTGCATCGTTCATCGTTAATTGCTGATTCGAGGCGTTTGATTTCATTCTTGTAGGCTTCAATTTCGGCGACGATCACGCGCTGGATTTCTAGTGGCGGTATTGGGATTTCGAGTTCACAGAATTTCGACTTCGAGATTTCCGCAAAGGTTCCACCAGTGGCCCATGCTTTCATCGTGGGAACTAACCGCGTGAGAGCAAGAGCCACATACTCAGGCAGCGCTTTCGCCTGATCCTCGATGATGACGTTCTTGAATCCCTGATTGGTCGCAATGGGAACTTTATTGATGGCGATACGGCCTATTGTTGCCCGCGTCGATACAATCACGGAGTTTGCCGGGATCATCTTCGCAGACGATTCCTTCAATCCCTTATCGGATATCGTTCGCTGCGTGGCTGTGATCTCGCTGATGAAATCTGTGGCAGGCAGATCGACTAGAGTTGCCCAAGGAATGCCACCGCCCCAATACGCTTCAACATCGGACTTCGGAGTTCCCCCGCTTTCCACCCGAAAAATGCTTTCGTCTCCAATCTTTAGCAACGGGAAGGAGTGGTTGCTCGCTACCCCCTCCCGATACCGCTCGCCGCTGAGGTTGTAATCACCGTTGGCGGCGATCTTTTCCTTCGCGACGATGAGGGCGGTGGTGAGTGACAGATCGCTGGGATCTTTTCTCTCGCGGAGGGTGGCGAGGTAGCTCTCGAGTTCTTCCTGAACCATGGGGAGGTCGTTCTTCTGGATGGGTCTCCGCTGGGCGCCGAGGTCGTAGCCGTCGTTCTCGACCTTGAAGAAGGCTACGGTGTCGCTTTGGCGGGCGAGAGTTTTATCGAGGAGGAGGATGGAGGTCTTCACTCCGGAGTAGGGATTGAAGCATCCGGCGGGCAGCGAGATGACGGCGACGAGGGAGTTCTCGACGAGCATCTTGCGTAGATCCTTATAGGCGTTCTGACTCTGGAAGATGATGCCCTCCGGGACGATGATGCCGGCACGGCCGTTGGGCGTGAGGTGCTCGGCGATGTAGTCGACGAAGAGAACCTCGCTCCGCTTGGCCTGGATGGAGAAGCGGTTGTGGGGGCGGATGCCGCCTTTCGGCGACATGAAGGGAGGATTCGCCAGGATGACGTCGGCGAATTCGTTCCACCGGGCAACATCGGTGAGGGTGTCGTACTCGAAGATGTGGGGGTCGGTGAAGCCGTGGAGGTAGAGGTTCACAAGCGACAGGCGAACCATGTCGGGGGAGATGTCGTAGCCCTTGAAGTTCTTGGCCATCTCGCCGCGCTGCTGGGGGGTGAGGGTGCTGTGGCCCTTGGCGTCGGTATTGCTGCGAAGGATGTGCTTGTAGGCGGAGATGAGGAATCCGGCGGTACCGCAGGAGGGGTCGAGGAGGACTTCCTCTTTCCGTGGGGCGAGGATCTCAACGATGAAGTCGATGATGTGCCTGGGGGTGCGGAACTGGCCCGCATCTCCCTGGGATCCGAGGACGGAGAGGAGGTACTCGAAGGCGTCGCCGAGGCGCTCGCTATGATCGTAGGAGAACTCGTTGATGACTTTCAGGAAGCTCTTGAGCGTCTCGGGGTCGCGGTAGGGAAGGTAGGCGTTCTTGAAGATGTCGCGGAAGAGGGCGGGGATGCCGGGGTTCTCGGGCATCTTGGAGATGCCGTCGGCGTAGAGGGCGAGGAGCTCGTGGCCGCCGATGCCGGGCTGCATGAGCTTGGCCCAGCCGAATTTCCCATACTCGCCGCTGAAGAACTTCCGCTTGCCGCCCAGTTCTTCGGCCTCGGCGTCCATGTCGTCCATGAACTTGTAGATGAGGGCGATAGTGATCTGCTCGACCTGCGACTTGGGATCGGGGACCTTCCCCACGAGGAGGTCGCGGGCGGTGTCGATGCGGCGCTTGGTATCGGTGTCGAGCATGGCTGGCGGAAAGGTGCTTAGGCTGAAGGCTGAAGGGGGGGAGATCGTGAATCGGGAACTGGGAATCGGAGATGGGGGTCTGAAAGACTGAAGCCTAAAGGATAACGGCTGAAACGGAGAATCCAGAGAGAGAACTGGTCGCATTTTGCGGTCGCAATCTGCGACTTCAAGAGGTGGAGAACGTGGGGTATGGACGTGCTAAGTGGGGAAAAGTATTTTTTGGTGGTTGAAAAGGGGCGGTTCTGGTCTAGTTTTCATCAGCGACCAGTGCGGGCTCGACTTTATCGGCCCCGAGGCTTCAGCCCCTGGCCGCTACTTTTTTGCTCTGATTCGAGCCATGCCAGGACATCGGGCAGAGATTCCTGCCCCCGGTGAAGCAAAGGCTGCACGGCATCAATGATGGTTCGATTGAGATCCTTGGCAGGGTAGCCCGCCTTTTCTTCCTCCATCTTGCGACAAGCATAGGCACATAGGTCGGCCAGTTGGAGAAGGAGGCTCTTCCTTGAATCGATAAAGAAACCCTTCTCGATGATGCGGTCAAGCCGCAGTCGCCCGGTTGCACCGCGGAGGACTTTCTGCGCCTTTTCCACATCATACATGACGTCACGGTTCTCATCCGAAATGAAGATTCCGTGAGGATTGTCAGTGAGAGTTTTCAGGTGGTCATTAACCACATGGGCAACAAGGGGAAAGGCAGCCAGATGGGGGTTGATGACGACGCCGGCTCCGAAGGTAGCTTCCAGCCATCGGAGATATCGTTGCTTTTCAATGGCACGGTGAATGACGCGGAGTTGATGCTTACGGGCGACTCCCAGCGCAGCCGTGATAAACTCGAGGCGGGAGGAGATGGGAGTTTCCCGGAATGAGTTTCGCCCGCTGATCAACTCGTTGGCATGAACTTCAAAAGTCTCCGGACGGGGTAGTGGAAAGTAGCGCTCGATTTCCAGAAACAGGTCGGCCTCCACCGTAACCCATGAGTTCTCGGGAACCAGCAAGGCCGCGAGGCAGAAAACCGGCTGTTGGGAGTCGGTCAGGTTATTGCCGGAATTTCCGGATTCGTCGAGGTAGGCAAAGATCATGGTGTAAAGCTACCCGACAAACTGATTAAGCGGAACGTAGTCCTTGATGTAGTCGGGAATGATGGTGCGGTATTTCTCTGGCACCGCCCGGTAGTCACGGGTGGAGAAGAGGGGATTGGTCGCCAGGTCGGTCAGGTGGCCGGTGTCGATAATGTGCCGGACGTGGTCGCTGGTGGCGTAGGCCTTGAAGTAGTTCTTGAGAGCCGGGATGGCTTCGCTCTCCTGAGGCTTGTAATCGGCAACGAACTTGGCGAACTCCTCCTCGAGGAGCTCATCTTTGGATTTGAAGCGTGGAATGAGCCCGAAGATCTTCTCAAGGATCTCCCGAAGGGTGATTCGGCGGTCCACGTCGGCGGACTTACGGAGCTTCTCGAGAGAGTAGTGCTGCTCGGGATTCTGGATGAACTCCTTGTTCACGTAGTCGATGACACGATCCCATTCGCCGGCCTCGACGCTTGCGGCGATAAAGTCATTCTCCCGGACGGCCTCCTCGAACTGCTGGAAGAACATCCGGTCGATCTTCATGCCGCGTTCGCCGACAGGCTCTTCCTTGATGGTGGAGAGGATGTCGTCCCCCGAGTAGGTATAGGTGCCCGGATCCCCCACGGGGCCTTCCCCTCCTTTGCCGGTTCCCTTCGGCTTCGGGAGTTCCAGAACCTCGTCGTAATTGAACTCTTCCTCGAAGTATTGGCAGTTAGCAAAGAAGTCGAAGAGCTTGAAGGAGCTCTTCTTGGGTTCCGTGATGCTCCCCTTGAGATCTTCGTCAAAGAGCTGCTCGCGGAAGTCGTGCTTCCGGGTGCCGCGCCCCTTGATCTGAATGAAGTCGGTGGGGGAGAAGATGGGTCGGAAGAGACCGAGATTCAGGATGTCCGGGCAGTCATAGCCGGTGGTCATCATGCCGACGGTCACGCAGACGCGAGCCTTACTGGTCTTGTAGGTGGGAAGGAAGTTGGCGGAGCCGAGAAGCTTGTTGTTGGTGAAGTTGATAGTGTGCTGCTGGGCTCCATCGACCTGCGAGGTGACCTGGACGGCGAAGTCGGACTGGTATTTGCCGGGGAACATCAGGTCCGCGATATGGTTCAGGATCTGGGTTAGCTTGGCTGCATGGCTCTGACTGACGGCAAAAACGATCGACTTGCCAATCTCCCCACTGACGGGGTCGCGGTGGGCATTCTCAAGGAAGGTTTTACAGAAAAGCTGGTTGGTCGCTTCGGAGAAGAAGCGCTTCTCGAAATCGCGGTGTTTGAAACTCTCCTCCGAGGAATTGCCATCCTCATCTTCAATTGCTGCAAAATAGCCCTTCTCTGATAGCAGTTGGGTGGTGATATCGCTCCTGGCATCGACGACGGTGGGATTGATAAGAAAGCCATCCTTCACCCCATCGAGCAGGGAGTATCGGTAGGTTGGCTGGCCGTCGTTGCATCCGAAAGTACGGTAGGTGTCGAGCAGGAGTCTGCGCTCGTACTCTCTAGGATCTTTGGCGCGACTTTCCTGTTGGTCGACTTTCTTAAGGTAGTCGCGAGGGGTGGCGGTGAGGCCGAGCTTATATCCGATAAAGTAGTCGAAGACCGCCCGGGCATTTCCACCGATGGAGCGGTGAGCCTCATCCGAGATGACGAGGTCGAAGTCGGTGGGTGAGAAGAGACGCTGGTACTTATTGTTGAAGAGAAGGGACTGTACGGTCGTGACGACGATCTCGGCACCTCGCCAGTCATCGCGACTCTCCTTGTAGATGACTGTCTTGTAGTCGTTCTTGAGGATCTTGTTGAATTGCTTTTCGGCCTGTGTCTCCAGTTCGAGGCGGTCGACGAGGAACAGCACACGGCTGGCATTCCCAGTGCGGAGGAAGAGCTTGATGAGGGCAGCGGATACGAGGGTCTTGCCGGTGCCGGTCGCCATCTCGAGCAGGAAGCGGTCATTGTTTTTTGAGACTGCCTGCTGGATGGCGTGAACGGCCTTCTTCTGATAGGGGCGCAAGAAGCGAAGCCCGTTCCTCTCGATGAAATTAGGACGCTCGGATTCACTCTTCCATCCAGCTTCTGATGCGTAGCCGGGTCGCTGGGTCAGCGCGACGTAATCATCACCGACCGTTTCCTTGATCAGCTTCTGGGGATCGGGCGAGACCTTCTTGAATCCTACCACCGAAGAGGGGGTGGGGAAGGCGGTGATGATGGAAGGGTTGCCCCGCTCCAGGTCCCAGAAGTAGTGGATGTTCCCGTTGGAGAGGATGACGAAGCGGCAATCCAGCGACCGGGCGTAGCGGCGGGCCTGTTCCTTGCCGACAAGGGGATCCTTGTTCTCGGCCTTGGCCTCCAGGACGACGAGTGGGTAGCCCTTCTCGTTGAGCAGAAGAAAATCAACGAAGCCCTTGGAGGATTTCTCGAAGTTTTCCCCGATCTCGTTGAAGGCGGTCTCGGTTAGAACCACGCCGGGTTCGAGGCGGATATTGGCCGGCCCATGCTCATTCCCGAAGAAGCGCCAACCCGCTGCTTCGAGCAGCTTATTGATCTTAATGCGAGCGGAGGCTTCTTTCATATCAGGCAGAAACGAATGTATGACTTGTAGCGTGTCAAACGGCATCACCGCCACGGGATTCTTCTCTGTTTGGGCGGTTTTTCACCCATTAAGAGTAGCATCCCAACAAGACACCAAGCGTCCTACCCCTTCGTTTTGGATGGTAGGGCGACGGTAATTTGATGCCAGAGTTAGACGGCCAAGCGCCGCTGTAGTGAGCTACTGCAAGCGAAGGCCAACGCCACTATGGCGCAAAGGACCTAGCCCCTTGCTTCAAGGGTGCCTGTCGTGACCCCAAGCTGCGCCCTCGCTCTAAGCGACCTCCACAGATCGGCCCCCTCGGTCTCGCCATTGAGGAGATTCTGGTAGGCGCTCAGGATTGCGGCGGTCTGCTCGGCATTCTCCTCGAGCAACTCGACGCGGAAGTTACGGAGGCCTGCGGCACGGAGTTCCTTGAAATAGCCTGCGCCGGTCTGGGCCACTGCATTGAAGAGGGTATTCCTGCAGCCGACATCGGCGCGGAGAGGGTGCTTCATTCCGACGCGATCGCGAAGGTGGACACGGTGCGCCTCGCAGGGACGTCCGCAGTCGGTGTGATCCTTCCCCTCTGAGAGGAAGGCAGCGAAGACACAGTGCTCCATGTGAAACATCGGCATGTGCTGATGCAGCGTGATCTCGAACCATTCGGGGGGCGCTGATTGCAGAAGGTCGAGCACCTGACGCACGTTCAGATCGTAGCTGATGGTGACCCTGTCGAGTCCGCCATTGATGAAGAACTGGGCGGTGAGAGGATTGGAGACATTCAGCGAGAAGTCACCGACAGCCGTGAGCTTGCTCTCCGCAAAGTAAGAGATGGCACCGAGGTTCCTGATCAGAACGCCGTTGGGCCCGGCATTCTCGATCAGCTTAAAGAAGCCCTCCTCGGTGGCCTTCTGGATGCGGGGGGTGGCAAGCAGGATCTGCGCACTCCCATGTTCACGCACCAAGGCGACGGCCTCCTTGTACCGGCGGAGATCCTCGAAGTCGGCATAGAGTTCGGTGATCCCGGCATCGAGTGCTGCACCCAGTTGCTCCATGCTGCGGCAGAGGACTTTCAGCGAGTGAGGAGGAAGCTCTTCTGCTGGAGCTTTCAGTTCAGGAGTGGGAGGAAGGGAACTCTTGAAGAGGGTCCTCCAATTCGTCCAAACCTCGGGGCGTTTCCTCTCCGAGGCGATGATCAGCTTCTCGAGCAACTCGCGGCGCATTCGGTTGATCTCACTGATCGGGAGGATGACATCAGCTGCGAGCTCGAGGGTGAGGGAGCGGAGCTCGAGTCCGCTCTCTGCCGTCTTCTCCAACTGGGTACGGAGCTTCTCCTCGGTCAGCGGGGCATTCCTAGCAGCCTCGAGCGGCATGAGGGAGGCAACACGGAGATCACCCGATACCATCACCAGCGGTTCGCCCTGACGACCAGAGAGGGTGACATCAAAGGGTGTCCGGTGACGCGCCTCGATCCGTCCTCCGTAGGACTGCCTAAGTCGCTTCGCCAGCTCCGGATCGTCGGTCTTCCAGACGCGGTCGCCGACCTTCAGCCTCCTTGGGTCGAGGTGGCCGTGGCGGAGGTAGTAGCGATTCCCCCTGATCTCGTAGATGCGCCCGCCCTGCTCTTGGTCGGTGTCGGCTCCGGTGTCGAAGACGATACCATCCCCCAGCTTGAGAGGGGCCTCGGTGTCGAAAGCCACAAACTCAGCTCCGACATCGTTGATCCTTCCAACGAAGGGGCCACGCTTCTTACCGAAGCGGGCGTGAACCAACTCCTGATGATTCACCCCGTGCATCCATCCGGAGTAGAGGCCGCGAGAGAAGGTCATCTCCAGCTGGTAGCGATCCTCACTGCTCATTTCAGCCGCTTTTCCCGCCACAGCCGCATCGATTGCCTTGCGGTAGACTTGGCAGACGGCTGCAACATATTCTGGGGACTTGAGCCGCCCCTCGATCTTGAAGCTGGTGACGCCACACGCGATGAGCTTCGGAATGTCATTCACGGCGGCAAGATCCTGGGGTGAGAGAAGGTAACGCCGGTCCCCGAGATCACGAAGCACACCATCAACGACGAGTTCGTACGGCATCCGGCAGGCTTGGGCGCACTCGCCACGGTTGGCACTACGTTGGCCGAGGGATTCACTGGTGAGGCACTGGCCTGAGTAGGCGACGCAGAGAGCTCCGTGGACGAAGACCTCCAAGGGCATCCGCTCGGTGTCAAATCGCTCCAATTCGCGCAGCGAGAGCTCGCGCGCCAGGACGGAACGGGTGATGCCGAGCCCCTTGGCTACCTCCACCCCCTGCGGCGAGGTGAGGGTCATCTGAGTCGAGGCATGGATCGGAAGCTCGGGCACAATCCCGGAGGCAAGGCGCACAAGGCCGATATCCTGAACGATCAGGGCATCCACTCCGGAGCGGTTGAGCAGTCTGAGGTACTCGGCGGCATCATCGAGCTCACCGGTGAAGACCAGGGTGTTCAGCGTGACGTAGGCCTTCACCCCGTGGCGGTGACAGAAGGCGGTGACCTCGGGAAGCTCCTCTTCGGTGAAGTTGTCGGCGCGGAGGCGGGCATTGAAGCTGGGAAGTCCGAAGAAGACCGCGTCGGCACCGTTGGCCACGGCAGCCTTGAGGCAATCCCATCCGCCGGCGGGAGCCAGGAGTTCTGGACGTAACAACGGTTTCATTTCCTTAAGTCTTCAGCCTCCGGCGGCAACTGCCATGAGTTCCAGGCGGTCTCCATCCTTCAGCGTGATGTCATTCCATTGAGAGCGGTGAAGAGCCTCTCCGTTGTGTTCGACGAGCAGAAGCGGGGCGGGGAGCTCAAGCTCCTTGATCAGCGAATGGAGGTCGGTGACGCTCGTTTCTTTGGCGCTCCCGTTGATGAGGAGCTGGATCATGCGGTGAGAATTGCTGCATCCCAATCCTTCCAGACCGGTTCGAGCCCCTGGGCCTGAAGCATGGAGGCCACTTCGGCCGGTGTCCGGTCATCGCTGATGGAAAACTGCTCGGTCGCCGAGGTCGAGCCGCAGGCACTCACCGGAACAGAGATCTCAACCTTCTTTCCCTTCACAGTCTGGTGAATCTGGTCGGCACCCTGCCCCGTGTAGCCTCCCGGCTCGGTGTGGCTCCCTGCACTCATCATGGTGATGCCGAGAGGAGCCATCGCATCCCGCAGAGGAGCAGGCTCGCGAGTGCTGAGAATGATCCCGATCTGGGGAAAGGTGATCCGCAAGGCGCAGACCAACTGAGCAAGATCACGATCCTCGAAGGAGCACCTCGGCTCGAAGGAACCTGCCGCCGGCCGAAGTCTCGGCAGACTGACCGTGAGTTGGGAGTTCCAGCAGACCCTCTGCAGGTGGAAGAGATGGGCGGCCAGCGCGACGGCCTCTCCCCTCCACTCAGAAAGCCCAAAGAGGACGCCGACTCCGAGACGACGGAACCCGGCGGCATGGGCACGCTCAGGTGCTTCAAGTCTCCAATCGTAATCTTTTTTTGGACCGGCGGTGTGGAGTTCGGGATAGACGGAGCGGTCGTAGGTCTCCTGATAGACCACGAGACCCTCGGCCCCCGCCGCGACGAGAGGGATGTACTCCTCCGTCTCCATCGGGGCAACCTCGAGGGAAATACTCGGGATCTCACTGGTCAGACGCTCCAGACACTTCGCCAGGTAACCGCCCGAAACAAACTTGGGATGCTCACCGGCGACAAGAAGCACATTCCTGAATCCCTCGGCAGCAAGATGGCGCGCCTCGGCAGCCACTTGCTCGATCTCAAGGGTCACCCGGAGAATTGCGTTGTCGCGTGAGAATCCGCAGTAGGCGCAGTTGTTCACGCACTCGTTGGAGAGGTAGAGCGGGGCAAACATCCGCATCGTCCGACCGAAGTGTCTGCGAGTCAACGAGGCGGAGCGGCGAGCCATCTCCTCAAGCGCAATATCACTGCATGGCTCGATCAACCGTCTGAAGGCAGCCAACTCCGGGGGAGGGGCCGCAAGGACTGAATCGATCTGTTTTGAAAAAGACATGAAAAAGAAATGATAAAGGATGAGGGGTAAAGTCTAAAGGATGAAGCCATCAGATGAAGTGACCTGCTTCGCAACGCGCCTGCCCAACTCCTCCATCTCGGCTTCGGTCGGTGCCCTTCCCTCGCCACGGCAGGAGGCATCCAGATCCGCGACCTTGGAGAGACGTCCGTTTTTCCAGACAAGGGATTTCGGAAAGCAAGGACCCACCTTGAGCGGGTCGCTCCAGAGGTGAATCGCAAGAGTCCGTGCGGGGTGAAGTGCCGCTGCCAGATGCATGGGGCCGCTATCGGAGCTGATGATGAAGGAGGCTCCTCGAAGAATGGCTGTGAGCTCCAGCAGATCTGTCCTGTTGCTCCAGTCCTCCACCTGCGGCGGTAGATCACCCAGTGCCTCCCCTCGCCCCACGATGATCACCCTCACCATTGAAGAGGGAAGTGAGGTCACTCCACGGATCACGGCACGGATGCCCACCTCACTGAGGCTCTTCCCCTCACCTCGGGCGTAGGGGTGGAGCACGACATAGGGAGCCGAGGCACCAAATCCAGCAGGAAGCCTTCCCTCAGGCAGAATGAATTCCGGCTCTTGTGCACAGGGAATGCCAAGGTGGTCGAGCACCCTGAGGTAGCGGCTCACGGCATGGTCATCACGACCGACTGCCACCCTCTCTCCGTGGAACAGTCGGGCCCCCTCGCGCGCGTCGGAAAGCCCCACGACCTTGCTGGCTCCGGAAATGCGGGAGAAGAGAGCACTCCGCATCAACCCCTGAAGGTCGATGGCCAGATCAGGAGTCCAGTCACGCAGGATCTGCAGCCAAGCCAGGGAGCGTAGCCAACCCGCAGGGCCACGGAACTTGTCACGGGGAAAGAGGATCGTTTCGGAGACTCCTGGATGGCCCTCGATCAGCGAGCGCCAAGCAGGATGAACGAGCCAGCGGAGTTCGGCCTCGGGCCAGTGACGGTGGATGGCCGAGACCACGGGGATCGCGTGGATGACATCACCGAGGGAACTCGGCTTCACCAGCAGGATGCGCTTGGGGTGGAAGAGGGAAGCCTTCATGAACCGGTCTTCAATCGCTCGGCCAGTTTTGAGGGTAATCCGGCTGCGAGCACGGCATTCCGCGCCGCCTCGACGTCGTACTCCACACGGCGAAGCCAGAGTCCTCGGCTCTCCTCGTCATAGATCAAGTAGGCAGCTCTCCAGTCTCCGTCGCGGGACTGACCGACTGACCCTGCATTGATCAAGAGCTTGGGGGACTTAGGGAGCTGGATCCCCTCACCCTTCTCCTCGTTGTGGTCGAAGAGCAGGATCTCACCAATCCCCTGACCAAAAGCCTTCGGGACGTGGGTATGACCAATGAAACAGACAGGCGTGCGCTGGCAAGCCAGACTCAGCTCCGCATCCTCTCGCGTGCGGATGTAGCCCCACCCCGTTGGAGAATCGAGCGTTGCATGGACAAGTGTCGTGTTGCGGATCTGTCGTTGTGGTCGGAGTGCAGCAAGCCACGCCTTGTGCTCGGGAGTGAGTTGCGTGCGCGTCCACTCGATCGAGGTGGCAGCATTTTCACTGAAGCCCTCCAGCATGCGGTCGTTGGCAGCGGCCTCGTCGTGATTCCCCTGGACGCAGGCTCCTGGCAGATCCCGAACGATCTCAAGGCACTCGACGGGATTCGCATTGTAGCCGACCACGTCACCAAGGCAGTGAAACTCTCCGCAGCCAAACTCACGAGCATCAGCGAGCACGGATTCCAAGGCCTGCAGATTGGCGTGAATATCTCCTAGGATCGCACAGAGCATTTAGTGAGGAGTTGGTGAAACTGGAGATGAGGAAGGCGCTGGAGCCTTGATGCGCTGATCGGCGGGGATGTTCAGCTTTTGCTCCAGCTTCCGGAGCATCACTAGCAGGGAGGGCATCCGTTGCTTCTCCCCTTCGTTGTAAAGGGCAAGCATCCGGTCATATGCCTCACGCTCCCGACCGGGAACCTTTGCCGCCTCATAGGCCGCAAAGCGGTGAATGTACGCGGGGGCTTCAGGGAAGGAGGCCGCCTTGGCAAAGGCATCGGCGGCCGCCCCGTGATCCTCCACCTTATCGCGCAGCAGAATCCCAAGGCGCTCGTAGAGCAGGTACTGGTCGGGATTATTCCGGATACCTCTCTCCAGAAAGTCTCGGCCCAGTTCGATGTATTGACGGCGGGATCGTTCGCGCAATGCTTCGCTGGGCTGCTTACGATCCTGCAGGGCGGCCACGCTGGCATTCCACGCCATGTGCCACGCAGCGATATCCCAGTAGAGCAGCGAGTGAGGCTGGAGGGTTGTGACCGTGTTGAACAAGCCATTCATGCGTCCCCACTCGGTCTTTTCCCATGCGGAGTGGGCATCGATCCAAAGAAACGCGGCAAGCGGTGAACGGAATCCGCTCAGCGCGGCCAGGAATCCCGACTGCCCTATTTGCTCGCGCAAGCTGAGGTTCAGCGGAGCCGTACGGAAGTGCGCCTGCTGGGCGAGCTTCTGTAACTCCATCTGCCACGGCAGCAACACCGCACCCGCAATGGCCAACATCACAACAGCAATCAGGCTGCGGAGCATGGAGACCCTGCCTGTCATGCGAAAAGGCTGAAGGTGAAAGACAGAAGGCGAAAGGTGGCCGAGACCGAACGCTGGAACAAGGAATCTCCAGAACTCATGGTTGCTTGCAGTGGCATTTCCTAAAACCTAAAGCTCTCTGTTCTGGAAGAGGAAGCAGGCGACGGCGTAATAGACAGCCGTATAGATTCCTCCAAGCGCCACCGTCTGCCAGAAGAGGGCCATCGGAAGGGCCGTCCCGGCGACGATGTCGTCCGTCAAATTAAAGGCCTGCAGATCAGGGAAGATCAGTGCGATGAAGGCCGTGAAGAGGCGTGTCCACCAGTGGATTCCGATCCCACTCATCCAGTATTCCCTGGCTGTCACCTGAAGGTGACCGATGAAGTAGGCGGAGGCCGCCACAAGAATCGCAAAGATGCCCGAGGTGGCAAAAGTGGAAATCAGCAGGGTCAGCGAGGCCAGCAGGATCCCCTTCACGAGAAGGATTGCCATTGCCGGAATGAGATCCCAAGTGAAGGCGGCTTTCTTGACTTCGGCGATCGCAGCCGCCAGCTCCTGCGACGACCCGGAGAGCGATCGCTGGGTCTCCATGAGGGCGTTCTGCTCGCGCAGAAGAAGAACCCCCAGGAAGAGAACCCCCATGACGAGGGTCGAGACGGTCAGGAGGATCACCACACCGAGCAGCTTACCGAGCAGGTATTCGTATCGTGGCACCGGCTTGGAGAGGATCGTGAAGATGGTCCGGTCCTCCAGATCACGCGGCAGCAGCATCGCCGTGGCCAGAATCGCCAGCAGACAGAGGAAGACGGACATCGCTCCGAGGGCCACATCCTTGAGCATCTGGAACTCCTCCTGAAACGAGAACTTAGCCAGGAAGGCCGAGTTACCGATGACGATCAGTGCGAAGATCAGCAGAAAGTAGAAGACCTTCTGCCGGACCAGTTCGGTGAAAGTGTTGCGGCCGATCGCTACAACTCGAGAAGGGGAGAAGAAAACGACGTTCATGATGAGGATGTTGTGCGGGATACTTTGCTACCCTTGCGAGCAAGACCACCGCGACTGCTACGACTCCCACGACTCCTTCCAGCGACGGGGAAGCGGGTTCCGATATCGGCCCCCTCGATGGCGCCACGGATCTGGGCCCTCTTCCGGCCATGGGCGATAACGGTTTCGATGCCGGCCTTCACGGCTGATTCGACGGCCTGAAGTTTCGTCTGCATGCCTCCCGTGGAGTGCTCTCCCTTCTCTGGTGTGACGTGGCGGAATGCCTGCTTGATCTCGGTCACGACAGGGACACGCTTCGGTTGGCTGGAAGGGGTTGCACGAGCGAGCAGGCCATCGGCACTGGTCAAAAGGATCAGTAGTCGCGCCTTCACCAACTGGGCAACCTCTGCGGAGAGGCGGTCATTATCGCCAAAGCGGAGCTCCTCCACGGCGACCGAGTCATTCTCATTGATGATCGGGATCACCCCGGGCGAGGTGAGCAGTTTCTCCAGCGTGACGCTCGCATTGCGGCGGCGTCCCGCGTCGAAGATATCGTCATGGGTGAGGAGAAGCTGGGCGGCACGGAGCCCGTGCCTGGCAAGGTGGCGGCCGTAAGCAGTCATCAGGGCTGGCTGGCCAACAGCGGCGCAGGCCTGCTTGCCGGCGACGTCTGTCGGACGCTTTTTGAGCTTCAGCGCATCAACCCCTGCCGCCACGGCGGCGCTTGAGACCACGATGCAGGGGATGCCCTCGGCACTTAGTTCGGCGATCTCTTTGCAAAGACGACGGAATTGAGACTCATCCAGTGAGCATCCTCCCTCACGGGCGAGGATGCCGGTACCAAACTTGAGGACAACGGGGCGCTTCTTCATGGGGTATGCTTCTTCCTGATGATGATGACTAGGAACCTGATCTGGAGGCGATCATGAGTTCAAGAAAACCGGCCTCCAACGCCAGACCCTCCTGGATGCCACGCTCTAGGGTGCCGCGGAGCTTCTCCAGGGCATCCAGGCAGCGGAGCAGTCTGCGCGACTCCTCAGGATCATGTTGACTTCCACCTGCCTCGCCATGAATACCTAGCAAGGCGGCCCCGAAATAATCGGCCGCCACACCGAGAAGGAGTGAACGCTCCCTGAGCACATCGGACTCGGAGCTGGCTTTCAGCGCCTCCTCCTTCTGCTCCCAGTCCCCTTCGGTAGTCTTTCCGAAATGAGCCTTCTCTGCGGAGAGCTCCTCCTTGATCTTCTCAGCGGCCTCCTCGCGGACCTCGTTGAGCAGGTCTCGGAAGACCCGCGTCAGGCCAAAGGCAGCCGTGGCATCGGTGCGGGCCTCTGCTCCAAAGAAACGGGGCATTGCCTGAGCGAGGCGTTCCTCGCGTGAGCCGATCGCAGGATGCCCGACGGAGTGAAGCACCACGGCAATGCAGCGTGATCGAATCGTCTCCAGTAAGGCCTCGGGAAGTTCCGTGGTGAGGAGCAGCAGGGATCCTGCAGGGGGCTCCTCGAGCGTCTTCAGAAACGCGTTTGCCGCCTGCGGCATCAGTCGGTCGGCATCACGGATCACAGCGACCTTGCGAGATCCCTTCTCCGGAGTCCGGTGGAGAGCCTCTTCCAGATCACGGATCTGCTCGATGAGCAGGCGGCGTGATTTGGAACCGGGCTCGATTGCGTGAAAGTCTGGGTCTTTCTCAACCGGAGACGTTCCGGATCCGAGAAACAGGGAGGAGAGTTCTTCTGCAAACTCATTGACCCCTGAACCGGGGGCCCCCGAGATCAGGTAGGCGTGACCAAGACGCCCCTCGTTGAGGGCCTTCTCCAGCAATCGGAATGCTTCTTTCTTAGCAAAGGCCATGGAACACCTCCTGAAACCTTTTTTGAAGCACGGCCGTGATCGCCTTCTCCACGACCACCTCGCTTGCCGAGGCGTCGATGATGGCAAACCGATGTGGATCGCCCTGAGCCAGCTCGAGATAGCCTCGTCTCACCGCTTCGTAAAACTCTTCCCCCTCCTGCTCCATCCTGTCGACCGGCCCCTTGCGAACAGCTGCCCGACGGCGCCCCTCTGCGGCATCGAGATCCAGCAGTAACGTGATATTGGGAAGCGTCCCCCCAATGGCAAAGTCATTGATTGAGGTCACATCCCCTCGGGAGAGGGCCCGCGCTACTCCTTGGTAGACAGTCGTTGAGTCCAGGAAGCGGTCGCAGAGCACGACGGCTCCTCGTTCGAGTGCAGGGCGGATGACCTCGCGGACGAGCTGGGCACGGCTTGCCGCAAAGAGAAGTAGCTCTGCCTCGGGGGTCATTGCCCCAGCGGTCTCATCGTACTGGAGAAGGTTGCGGATCGACTCGCCGATCGGTGTCCCTCCCGGTTCACGCAGAGTGATCACTTCGCGACCCATAGCGGAGAGCAAGCCGGTGATGCGGCGAATCTGAGTTGATTTGCCACACCCCTCGGAACCCTCAAAAGTGATGAAGAGGCCACTGCTTGCCATAAGGTTCAATCATAGCGGGATCATTCACCCGTTGAAGCGTTAAAACAGCATCCGCTTTGGTTTACTGGCCTCTTTTTCAGCTTCAAGCTACATTTTCCTCCATGGCACAAGAGACCCGACACTGGCTCGTCAAATCCGAACCCTCAGCCTACTCGTGGGCCGATCTTTTGAAGGAGAAGCAGACCGCTTGGACAGGAGTCCGCAACTTTCAGGCTCGGAACAACCTCCGCGCGATGAAGAAGGATGACCTCGTCTTCTTTTACCAGAGCGTGACTGATCCGGCGGTGATGGGGATCTCCAAAGTCGTGAAAGAGGCCTACACCGATGCCACCGCCACTGAAGGTGACTGGAGCTGCGTCGATCTGGCCTCTGTGAAGGCACTCCCCTCCCCCGTGACTCTCAAGGAGATCAAGGAAGAGCCCTCCCTCGCCGAAATCTCACTCATCAAACAGTCACGCCTCAGCGTGATGCCGGTGACCGCGAAGGAATTCGGGCAGATCCTGAAACTCGGGGGCTTGTAAGCCTACTCCCCACAGAACCTAGATTCTTAGGGCTGCGTGGAAAACCGGTAGATAATGGTGTTTTTATACGTCTCTCCCCGCTTGAGAACCGTAGCAGGGAAGTTCTTGTGATTGGGTGAGTCGGGGTAGTGCTGCGGCTCGAGGCAGAAGCCACTGCGACGGACATACACCTTGCCTCCTTTGCCCTTAAGCGTGCCGTCGAGGAAGTTGCCCGCGTAGAACTGCACGGCGGGCTCCGTGGTGAAGACCTCCATCACGCGGCCCGACTTGGGTTCCTCCACCTTGGCAATCCTATCAAGCGTTCCGGGAACCAGTTTGTCGGCGACGAAGTTATGATCGTAGCCGCCCGCGAACTTGAGTTGCTCGTCCTTTTCATCGATGCGGGCGCCGATCGAAGTTGGCTTGCGGAAATCGAAAGGCGTACCTTGAACCGTTGCGACCTTGCCAGTGGGAATGAGGGTCTTATCCACCGGTGTGTAGTGGCTGGCGTTCAGCGTCAGTACATGGTCGATTATGGTGCCGTTCCCCTGACCCGCAAGGTTGAAGTAGCTGTGTTGGGTCAGATTGACAACGGTATCTTTGTCGGTGGTGGCTCGGTAGACCAACTTCAGCTCGTTCTTGTTCGTGAGAGTGTAGGTGGCGGTCACTTTGAGTGTGCCGGGATACCCCTCCTCGCCATCCTTACTGGTGTAGGTGAGCTTGAGGGAGGGGCCATGCGCGGTGACTTTCGGAGTGGCTTCCCAGATAACCTTGTCAAATCCCTTCAGTCCGCCATGGAGAGCATTGCCGATGTTATTGGTCGCAAGCTTGTAGTTCTTACCGTCGAGAGAGAACTCACCCTTGGCAATGCGGTTGCCGTAGCGGCCGATGAGAGCCCCAAAGTACGGGCTATCTTTCACATACTTGTCGAGTGAGCTGAAGCCCAGAACGACATCAGCAACCTTTCCATTTCTATCGGGCATCATGAGCGAGGTCACCGTGCCGCCGTAGTTGGAGATGGTGGTCACTGCACCATTTTTGTTGGTGAGTGTGTAAAGGGAGACCTTCTGCCCGTCTGCTAGCTTTCCGAAGGGCTTCACGTTGATGGAGGGCGTTGCGGCGTTCAGCATGGCGATTCCTGCCAGAAAAGTGGCGGTTAGGAGTGATGTTTTCATTATGGGGAGAGTCTCTTCATTTGGAGATTTTTGAGACTCTTGGCAAGTTATCTCTCCTGGATCACTTACTGCCCCAGCAGGAGCTTGAGGTTTCGCACGGAGTCAAAGCACTCCACAGCTGTGGAGCGAGCCACCTTGGAGAGAGCCGGCCAATCCTTGAGAACGCGCCGGGTGGCATCAGAGGCCTCCTCACCGCTCGTGACAAAGAGCATCCCGGATTCCTCAGGAAGGAAGCGCTCCGCCCCAGTTGGTTCCGTCACCACCGGACGCCCCAAGGCAAGGAATGCCGCTGCCCGGTCGCTCAGCCATCCACTCCCCATGAGGGCCTCGAGCTTAACGGCCGTGAACTCGGCCGTCGCCCCCGCCAGATAGCGGTAGTAGGCAGCCGGGGTACGAGTCAAAGCATGGGGCGTGGCCACCTTCCACCCGAGGGAGCGGAGGCGCTCCCGCTCCGGATCGTCGGGATTGAGATTCATTGCCAGTTCGAAGACCGCCTCGGGCACCTGCTTGGGAAGATCAAGGTAGGGGGCAAAAGCCGCCTGCTTGGAGTAATCACGATACTCGCCACCGATCATGATCATTCCATCCCAGTACCACTGGCCGATCGTAGTGAAACGGGGCCTTCCAGCAGGGCGTGGCTGAAGGGTGAGCAGTTCCGTGTCTACGAGCGGGAAGTAACTTTTCCAAGGAACCACAGGCTTGGGCAGCTTGGGATCGATCGAGTCCATGCAGAGACCGATCGACCAGAACTCGTCGTGGCATGACTGCCCCATCTCCATCTGGTCCATCCAGAAGAGCACCTCTGTGGGATCTAGGCTACAGAGAAGCCGTCGCCCAAAGAGATTCGCGAGGGGCGGCTTGATGGAATAGCTGAGGTTCAGCAGGTGGGCGTGAGGGGCGAGTTCTTTCAACTCAACCACCGACATGCCGAAGCCTTTCATCTCCTCCTCATGGTACTCCTCGGGACCTTCAGATTTACGGGAGGGACGCAGTAGCAGGCAATACTCCAATCCGTACAGGGCCATCCTCCGGCGGAAGACCCGGACGCAGTTGGCATCCTTCTTCGGATTACCGCTCTCCTGCAGTACCTCCAGCCAGATTCCACGACGCCCCATTCTCTTCAGCCCAGTCAGGTACTGGAGGGGCACCGAGAAGTTCCCCCCACCCTCGGGATACTTGGCGGCAAAACCGCAACCGACGAATACGGGAGGACGAGAAGCAGACATGAATCAGTGCAGAGAAAAATAATCTGGAACTCAGGAAATCAGGAAGGGAAAGAACCAAGAAACCATGTGGTATTTGATGAAAATACGCCGCTGGCTTCAATAAAGACTCAATCCATTTCTTTTCATGAGTTCATGAGTTCCAGATTCATGCTCTCTAAACCCCGGCCCTCTCCAACAATGAGGCCAGCACCTTCTCCGCCTCGAAGACCTCGCGGGCGATCTCAAGAGCTGCTCGGCTGTGCTTTTTGTAATCGGCACGAATCGCGGCCACGGCCTCGACGATCTCTTCCATGCTGGAGAAGGAGAAGAGCCCCTCCTGGGCGCCGTAGTGTGCCGTGAAGCCGGTCTCCTGCGTGATCACGGGTCGACCCGCCGCCAGATAACAGGCGGTGCGGTCGCTGAACCATCCCGTGTCGAGCCGGATGTATTGGTCCTTGGCGCAGGTGAACTCACCCCTCGAATTGACGATGTAGTCGCGGTAACCATTCCAATCGACGCTCATGTTGTGGGGAAGGACGAGCTTCCAATCGTTCTTCTCGAAGAGCTCACGCTCCTTCTCCTTCTTGATGTCAGTCGCCATCTCAAAGGCCTCTCCGGAGAGCCTCGGCGCCTCGACGAAACGGAGAAATTCCAAGGACTTACTCCAGAGGTAATTGGAATCCCTCCAAACGATGTCCTTCTTTCCGCTGGTCGACCAGTTACAGATCGTGGTGAAGAGGGCATCGGCCGCCGGTTCAGACGCCTCAGCTCCCGAGCACCAGAGATCCGTGACAACTGGTTGGCGTGTTGGAAGCCACGCAAAGTCATGAGTCGGCACGGCAAAGGCCGACGTCCCGATATTCTCGCCAAAGGTGAAGAGATGCTTGTGCTCCTTGAGGAAGCCGGCTGTTTTCGACTCCCCCAGGTCGATCTTGATCTGCTCCACTCCCGGGTCGCTCTCGACGTAGATCAGGTGGCGGATCGTCCGGAGATCATCGTTCATGTCATGCGAGCCGCATATGTTCAGCGCACAGTCCGCATCTTTGTAGAGTGACTTCAGCGCGGACAGCGACATCCCGGCGCTCTCCATCGGATCTTTGTAGCGGGCACAGTAGGCCCATCGGCCTTCAAACCCATACTCCTTTGCCAGGCTCGCCAGCGTCTGGGCGGCATGGGAATAATCATCTGATACATTAAAAGCCACGGGATCGTAAGGGTAGTTCAGCGTATCCTCCACGTAGTAGACCTCATGGCCGAGCCGCTGAAGGCCGACGATGTAGTGGATGTGCTGCCAGATGACTCCGGCAATGGGCATGCCCCCCATGAATCCCAGGACGATGATCTTTTTGCGTTTCATAAGTGAGAGTCTTCTTGGGAACTTGGAGCCTTAGTGATTCGAGGAGTTCGCGGGTCTTGGCTCATGCCCGGCTGCGTGATAAAGCCGCGCGTAGGAGCCGCCAGCAGCGAGTAATTCTGGACCGGTCCCCTGCTCCGCAATATGGCCATTCTCGAGCAGAACGACGCGTCCCAAGTGATGCACGGTGGAGAGGCGGTGGGTGATGATGAGCGTGGTGCGACCCTTCATCAGTTCGGCAATTGTCTCCATGATTGCCTTTTCCGTGGAGGGATCGAGCGCTGAGGTCGGCTCATCGAGCAGGAGAATCGGGGCATTCTTCAGGAAGGCGCGAGCGATGCCGATCCGCTGTCGCTGACCGACGCTGAGGTGTCCCCCGCGCTCTCCCACGGGAGTTTCATAGCCCTGAGGCTGGACCATGATGAAGTCGTGGGCTTGCGCACGCCTAGCAGCCTCGATGATCTCCTCTTCGGTTGCTCCCTCGCGGCCGTAGGCAATGTTCTCCCGGATGCTGCTCGAGAAGAGAACGGTATCCTGAAGCACCATGCCGATTTGGGCACGCAGCGACGCCTTGGTGAGGTCCTTCAGGTTATGCCCGTCGATCAGCACAACTCCCGATGTCGGATCGTAAAACCGTGGCACCAGGCTCATCAGGGTGCTCTTGCCGGCGCCGGTCCCTCCGACGAAGGCGACCGTCTCACCGGGAGCAATGGCCAGATCAACGCCGGCCAGTACAGGGGCCTTGGGGTCATAGGCGAAGGTAACCCCGGCAAAGGTGATCTCTCCAGTGGCCACTCCTAACGGAATAGCGCCGGGCGCATCCTTGGTCTCCTCACCTCGGTCGATGATCTCGAAGCACCGCTGGGCTCCTGCAGCGGCACCCTCGAGTGCCCAGGCCGTGTAGGTGAGTTGCTCGATTGGCTGATAGAGCGTGGCCAGATAGGCGACGAAGACAAGGAGGTCACCCAGACTGAGAGATCCTCTCAGCACCTGAAGGGATCCCGCGCCGTACATGAATGCGGAGCCAAGTGCCATCAGTGTTCCCACCACCAACCCGCTCCGCATGGAGGTGACATTCAGCCGGAAATTTGCCTCCAGACTCCGGGTGGCATGGCGGACAAACTGGTTCACCTCAAAGGCCTCCCGTCCGAAGGCCTGCACCATCCGGATCGACCCCAGCCCCTCTTGGGCGGTGGCCAGAAGATCGCTTTCCCTCTCTTGAATCGTTGTCGATTCCCTTCGGATGCGATCACCGTAGTGGCGGATCGCCCAGACCACGGGAGGGAGCACCGCCATGGAGACCAGCGTGAGGATCCAGTCCATCCGAAACATGATCACCAGAGCGCTGACCAGTGTGACCAAGGCCCCGAAAATCGTTGCGAATCCCTTGTTATAAATGGTCTGGATCGACTGGGAGTCATAGGCGACCCGGAAGGAGGAATCGCTACTGCGCCGTGCGTCGTGGAACTGAAGAGGTAACGCCTGCAAGCAGCTGTAGAGTTGGGTGCGCAGGTGCAGGAGCGCCTTGAGGCCGACCTTGATCAGGAGCGCATTGGAAAGCATCCCGACGAGGCCGGAGAGAAGACTGATCACCACCAGAATCCCGCAGAGGGTGAGAACCGCTCCCTGAGCGTTGGTCCAACTGAACCAACGAGCGATGAAGTCGCGGGCACCGGCCGATCCGTGCGAGGCATCCACAGGAAGTATCCCATCGACGATGTACTTGAAGGGCCACGGCTTGAGCAGATTGAAGCCGATGCCGATCGACATCAGAATCACCGCGAAGACCGTCTCACTGACATAGGTACGGAAGTAGCGGAGCGTGCGTAGATAGATGGACATACCTACCTCTTGGCTAGGGCAAGAAGGCGCATCCTTCAAGTCGCGTCATGCTCCTCAAGCCGGAGTCAACATACCATCTCCCAACCGATGGATGCAGGAACCTGAAGGAAGGGTGATTCCACTGAGATCTGCTGTGCTGAGGAGCGCCTGCGATCCTTGGGGCATTCCAGCCAGAAGTGCATCACGCCGCGCGGGGTCAAGCTCACCGAAAATATCGTCAAGGAGCAGCAGGGGGGGCTCGGCATTCTCCCTCGTGAGAAGCCCCGCGACAGCAAGCTTGAGCCCGACGGCAACCGTCCGCCGCTGTCCTTCGGAAGCAAAGGATGCGGCTGCAATGCCGTTGAGACTCAGTTCCAGATCATCACGCTGTGGCCCCACTCTGGTCTGATGCAACCTCACCTCTTCATCACGGCTCTCCTTCAGCGCCTCAAGCATCGGGCGATCCAAGCCCGGGACGTAGGCCAGCGTCAGGACCTCGCCTGAGATACTGTGGCAGGAAGCTGCTGCAATGGGAGCCAGTTGATCCACGAGCATCCTGCGTGCAGCGGTGATCAGATCTCCGGCATCAGCCAGAGGGATATCGTATGCCTCGATTTCCCTGCGAGGCCGCCCCTCCCTCAGGAGTAGATTTCTCGAGCGGAGAGCCTTGTCGTAATTCTTCAGATGTCGTGCGTACTCTCCCGCCAGCGTCCCCTCCCCTGAGGAAAGCTGAAGTCCTGCGCTGTCGAGGAGTTTCCTTCTCCGTTCCGCGGAACCGTTCACCAACGAGAGGTCCTCGCTCCCAAACCACACAATCTGCCCCTGCGCCAGATACTCCCTGGAGGATGACTGCGGCACTCCGTCCAGCTTGAGAGATCGCGCTGGCGGCGTGCACGTCAGGGAGAGACGTGTCTCCCCGTGGAGTCCCTCCAGTGCAAAGGCCGCACCACCGAAACGGACAAGTTCCCCCATGCTTGTGGTGCGCGGGGAGCGCATCCTCAGAAGCACGCAGGCAGCTTCCAAAATCGAGGTCTTCCCCTGTGCATTGGGGCCGGTGATGAAGTTCAGGGACGGTCCTGGCTCATACTGCATTGACTCGAAACAACGAAAACCACGCAGCGTCAGTTGGTTGAGATGACTCACGTTGCTCAGAGGGTGAGGGAGTGAGGGCGCTCTTAACGAGAAGCCCCAACGGAGGCAGGAGGCTACTACCGGAGAGCGGCCAGAATCGGGGCTGGATAGATGCCGAGGGCGAGGATGGCGGCTCCCAGCACAGCGATGAGCATCTTCACCGTGAAGGTCACGGGGATGACACTCTCCTCGGAAGGTTGCTGCCAGTACATGGCGCGGAGCACCTTGAAGTAATAGTAGAAGCCCGCCGCCACGGTCACGATACCGATCACGACAAGACCGAAGTGCCCCTGTTTGATGGCGACTTCAAAGATGAGCAACTTGCCGATAAATCCTGCAGTGAAAGGAATCCCCGCCAGAGAAGCCATGGCTAGGAGCATTGCTCCAGCCAGTAGAGGTGACCGCTGGGAGAGTCCGTTGAAGCGGGAGATCTCGTCGCCACCCGTGGCCTCCGCAACCACAAGCAGGACCACGAAGGAGAGCATCGTCATCGCCAGGTACGCAGCGAAGTAGAAGCCGATAGCGGGGATTGCAAGCATCGATCCGAGACTGGCCACACCCATCAGCAGATAACCAGCATGGGCAACGCTCGAGTAACCGAGCAGTCGCTTCATGTTCGTCTGGGGAATAGCAGACAAGTTACCAAAAATCAGCGTAAGACCGGCCAGAAGCGTGATCACCGTGTGGAGCTTGTGAGCAATCACGGGGATTAACTCAAGTGACACGAGGAGGCGGATCAGTACGACAAATCCGGCAGCCTTGGAGGCCACTGAGAGATACGCGCTGATGGGAGTCGGGGCGCCCTGATAGACATCAGGAACCCAGAACTGGAAGGGGAATGCACCCGTCTTGAAACTCAGAGCCACAAGGATCATGGCCACCCCGAAGAGGAGCGGCGCTAAAGAGGTCTCGGGGAGTTGCCCAATCGCACCGGGAAGCGCCAGGAGATTGGTCGTTCCCGTCACTCCAAAGATCCAGGAAATGCCGTAGACAATGAATCCGGTGGAGAGGGCTCCGAGAATAAGGAACTTAGTGCCTGCCTCGAGGGAGGCATTGTTCTGACGGAGGTAAGTGACCAGCACGTAGAGGGTGATCGTTGCCAATTCAAGAGAGACAAAGATCATGATGAAGTCGATGGCAGTAACCATCCACATCAGTCCGGCGCAGACAAAGATCGGCAGGATCGCAAACTCACCGACACCACCACCGGCACGCTCCGCAGGAAGGTATCGCTCCAGAACGGGACGGAACCCGGGAATCATGAGCAGTGTCACAATGGTCGCAATCAGGATGTAACGAACAAAGAAGACGGAGAGGAAGTCCGACGTGATGAAGGCCGCTGAGGAACTACCGGGCAGCGGCCCATGCGATGGGATGAAGCTGAGGATCAAGACTCCGGTGAGTCCAGCAGCACCGAGGTAGGAGAGGTAACCCTTGTCGGAGCGGTTGGAAAATGCCTCCACTAAGAGAAGGATAATACCGAGGGCGACAACGGCGATTTCGAGGAAAAGCGTATTCACAGGGTTCGGATCGGCGGTTTGATGGGGTGGTTATCGGGGAAGTGCCGTTCCCACCATCTTGAGGATGATCTGAGGGTAGAAGCCGGCAACCATGAGAGGAACCAGCAGAAGGATGACGCTCCAGCGTGCAGAAGGAGTGATGTCGGTGAGGGATTCCCAGCGCTCGGAGATGGGACCCCAGAAGATGTTCTTGTAGGCACGCAGCATGTAGATGGCCGAGATCACAACACCCCAGACACCGATGATGACGGGAATGATCATTTCTGGGCCGTAGGCGCTTGCACCGAAAAACACGAGGACCTCGCCAGCAAAGTTAGCGAAGCCGGGAAGTCCGACTGAAGCCATGGCAGCAAATCCAAAGAGCAGACCAAGCACGGGGGTCACCTTGGCGAGGCCGCCGAGTTCCTCGTAATCGAGCGTTCCGGTACGGCGTCGGATTTCACCGCAGAGCGCAAAGGCCGCGGCAACCGAGAGACCATGCGCGAACATGAGCAGGGAAGCGCCGTTGATGCCGAGGAGATTGAGGGAGGCCAGTCCGAGGAAGATGTACCCCATGTGCATCACACTGGAGTATCCGACCGTCCAATCGAGTCGCTTCTGGGCCACGGTGACGTAGCCGATGTAGAGGATGTTGCCGATGAGCAGGAGAATCAACAGGCCGTTGAACTGATGCATCGCATCAGGGAAGAGAGGGAGTGCAATACGGATGAGACCGTAGAGACCGAACTTCTTAAGCACACCTGCATGCATCATTGCAGCAGGAGCGGGGGCGCAGGCATATGCCGGTGGAGCCCATGAGTGGAATGGAAAGAGTGAGACTAGGGAGCCGAAGCCGACCAGAAGGACCAGATAGATCCATGAAGCAGGATGGAATGAACCGGAGGCTGCCATCTGGTCAAGTTGACGCAGGTCGAGCGTCCTCATGTCAGATGGGATACTCAGATAGAGGGCCAGCAAGCCGATCAGGAGAACAAAACTGCCTGCACCAAGGTAGATCGTGGCCTTCCAAGCTGCGGCTTGGCGGTCCCCAGAACCCCAGATCCCGATCAGCAGGAAGGTCGGGATGAGCGCCAGTTCGTGGAAGGAATAGAGGAAGAGGACATCAAGCGAGGCGAAGGCGCCGATCACACCAGCGGAGATGAAGAGAAGGCAGACGTAATAGAGGCCTTCACGCTTCTCGATCTTGGGAGCCACCCAGAGGGCGGAGAGTGTCACGATCGTGGCGAGCAGGAGCATCGTCAGCGTGAGACCATCGGCTCCAAGAGTCAGGTTGATCCCGAGGCGCGGAAGAATCTTCCATTCGGAAAGGAACTGCCACCCTCCCGCGTGCAGGTCATAACGAGCGAAGAGGACGACCGAAAGAAGAAGATTGATGATAGCGGCGCCGAGGGCTGTGCGACGGGGATTAGCCCCAACCATGATGCCAAGGGAAGCAATCAGCGGGAGGACGATCAGAAGAATGAGAAGAAGGTTCATGTCAGTGTGTGATGAACGGCTTACTAGCGAACGTGAATGAGCAGGTAGATCAGGCCGACCACACCGGCTCCGAAGAAGAAGGCGTAGGCCTGAAGATTACCGACCTGCAGGAAACGTAGGGCAAATCCAAGAGTCCAGACGACCGTGGCGCTTCCACGTACCAGGATGCCGTCGATGAACCAACGGTCGAGGAAGGAGCAGAGGCGGGCGAAACCACCCTGGATGCGGCGGACGATCCAGAAGTAGAAATCGTCGATGTAGAAACGGTTCTCGAAAGCGGGGATCCGGATCGGATCCTTCTCGCCCACCTTGCGGTAGATAAGTGCTGCTGCACCGATCCCGAGGAAGAAGGCCGCACCGAAGATGATCTCGATGAAGTGAGGGATTTCAGGCTCGGCAAGGCTTCCGATCTCATGGAAGAAGGCGTGCTCCACAAACGGATACCCGGCAATCACCGCAGGAATCGCGAGCAGGATAAGAGGAACAAGCATGACGAGAGGCGACTCGTGAGCATGCTTGGCGTGCTCGCTGCGGGGGTTGCCGAAAAAGACGACCAGTGCCTGACGGGTCATGTAGAAAGGGGTAAGTCCGGCGGCGACCACGAGCATCCAGAAGACTGCGCGGTGATGCTCCCATGAGCAGGCCATGATCAAATCCTTGCTGTAGTGCCCGCTGAAGAAATAGCAACCGGAGAGCGCAAGCATACCGCAGCAGTACGTCAGGAAGGTGATCGGCATCTTGTTCTTGAGACCACCCATCTTCCAGATGTTCTGCTCGTGGTGCATCCCTAGGATCACCGAACCGGCCGTGAGGAAGAGGAGACACTTGAAGAAGGCGTGGGTGAAGAGATGGAACATTGGGAGTGCCGCCGAAACAGCAAGACCGGCACCTGCCACCATGTAGCCGAGTTGGGAGATCGTGGAGTAAGCCAAGATCCCCTTGATGTCATCCTGCTGGGTGGCAAGGATACCAGCACCGAGTGCAGTGATCGCACCTGTCACGGCGACGACCTCGGAGGCCTCGGGCGAGACGGATAGAATCGGGAAAATGCGGGCAAGGAGGTAGACACCGGCCGCGACCATAGTGGCAGCGTGAAGAAGCGAGGAGACCGGGGTGGGACCCTCCATCGAATTAGGGAGCCAGACGTGGAGAGGGAACTGGGCCGACTTGCCGACCGTACCGCAAAAAATTAACACGCAGGCGACACCGAGAAGTGTCGGATGCTGGGCAAACATTCCGGCGGAATCATTCAATGCGGAGAACTTGAAGGAACCGGTCGAGACCCAGAAAAGCAGGATGCCTAGCATGAAGCCGAAGTCACCGATCCTGTTAACAAGGAAGGCCTGCTTGGCGGCGTCCGCGGCAGAGTCTTTGTGGAAATAATGACCGATGAGGATGTAGGAGCTGACGCCGACCAACTCCCAGAAGATGAACATCATCACCAGGTTGTCGGCGAGCACGATGCCGAGCATCGAGAAGAGGAAAAGCGCAAGACCTGCGAAATAACGCCAATAGCCCTCCTCATCCTTCATGTACCCGAGTGAGTAGATGAAGACGATCGGGGCGATGGTCGTCACCACCACGAGCATCGTGCGACTGAGTGGGTCAAGGGCCAGACCGAAAGGAATCGAGAAGGCATCGCCGAAATCGATCCAGTTGAAGCCGAGGAAATCACCCGAGGCTCCAGAGACAAAGAGCGTCCAGCCACCCACAAAGGTGATCAGAGCTGAAAGAATAGCGAGACCCGCGGCGAACGGCTTGCTGGTGCGGGTGACCAGCACGATGAGCGCGGCGGCTACAAGAGGGACCACAAGGGTGATCCAAGCGATGGTGGAGAGGTGCATCAGAAAAAAGAGGTCAGAATTTCAGCGAGTCGAGATCCTCGACGTGGGTCGTCTGGCGGGCCCGATAGAGCGAGACGATGATCGCCAACCCCACGGCCACCTCAGCGGCGGCCACGGTGATAATGAAGAACACCAGCACCTGCGCATCGTAGTTCTGGTGGCCCCCGACAAGCCCGTAGCGGGAGAAGGCGACCAGGGAGAGGTTGGCTGCGTTGAGCATCATCTCAAGTCCCATGAAGATGATGATGATGCTGCGGCGGAGCATCACACCACCGAGACCGATGGCAAAGAGGAGTCCGCTGGCGATCAGATAGTTGGCTAGGGTCGGCATGGAGGTGACGAGGTTGTTAGCGGAGGGATTTGCGGCTGAGGACGATGACTCCGACCGTTGCCGAGAGGAGCAGCACACCGACGACCTCAAAGGGAAGCCCGAAGGAGTGGAAGAGCGTCATTCCGACCAGTTTCACGTCGCTGACCTGATTCCCCGCAAGCGGCGGAAGCGTCTTGGCGAAAGCAGGATTGGCGAGAATGACCTGGGTCATGATCGAGAGGAATCCCACGATGACGAGCACTCCCCCAACCGTAGCTCCGAAGTTCAGGCGACGGCTCTTTTCGGTGCGGAGATCAAGCAACATGATGATGAAGAGGAAGAGCACCATGACCGCTCCGGCATAGACGAGCACCTGAATAATCCCGATGAAGTTGGCGTCGAGGGTGACGAAAAGCGCTGCAAGGCTGATGAAGGACATGACCAGGCACATGGCGCAGGAAACGGGATTGCGTAGCAGGACCACGCAGGTGCCGAAGAGGACCATCAGCGAGGCAAAGAACCAGAAGGCGACTTGAAGCATGGCTTGGAGTGTGGTGACTGTAAGAGTGAGCGGGCTACTTGAGTTCGTTCCACTTGAAGACGAGGCCCTTCATGACGCCGCCCAGCTTGTAGAGAGTCTTCTTGTCGTGGACCATCTGGGCGCGATTCAAGCCGGTGATTGAGTAGTCCTTGCGGAGGTAAATGGCCTGCTCGGGGCAGACCTCCTCGCAGAGTCCGCAGTAGATGCAGCGGGCCATGTCGATATCGAACTCTTCGGGTCGCTTCTCCACCTTCCTCCACTTGTCACCATCGGGAATCTCCATCGGCTTGATGGTGATCGCGCGGGGTGGGCAGATGAACTCGCAGAGCTGGCAGGAAACACACTTTTCCCGGCCGTTCTCATCGACGACAAGGGTAGGGGCACCACGGTACCAATCAGGCAGGTTGGCATCCCACTTCTCCTCAGGGTACTGCATCGTGACGACACCCTTGTTAAAGATGGCGCGCTTGAGGTGCTTCCAAGTGATCGCAAGTCCGGCGACAATGGAGGGGAGATAGCACTTCTCCGCGAAGGTCAGCTTGGGACGGTTGACAACAATGGCCATGGGATCGGTTTGTTTTTAGTAGTGAATGCTCAGCGGCGCCCTTAGTGGTGGACGAGAGCGAGGATGATTGCCGTGAGGAAGATATTTGCCAAGGCGACGGGGAAGAAGCCGAGCCAGCCCAGCTTCATCAGCTGATCGTAGCGGAAACGGGGAAGCGTCCAGCGGACCCAGATCATGAAAAGAAGGAGCAGGGAGACCTTCACGAAGAAGACCGCGATATTGACCAGTCCCCAGTACCAGCCATGCGAGCCGTCCGGAATGAGAGGGCAGCTCCAGCCACCCAGGAAGAGCGAGACGATGGCGCCAGAACCCGCAAACATGGCGGCATACTCACCAAGGAAGAAGAGAGCGAAGTTCATCGAGGCATACTCGGTGTGGTAGCCGCCGACCAGCTCCTGTTCTGCCTCGGGAAGATCGAAGGGGAGGCGGTTCGTCTCGGCAAAGATCGAAACCAAGAAGATGATGAAGGAGATGAGGAGCGGTACCCAGAGGAGCAGTCGTTGGAGGCTGAGTCCGGCGACAAAGGCGTGCACCACATCGGCCGGATGGAGGAGTGAGGCGGCGGAGAGCCCCTGCGGCCAGTAGGGGGAGACCAGCCAGCCGTTGACGACCTGCCAGTTGACGATCTCATTCAGGTTCAGCGATCCGCAGATCATGAAGACAGGAACGACGGAGAGTCCCATGGAGAGCTCGTAGGAGATCATCTGGGAGGAGGAGCGAATGCCACCGATAAAGGGGAACTTCGAGTTGGAGGCCCAGCCCGCGATCGTGATGCCATACACGCTCAGGGAGGAGATGGCGAAGATGTAGAGAACGCCGATATTAAGGTCGGCGATCGTCATGGGGATCCCGAAGAGGGTACTGCCGAAGGGAAGCACCGCCAGCACGAGGATCGGCGGGATCATCACCAGCTTCGGCGCGAGCCAGAAGTAGAACTTATTCACCCCGCCAGGGACGAAATTCTCCTTGGTGAGCAGCTTGATCGGATCAGCCACCATCTGACCGAGACCGAAGAAAAAGGCATCTTTTTTACCACCCAACAGAGTCAGAGGGATACCCACACGGTTCGGTCCGACACGATCTTGAATCAAGGCGCTGACCTTGCGCTCGGCAAAGACCGTCACCGAGACGACGATAATCACGATGTTGAGGAAAATGAAGGACTTCAGAAAAGTCGTCCAGAGCATGAACACCAACGGGGTGGTCAGAAAGTGAAGAATCAGAGCGGTGTCCATGTGTCTCGTTTGAAATCTAAGCCTTGATTTGGTACCTTCCCAAGGTTCCGCTGTCGAGACACAAGAGAGGCAAACAGGTGAAAAGCTGAAAGCAGGTTGTGGAAGGAGGGCCTGCCGAGTCCTCTGTTATCGAGGAACTCGGGCTCTCCGGCTCTCACGGGATGCAATCAGCGGTTTTCTGAAGATATTCCTCAGACATCGATGCCGACGGCACGGAGTTTTGACTCCACGTTGGCGAAGTGCCTCTGGGGGGCGCAGATCTTCCCCAACTCCCCGGCAGGGATGTGGCTGATGACCTCCGCCTCCTCACTGAGGGTCTGCAAGAGAGGAATCTTCTCGGCCCAAGTCCGCATAGCGGCGCGCTGAACAGCCTCGTAGGCACTCTTGCGGGCCATGCCCCGATCCGTCAACTCAAGGAGGACAGCCTGGCTACCATAGAGGCCCAAGGTAAGCTCCATGTTGCGCTGCATGTTCTCCGGATAGACCGTGAGGTCTCGGACGAGACGCGTGAGGAGCGTCAGCATGTAATCGAGCAGGGTGCAGGAGTCGGGCAGGATGATGCGCTCGGCACTGCTGTGACTGATATCACGCTCATGCCAGAGGGCGACATTCTCCATGGCGGTCTGGGTGTTGCCGCGAAGCACCCGGGCTAGGCCGCAGAGGCGCTCGCCGGTGATCGGGTTGCGCTTATGGGGCATGGCGGAGCTTCCCTTCTGACCTTTGGCGAAGGCCTCCTCCACCTCAAGCACCTCGGTGCGCTGAAGATGACGGAATTCGGTCGCCCAGCAATCGATGCTGCAGCCGATCAGCGCCAGCGTCGTCATGAACTCAGCATGTCGGTCACGCTGGATGATTTGGGTGGAGATAGCGGCGGGCTTCAGCCCCAGGCGCTCGCAGACGAAGGCTTCGACCTGAGGATCAAGGTGGGCGTTGGTGCCGACCGCACCGCTCAGCATGCCGTAGGCGACGCGCTCACGGGTCTGCTTGAGTCGCTCGATGGAGCGACCAAACTCATCATACATGACACCGAGCTTCAGCCCGAAGGTGACGGGCTCGGCATGGATGCCATGGCTTCGGCCGATCATGGGGGTGAATTTGTGCTCCTTTGCCCGCACGGCGATGGCAGCACGGAGTTCCTCAAGGCCCTTCAGGAGAAGATCGGTCGACTCGACCATCTGGACAGCCAGCGTTGTGTCTAGCAAGTCGGAGGAGGTGAGTCCGCGATGGATCCAGCGGGCAGGCTCTCCAACGTGGACAGCCACCTCCTCAAGGAAGGCGATCACGTCGTGATTCGTCCGCTTCTCAATCTCGCGAACCTCCTCGATGCGGAAGGTTCCCTTCTCGCGGATCGTCTTGGCATCCTCCTTGGGGACGATGCCGAGTTCGGCCATTCCCTCACAGGCTAAGGTCTCGATCTCGAGCCAGATTTCCAGTTTTCTCTGCTCCGTCCAAATGGAGCGCATCTCAGGGCGGCTATAGCGTTCAATCATCGCGCGACTTTAGCGTGACCGCTTTCTCAAGGAAGTTTCTTTTGAGAAAAGCGAGGGACCTGCCCGAAGTTTCTGTAGGAGGAGCAACAAAAAAGAGCCGAAGCAAAGCTCCGGCTCTCTGAATGTTGAAATCTGTTAAGCTGTCGGCCTTAAGCTTAGGCTAGTTTCAGGCGTTTGCTGCCGTTGCGGGTTTTGGCAACCACGTTCCCCTTCCTGAAGAGATCGCCGATTGCGGCGACAACTTCCCGCTCGTTACGAGCGTAGGAGGAGACCGAGGCGACAAGGTCACCGAGTGAGATGTACGGTTTGGGGTGTGAGGGTGTTTTCATAGTAGATGTCTTTCTGAAGAGTAAGACAGGGGTCACCGGCAGGACGTTCAAATTAGTTGCAGAATAGTAAAAAGATGCTTTCTCACGTAATGGCTACCACCACACCCTGAGTGCAGTCCTTGCTAGTCGATCACACTCGGATATTCTCTTTCCAGTCACCCATCCACCATCCGGACCGCTATGAAGAAAACCCTTACAACCACACTCCCTGCCCTCGGATTCCTGATGCTTTCCACAATCGCGGAAGCAGCCGAAGCCACCGATGCCACCACCAATGCCGTGGCCTCGCTTCCAGTGCTGGCCATGAAGGGTTCCGGGCCCGAGACCCTAGCCAAGCTTCTCTCAGCAGGCGGCTTGGTAATGATTCCCCTGATCGCCCTTTCCGTCATTACGTTGGCTCTTGTTCTGGTTTATCTGTTCACGCTCCGGCGTGGTGCGGTGGCCGGCACCCGGTTCATGACGACGGCAGAGACCCTTCTGGGCAAAGGTGACTTCATGGGACTTCTTGCCATCTCAAACCGCCACCGCGACATCGTGGCCGGCATCATCACCCGGACGCTTGAATTTCTTGCACGCAATCCCACCGCCACCGATGCGCAACTTCAGGAAATCGCGCAGACCGAGGGGGGCCGCGAGGCAGCCTTGCTGAACCAGCGCGTGGCCTGGCTCGCTGACATCGCGACGATTGCCCCGATGCTCGGACTACTGGGGACCGTCTTCGGAATGATCCGCTCCTTCAGCGTCATGGCCAACGACGTGGCCGCATCACGTCCGATGCTCCTCGCCGAGGGCGTGGCCGAGGCGCTTGTCGCCACCGCGGCAGGACTGGTGATCGGCATCCCGGCCATGGCTGCCTACGCTTGGTTCCGTGGAAGGGTTCAGGAAATGATCTCCGAGATGGAGGGGGCGACATCCATCCTTCTTGTGAAGCTTGTGCTCGCCCGCGGACAGCGAGGAGAGGATTTCCGCCGCTAAGTGTAGTAGTCACTAGGTACTAAGCCCTCAACTCACCCGCTGTGAATTTCCGTAAGCGCCTCCAGCCTGAGCCCCGTGGATTTCTGATCGCGCCAATGGTCGACATCCTGCTCGTGCTGCTGGGATTCTTCATGCTGACCTGGAGCTTCTCGCGTCAGGAGCGGGAACTGGATGTGCAGATGCCTTCGGCTGGTGAAGCCAAGGAACAACGCCGCTCCGTCGGCGAAGTGATCATCAACGTGAAGGCCGACGGGACCCTCGTTATGAACCGTCGCCCCATGAGCCCCGAGGAATTGCTCACCGCCCTCTCGCGGGTCGCCACCCTCTACCCTGATCAGGCTGTCGTTCTCCGTGGCGATCAGCGTGTGGATTACGGGCATATCGTGCAGACCCTCGATATCTGCCGTCGTGCCAATATCTGGAACGTCGCCTTCGCCACTGCCAACCCGGCTAACGCGACATCGGGGAGTCAGCCCTCCACGCCGTGAAGGAGAAGCACCTCATCGCTTTTCTAAGAGCTCTGAGAGTGCTGCGGGCTCTGGGAGTTCTCGGTGCGGCTGGAGCGGCTTTGCCACTGCATGCACAGCTCACCCCGCAGAGACCTCTGGAACCAGAAGTCAGGCGCGCCATTCCGATCACTGACCAAGCTCCAGCTCCAACCTCAACCAACCTCACCACCCCGGAATACCCGACACCAGTCCCTGTCATGAGGGCCCTGCCTGCGGGAACTCCTCTTGCGGGGCCACCCGTATCGGTGACTGCCTCTGCTCTTTCAGAGCCTTTTGCGGTTTCTCCATCTGGAGTTTCACCCTCTTCGACAAGGTCTGCCACATCCGACAAGACTCCCCCGATCCCAGCCTCCATCACCTCCCCGGTCCGGCAATCCGTACAACCGATCTCCTCGGCACGCCCTGCTCCCGCTGCGGTTTCCAAATCAGCTCCCCCGGGAACTCCTCTTCCAACTCCCCAGACGACAGCCCCTACTCCCGATGCCCCGGGCAGCATTCGAATCGCACCGCTCGCCGCAAGCGACCCCGCCGCACTCGCAGCCTCACAACTCGCTGTGGCGGATGGATTCTACGGACGTAAACAACCCGAGTCGGCAGTGACTGAGTACGAAAAGTTTCTCATCATGGCCCAAAAAAATAGCGAGGGCCGCGAACGTGCCCTCTACCGTCTGGGAGAGTCGCAGCGCCAAATGGGAAGCAAGATAGCCGCCGAGGCCACCTTCCTCCGGATCGTAGGGGAATATCCCTCCGGGGAATTCACCCCTTCAGCTTCCTTTCGGCTCGGAGAGCTCCGTGCTACTCGTGGAGAATACGCCAACGCAGCCGACAACTTTGCCTTCACAGCCAAAACAGCCACCGATCCCTCCATCAAGATCGCGGCGACCTACCAGCAGTCGCTCTGCCTTGAGAAAACCGGCAAGCAGTCGGAGGCAGATGCACTCCTGCAACAGTTGGCCCGCGACCAAGCAAACGGCTCCACCGAGAACCCTTACCGAGTTCCCGCCCTCATGCACCTTGCATCCAGTGCAGCCGCCTCCGGAAAGAAGACTGAGGCTCTGGCCTTCTACAACAGCATCCTCACATCCAAGCCAACTCCCACGGGAGAGATCTTCTCCGAGACAGCTCTCAAAGCAGCACTCTTACAATCCGAACTGGGAAAGCCGGAGGAGGCACGAAAGCTCTTCGAGAAAGTGGCTGCTTCAAATGACTCCGGACGCTGGCAGGGTGTCGCTGCAATCGGGGCTCTGCGTTTGGCCGTCCAAGCGGGAGACGATGCGGCCGTCCTGAAGGCCTCGGAAACAGCCCTTGCCACGGATTCCGAGAACAAGCCGGAGATCCTGCTCCTGCAGGCAAATGCGCTTCGCAAAAAGGGTAAGTACGCACATGCCCTGGAGGACTATGATGTGATCATCAGGGAGTTCCCCGGCAGCAAGGCCGCCTCGCTCGCACCCTTCCAGCGACTCCTGACCCTCCATGCCGCTCGCAACCCCTCCCTCCTCAGCGAGATCGACCAGTATCTACTCACCGCCTCGGACCCCGCTGACCGGGCCAAGGTTCAGCTCCTTAAAGCGGAAGAGACCCTGCGCGCCAGCCGCTACAAGGAGGCCGCCCAACTCTACCACGTGATCCGGGTTGACTCCCTCCCCCCGGCATCCCGTCCTGATATCCTCTACAAGGAGGCCTGGGCTCTCCTGCAGGCAAATGCCCAGACGGGTGATAGCGGAGATAAGGAAGTTACGGGAGCTGAAGCCGCAGCAGCACTGACCCGCTTCCTGGAGGCCTATCCTAACGAGGAGCGTGCTCCGGCGACACTTGCCCAACGGGCTCTGCTTAAACAGCAGCAGAAAGATTTTGCCGGAGCGATCTCTGACTTTACCCTCCTTCAAGAACGATACCCCAAGGCCGCTGAGCGAGAACTCGCCCTCCAGCAGAAGGCCCTCCTCCTCGGCCAGCAGCAGAAAAACAAGGAGATGGTAGAGACATTCACTCAACTCCTGCAGGAGTACCCGAAGAGCCAGGCGGCTCCTCAGGCCCACTATTGGATTGGGTGGACGGCTCTGGAAAACAAGGACTACGAAGGCGCCGTCAGTGAACTGGCGCAAGCACGTAGCGGAGATTCCAAGCAGTTTTCGGAGCGTGCCGGCCTGCGCATCCTCCTAGCTCAATACTACCTCAACCACCCAACCGAAGCGGCCCGTGAAGCTGCGGCACTCAAACCGGCACTGATCCCCCCGGAGGTCGGTCGTTGGATCGGCCTGCAGGCGATGGAGGCGGGTGATCCGGCCAAGGCAGAGCGATTCCTCTCACCTCTCGTGAAGGAGGGCCTGCCAGGAGCCACGGATCAGGAGATTCAGAACACCCTAGCCGCATCCCTCACCGCGCAGGGGAAATTCCGCGAGGCACAAGCTCCGGCCGCCGCATGCCTCAAACTGGCCCGAGACCCCGCTTCCAGGGCCAAGGCCCTGCTGGTTGCCGCGACCATCCAGCGCTCCATGAAAAACTCTGCCGAGGCCGGCACCATGGTTGAGGAGGCCATGCTGCTGCAACCCGAGGGAAACATTAATGCCGAGGCAAGAATCCTGAGTGGTGACCTCCTTGCCGCCCGACAGGATTACGCCTCCGCTGCGAAGGCTTACATGACGGTGGCCGTGCTCTACGATGATCCCATCCTCACCCCGAAGGCTCTCACGCGTGCAGTGGATGCCTACCGCAAAGCGGGCAACGAGATGGAAGCTCAAAAGACCTCCGAGGAGTTGCGCAACCGCTTCCCCGGTGGTTCAGTTCCAGCAGCACCCAATCTGCCGAGAACACCCAAAGCAACTCAGACACCATGATCACGTCTTCTCGCCGCCCCATTGCCGATGCGCTTTTTTTCGTCGGTATCTTACTCTTGCTCCCGCTCGGCGCCCTCCCTCTGACTGCTGCCACGAACAAGCCTGCCGCTCCTGTCGCTTCTCCCATCCCCTTGCCCTCAGCTTCACCCTCCCCGGTAGCAACTGCGACCGAGACAAATCAACCGACACTCACACCGCGCGACCTTCCTGAGATCCATGCCAAGATCTCACTTCCCAAGGAATGGTGCCTACTTCCGGGAAAATTGCTTGAGGGAGATGTGCTGATCGCCACCCGTGAAAAAATCACCAGCGAGAACGACCCTTGGACCACGGGACTGAGCATGACCATCGACCGTAACGGCCCCAAGGACTCCGGGCAGAAAGCGAGTGACTACGCCATGGCCTTGGCTCGTGAGGCGAGGGAGAAGGCTGGAGATGAGGCCTCTCCGCTGAAAGAGTCGCAATCAGGTCCTTTCCATGACATCCGTTTCGACTTCCCCTTGGCCTCGGAGCCCCCCTTGATTGTCACCGAGATTCTTCGGGCCAACGACACAACCGGCACGCTGGCCGTCATTATCTGGCAGATGCCAAAAGAGGAGTCCTCGAAGCTCCAACCGCTGCGGGATGCGATTCTCTCAGGGCTGACCCTTAATCCGGCCCAGTAAAGCCACCAACTATCCGATACCGGCATGGCCTTGACCCGCCCTTACAAAAGATCCCGAGGCAACCTTCCCGCCTTCCTACTCTTCCTCTTGATTCTCCTTCTCGCTGTGGGGGCTGCCGCCTTCTGGAAGATGAACAAGCCGACTCCTTCTCAGAATTCCTCCCAAATCGTGCGTGGTTCGGGGGCAGAGATCCCCGCTGAGAAAAACCCTCTCTCCGTAGGCCGCTCGCTTGAATCGATGGATCGTGAGTTCACCGAACTCGTCGATCATGTGGTCCCCTCCGTCGTCAGCATCACCACCACACCAGCCCTCGACCGCGAGGCACTGGTTCGCCAATTTTTCGGCCTCAATAAGGGAGGAATTCCCCAGAACAACAAAATGGGATCAGGCATGATTGTCTCCCCTGAGGGACACATCGTGACCAACTGGCACGTGATCAACGGTGCCTCACAAGTCACCATCCAACTCAACGACGGACGCACCCTCCCGGCCATCGTGGCAGGAGCTGACCAACGCTCGGACATCGCCGTGCTCAAAGTCGAGGCTGAGGGACTCTCCCCGATCGCATTCGGTGACTCCGAGTCAGTGAGGGTAGGGCAGATGGTCTTTGCCGTAGGCAATCCTTTTGGTCTTCAAGAGACCGTCACCCAAGGAATCATCAGCGCCAAAGGAAGGCGAACGATGAGCGAGGCCGCCAACGAGTTTTTCCAAACCAGCACCACCATCAACCCCGGCAACTCAGGTGGACCGCTTGTCGACATTCACGGAAAGGTGATCGGCATCAATAACTTCATCATCAGCAGGAGCGGCGGCTCCGAGGGCATCAGCTTCGCCATTCCGTCCAACGTGGCGCGCCGTGTCTACGAGGACATCGTGGAACGGGGACGGGTTATCCATCCCTGGCTGGGAGTCGTGATGAGACCACTCACTCCGGGCCTAGCAAGACAACTCGGCCTGCCAGACACGCGTGGCGCCCTCGTGGCAGCCACCATGAACACCTCCCCAGCCCAGCGCGCCGGCCTCATGGGAGGCGATGTCATCCTCTCCTTCAACGGGCGTGCGATTCGCGACGGAAAGGACCTGAGGAACCGTGTCGCCGAAGCGCAGGTCGGCACCCCGGCAACGTTCGGCATCCTGCGTTCTGGTAAACCGATCGACCTCACGGTCGTGATGGAGGAGGAGACGCCAAACTAGGGAATTCCTAGATCTGGAGGCTCAATAGGTTCTTTTCGCGCAGAGACGCAGGGGCGCAGAGAGGTTAAAAGGAATCATCTCTTCGGCTTTTGCCCTTCAGAGACGCTTGCGGAGCCAGCTTTCAAGAAGATAGTATCTCACTTGATCATGTCAGCCCTCCCATCCAATGGAACTGCTCCCCCCTCCCGCAACGGGAGCGTCCGTGCGGCTATCTGGGTACTCTCCATTGTTGCAGTAATTGAGTTGGTTCTTGCAGCAGTTGCACTGGCGCCACGCCTTGCCTCCGGCCTGCGACAGGGATCACTTCAGGGCGCAGAGGCCCCCTCCTCGCTTCCCTCATCTCCAGATTTGGCATCGGGATCAGGAGTCCAAGCCACGGCGGCGCCCCTCATTCCTACACCGGTGACCAAGCCGCTGGCCTCCTCACCAGTGAAAGAGGTCATGAGTGAGCAGCCTACTGAGAGGCTTTTCACCCAAGGTGCCTCCGAATCATCGATGCCGGGAACTCCCGTTCTTCAGATTCTCAATACCAGACTTGAAGGCACCGACGAGGGATCTAAAAAACTCCGAGTCACTATCAAATCCTCGCCCAAAGAGGCAATCGACGTGCCGCAGGTGAAGGTGCAGGTTTATTTCTACGACGAAGACAACGGGGAGATTATCCCCAGCAAGTCGCAAGTCACCTCAAGTTGGACCAGCCCACCGGTCGATTGGAAAAATGGTGAGCCCGAACTTCTGGAAGTCCGCTACATTCCTGAATCCGCCGACCCAAGCATCAGGTTCGCCGGCTATTTGATAGCCGTTTATTACAAAGGCGACCTTCAGGACTGCCGGGCCGATCCGCCGCGTCTGAAGAAACTCTTTGAACCGAAGTATTTCATCGGTTCTGACGAATAGTGATCACCCCAAGCTCTCTCCCCCTCCGTCGTGGCGGCCTTCTACTGCTCACTTCGGCTGCCTTGTTCTTGACCTGCCTGCTGTCAGGTCACCTTGGAGCTCAGGTTGTGGTCGACCTCTCCCTCAAGAGGAATCTCTACATTGCCTACGAACCGCTTCTCGCAACGATCCGCATCACCAATCTTTCGGGAAACCGTCTCCTTCTTGCTGACGTGGAAGGAAAGAAATGGTTTGGATTCCAGATCGAGACACTCGATGGCCGCCCGATTCCTCCGACAGATCCGAACTATGAAATCGACCCGGTTCAGTTGGGATCGGGCGAGTCGATCACGCGCACCATCAACCTGACCCAGCTTTATCCGATGAGCGACTTCGGAAGCTACCGCATCAGGGCGACCGTCTACTCCGCAGAGCTCTCCAACTACTTCAGCAGCCCCCCACTTACCGTTGAAATTACGGAGGGAAGATTGCTGTGGCAGCAGACTGTCGGCGTGCCGGGCATGGAAGGGGTGACCAGTTCCTCCAGAACGGTCAGCCTCCTCTCTCACAGGATCACAGAGCGCACCGACCTCTACCTGCGCATCGAGGACAAGGCATCGGGCATCGTCTATTGCACCCACCGGCTGGGCGACTTCATCTCCTACGGCAAGCCCGAGATCATGCTAGATCCCTCCAACACGATCCATGTGCTTCAGAACAACATCCCACGCGAGTTCATCTACTCCAAGGTCGGCTTGAATGGAAAGATTCTCGAGCGCATCTCCTACAACGCCCCCAAGGATCGACGCCCCCAACTCGTGAGGCTTCAGGACGGAACTATCACCGTGTTTGGTGGCATCCCCTTCGATCCCCATGCCACGCCGACTCCCGGCCTGGTCAACAAACTTTCCGAGCGCCCCGTTCCACTCCCTACTCCCGAATCCGCCGCCACACCGACGCCCAAGGGAAAAGGAAAAGGTAGCAAGAGCAAGCCAAGCCGCACTCCTCAGCCCACCCCAGCTCCAAAAGCAGCTCAGGCAACCAAGTCAGGTACGCCCGCAGGGAACAGCCCCGCTCCCTCATCCTCCAGAGTCGATTAAGTTTACGAGGTTGATTGAGACGCCTGCGATGAAGACCCCATGAATTGAGACCCTTGACGCCTCCGATTATTCAACAATAAGTATAAGTTCTATGCATGCCGTCATCACCAAGGTGATCCTACGACTCTTCCCCCTGTTTGCCATCTCCCTGCTTCTTTCAGCATGCGCCTCCTACGACAGCCGTCTGAACTCCTCGACCACGCAGTATCTTGGGACAGACGGATCCATCGTGAGTAGGGCCTCGACAGCTTCCCTGGCCGACAGGATCTCCTACTGGGCCGGCGATGCAGTCAATGGTCCCACTACCATCGTCATCGATGTCAGCGACCAGAAGCTCTATTACTACCGCTCCGGCAAGCTAGTGGGCATCTCCGCCGTTTCCACCGGCAAAGAGGGGCATGACTCGCCGGTGGGCCAGTTCAAGATCCGCAAAAAGGAGAAGGAACATGCCTCCAACCTCTACGGCGACTTTATCAACGCCTCCGGCACTGTGATCGTGAAGAATGTCGACGCCAAGAAGGACAAGGCACCCGAGGGAACCCACTTTCAGGGCTCCTCGATGCCCTGGTTCATGGAGTTCGCACCGGGAGTCGGCATGCACACCGGCTTTCTCCCCGGAGTCGCTGATTCCCACGGCTGCATCCGTCTTCCGGATAAAATGGCCAAGATTTTCTACGAGAACACCCCGATGGGCACGCCGGTGAAGGTTCAACCTTAGGCGTAACGTTGGGAGCAAGTTGGGTGTTCGGGGTTGGATATCGGCCCTAGTCACAATGCTCCTTCCGCTGACGGCCTGTGGTTTTTGCCTTCAGCCTTCGGCCCACAGTCTTTAGCCTTCCAACATGTCCGCTGAGATCACCTCCATTCCTGTTCTACTCAAGGACGCCCCTTACGAGATCCTGATCGGAAAGGGTATCATCGCACGTGCTGGCGAACTGGCCACCAAAGCAATCACCCCCTGCCGCTGTGCGGTGATTACCGACGATGTGGTCGCTCCCCTCCACGCAGAGACCCTGATCACTTCACTCAAGGCTACTGGTTTTGATCCCAGCCTTTTGATCATTCCCACAGGGGAATCCTCCAAGTCGATGAGCGTTGCCTCAGGACTCTGCGACCGTCTGATCGAGGAGGGACTCGACCGCAAGAGTGCGGTCTTTGCACTTGGCGGAGGGGTCGTTGGCGATCTCGCAGGATTCGTCGCCTCGATCCACTACCGGGGCATCCCAGTGATTCAGCTTCCGAGCACCGTCGTCGCTCAAGTGGACAGCTCCATCGGAGGAAAGACGGGGGTCAATAGCCCGCTCGGAAAGAACCTCATTGGAACTTTCCACCAACCGCGCCTCGTGATCGCTGACACCGCGCTCCTCTCCACGCTTCCTGATCGCATCTTCGGTGAAGGACTGGCCGAGGCGATCAAGCATGCCGTCATCGCCGATGCCACTCTTCTTGAAGTACTCCCACCCGATGACAGGGTTGCTCTTACCCCACTTATTGCCAGGAATGCCGCCATCAAGGCGCGTGTCGTTGCCGAGGATGAATTCGAAACCAAGGGAACCCGTGCCCTGCTGAACTTCGGTCACACCATCGGTCATGCCATCGAGTCAGTGGCTGGCTACGGTGCCCTTTCCCACGGCGAATGCGTGGCCATCGGAATGATCGCCGCACTCGACCTTTCTGTCCGCCTTGCTGGACTCCCTCAGGATCAGGCAGACCAAGTGAAGGGAGTCATCACCGCCTGTGGACTCCCGACCTCCATTCCCGCGGATCTCCCAATGGATAAAATTCTCGCCGCCCTAGGCCGCGACAAGAAGTTCGACAGGGGAAGCGTCCGCTTCGTCCTCACCAAGGAACTCGGCTCCGCCTTCGTAAGTGACAAGGTCACCCTCGAAGATGTGACGGCTGCTATTGGGGGGCTTGTGAGAGCCGGCGGGTAGCGGTGCTGGCCTGCCTGTCGCAGGAATAATGGGAGGACTGAGAATTTAATCAGGAACTCAGGAATAATTGCCTGATAACCGCATCCTTGATGAAGGACATACTTCCTGTGGAAGCGCGAAAAATACTGCCCCAAGCATACTCGTTTGAAAGGCCTGATAGTTTGGATGCAGCGCTAGGTGCGAGAGAACCAAGCCTCTGGTAAGAGGCGCAGTAATCCTGCGCCGACCGATCAGCAACAACGCGCTGCGCCAAAATCCCAAGCCTCCAAAGAGGCTGAGGCTTATTCAGCCTCAGCCTCGTCTTCTTTTTGGGAGACGACGGGGGCGATCCGCTGCAGCTTCTCACCTTCGGGGAGGCCGATGAGTTTTACGCCCATTGTCACTCGACCCGTCTCACGGATCTCGGAAACGCGGGTGCGGACCATCTGGCCACCGCTGGTGATGAGCATGAGTTCGTCGTCATTGGTCACGGATAGAGCTCCGACCACAAGTCCGGTCTTCTCACCGGTCTTCATGGTGATGACACCTTTCCCACCACGCGACTGCTTGCGATAATCCTCGAACGGGGTGCGCTTGCCAATGCCGTTGTCGCCGGCAACCAGAAGCATGCAATCATTGCGGACGATGCTGGCAGAGACGACGTAGTCCTCCTTGTCGGGGCGGATGCCCCAGACACCGACAGTGGCACGCGCCTGGTCGCGGAGTTCCTCCTCGCTGAAGCGGATGCTCATGCCCTGGCGGGTCACGAGGACCACTTC
>Ga0209829_10000093_pt1 | contig 74528 bp, 55 predicted proteins | sample C_140205_EF_Meta_FD_187311 | JGI IMG/M metagenome (GOLD analysis project Ga0209829, IMG submission 187311) | Freshwater microbial communities from Lake Croche, Canada to study carbon cycling - C_140205_EF_MetaG (SPAdes) (version 2) | ecosystem: Environmental > Aquatic > Freshwater > Lake...
CGCCGGCCTCGCCGCGGAACCGTTGGGCCCGGGACCGGTGCTGCTCGTCGAGCCTTCTGACAACATCGGCGGTGGTGCGCCCGGCGACGGCACGGGGATCCTCCGCGCGCTCCGGTCGCACGGCGTAAACCAAGCGCTCGTCGCGATCAACGATCCCGCGGCGGTCGCCGCGCTCGCGGCCGCCAAGCACGGTGAGACGCGCCGGCTTGCCATCGGCGGACGCGGCTGGCGCGGAGATGCGGGGCCGGTCACAGTCGAGGCGACGTTTGTCTCTCGGAGTGATGGAGGCTTCAATCTGGAGGACTTGCACAGCCATCTCGCCTCGATGTGCGGCGGACGTTTTGAAATGGGCCCGAGTGCTGTCGTGTACTGCGAGGGTGTGACTGTGCTCCTTACGAGCCGAAAGACTCCCCCGTTTGACCTCGGTCAGTATCGCAGTCAGGGTATCGAACCGCGCGATTTCATGTTCATTGGGGTGAAGGCCGCCGTCGCGCACCGCCACGCTTACGATCCCATCGCTCGCGCCTCTCATTTCGTCGAGACAACGGGGCCGTGTTCGAGCAATCTCGCGAGCTTCCCGTGGCGTCGGTTGCAGCGCCCCGTCTGGCCGCTCGATCCCGGCACCGAGTTCACCACGCAATCTCTATGAGCACTACCGTCACCTATCCCCGCGATGCCGACACGCCGATCTCGCACCTGCCGTTCAGCCCGGCCGTGCGCGTGGGCGATCTGATCCTCGTTTCCGGCCAAGCGTCGGTTGATCCCACTGGCCAGATTGTGAGCGACACGTTCGAAGGTGAATTTCGCCGCTCGGTGGATAACATGCGTCGCGTGCTCGAGTCTGCTGGCAGCGATTTGCGACACGTGGTGCAGACGCGAAACTACGTGCGCGATCCCGCCGATCTCCCTCGCTACAACGAACTCTATCGGGAGTATTTCTCAGCGCCATTTCCGGCCCGCACCACGATCACGAACTGCCTGCCGCCAAAGCTGAAATACGAGATCGAGTGTATCGCCGTGGCGTCGGTCTGATCGGGTGCTTATCTTTGTGCTTTGCTTTTTTGGTGGTGTTTCGTCGGCTCCGCAGTCGGCCACGATGTGGTTCGTTGGTTGATAGGCACTTCTTGGATCGAAGCTCACGAACTTAGTGGTTGGAACTATCGCGTCGTTGGTTGGCCGGTTAGCAACGGCTAGAAAATGACTTTGGCGGCTTGGGCGGCGCTGTGCTCTTGCCTGAGGTGTCCATAAGTCTTCATCGCCAGTGCGCCGCCGTCGGAGTGCCCGAGCCAGCGAGAGACGGTCGGAATATCGACGCCGGACTCAATGCAGCGCGTCGCGAACAGGTGTCGCAGATCATGGTGAACGAGCTTCTTGATCTTCAGGGCCGAACACGCGGTCCGGAGCGCTCCTTTGCATTCCCGGATTGCCAGTAGGTGCGCGTCGGGCGGTTGCTCGCCGCGACGGCCGCGAATCTCCGAAAGGAGTGCCGCGAGGGGCTGGATGATGGGGATGGTTCGGTAGCTCGACTCTGTTTTCGTTCCGGCGACCGTGATTTGCCCTTTGGAATGGTCGACGTGGTGCCATTGCAGGGCCGTCGCCTCGGCGAGTCGTGCTCCCGAATAGGCGAGCAAGCGAACCATGTCCGCGCAATCCTGCGAAGCGCGCGAGCCGGCTCCCGCGATCGCTTCCACGAGCTTCTGAAACTGAGCGTTGGTCGGCAACTCCAGACGTTTGGCGCGCACGGGCACCTTCGAGACCGCCGTCGCCGGGTTTTCGTAAACGATGCCTTGCTTGTGTGCGATTTCGAAGACGGCGGTGAGCACCTCGATGCATTTGTTGAGCGCACCCGGGGACATGCCCTTGCGGACAGTCTTGGCCTTCGGGGCAACGAATCCGGTTCCCTCGCGTAGTGCGCGGACTGCCCATTGCTGGCATTCGGTGGCCGTGACCCGGCGTGCGTCACGGTTGGGAAGATCGGGCCAAGTCTTCAGGATCGCCTTCATGGCAATTTCTCGGCGGGACTTGGTCGCTGGCGCGAGCGACGAATCGTTTTCGGTGCGTTGCCGGCAGATCGCGATGAAGCGGTCCATGGTTGTCTCGGCGCCCGTGGTCGCAGCGTCTTCGGAAATTTCGGTGGCGCCTTTTGCGCGGACCTGGGCCTCGAAGTCGGCGAGCCTGAGTTTGGCGACCGAGAATAGGGCGGTCTTGAGCGACTTCCATTTCTGCTTGCCGTTGACTTTGACCCGGGCGTAGTAAGTTCCGCTCTGACCATTGCGAAGTAGGTTCGTTACGTTTGTTCTTTCCCACCCTTTCTCAGCATTTCCGATCTTCATACCGAAAGTGTAGAAGAGCGGGGTAGAAAAGCACAATAAGTAATGTTTCAGGCTCTCGTAAGTGTCAGTGGTTCTTGGGTTTAGGCGCGGTAGCCAAGTGGTAAGGCCGAGCTCTGCAAAAGCTCTATGCGCCGGTTCAATTCCGGCCCGCGCCTCCAAGAATAAGCCTCTATTTCAGAGGAAGATCGGTGACGTGGGTCCGAAAACGGACACCAAAACAACCACTCTGCCAGAGCTTGGACCTACCGGCGGTAACCCGCCCACTAAGCGCTAACTCGGCGGAATCCGTTTCCAGTATCGTAGCGGTTGCACCCACCGCCATGAAATCACGCTATCGTCTAGTCTGCCGGGGCAGCCGAGGGGGAAAGTTCTACTGCTATGACACCCGCCTGCGCCAGCGCTCCAGTCTCAACACGACCGACCGCCGGGCCGCCGTGCAAATCGTCAACGCCAAGAATCAGGCCGAGCAGCAACCCGCCCTGAATCTCCAACTCGCCAAGGCGTATCTGGCGGGCACGGACAACGGCATTACCAAGCGCACATGGGCGGACGCCTTGGTCGCGCTGACCGCGATGAAGCGCCCCGCGAACCGGGCACGCTGGGAGCGCGCGGCAAAGGACAAAGCCTACGTGCCGCTGCTGCCCTTGTTCATCACCGAGACTCCGGCCGAGCTCATGCTCAAAGTGCTTCAGTCCGGCACGGTCTCCACGAACATCTATCTCCGACGTCTGCACAATTTCTGCGTCGATATGAACTGGCTGCCGTGGCCGCTGGTGCCCAAGCGCCAGTGGCCCGTTGTCCGCTTCAAGGAAAAGCGCGCCATCACGGTGGACGAGCATCGCCAAATTGTAGAGCGCGAGCGGAATCCCGAGCGGAAGGCGTTCTATCAACTTTCCTGGCACTTGGGCGCATCGCAATCGGACTTGGCCCATTGGCAGGCCGAGGACGTAGACTGGACTGCTGGCATCATTTGCTTCGTTTGGATGAAGACGCGTTGGCGTGGGGTGCAGCCGCCCCAGATTCGGTTTGGTAAAGAAGTGGCCGCGATTTTTGCGGAGCTCCCCAAGACAGGACCACTTTTCCCGTATCTGCAAAACGTTGAGCCGGGACATCGCGCCACGGAGTTTCGGCAACGGTGTCTCGGCCTCGGGATCACCGGTGTGACGCTGCACAGCTAGCGCTACGCCTGGGCCGAACGGGCCAAGGTGGTGGGTTACCCGGAGCGCTTTGCTCAGCTGGCGCTCGCGCACGGCAGCAAGGCCGTGCATCGGGCCTATTCGCGCCGGGCCCAGGTCACCTTGCCGCCGCTGGAAGACTACGAAGCGAGTGCGGTAAAAGCCCCCGTTATCCCGATCGAATTGGCGCCGACGGGTTGAGTTTCAGTTGCGCGGCCACGCCGTCGTCGTCAGACGCGGTCGGCGGCGTAGTCCTCCGCACGGACGGAACTCCGCGCAGCGCTAACGAGTATATCGTTCCAGTGAAAAGTGATCATATCAGATCCCTTCGCCCGTGGGTCCCGATTCGTCGAGTTTCGAAAACTTTTCCAGCGGTGCACGACGGGCGCAGTATTGATTTCGGTGATTCCCTTCAGGATGCGCGCTCGCAGTTCATCCCAGGAGTGCACGCGGATCTCGCACAAGAAGGTGTGTGCCATCTTGCCAAAGAGCGTCTCCACCAACCGCCGGCGCCGTCCCGCTCACCGCCGGCTCCCTCGACGCCGCGTTGATGGCCGAACTCGCGCCAGGAGCCTGCTCGGTTGAACTCTCCGGCGTCGGCAATACCACGGGTGTGGCCCTGGTCGAAATCTGCGAATTGCCCTGAGCCACCCCCCACGCGTAAAGTTCCCCCCATGCCCACCTCGCGCCGCCGCTTTCTCGCCTCGCTCGCAACCGCCTGCGTCGCTCCCCGTCTCCTGGCCCGCGACCCCGACCCGGTGATCGTGGGCGAGGGAAAGTATCGCTACCGCTTCAACGACCGCTGGGCCAGGCTTCCGCCCCATATTCAATGGGGGCTCACCCATGGCGTCGTGGTAGATCGCAATCGCTGCGTGCACGTGTTCCACACGTCGCGCCCGGAATCGCCCAGCAGGGATTGCGTCGTGGTCTTCGATCCCCACGGAAACTTCATCCGTTCCTGGGGCGCCCAGTTCTTCGGCGGCGCGCATGGCTTCGATCTGATCGTGGAGGACGGACGCGAAATCCTTTATCTCACCGATCTGCAGCGCGGCCTGTTCAAGATGACGATCGCGGGCGAACTCCTCTGGCACGTCGAGAAACCGGGCTGGTACAAAGGGCGCGATCTCAAATACCGGCCGTCGAATGTCGCGGTCGCGCCAAACGGCGACGTCTACCTCTCCGACGGTTACGGGTCGTACTACATCCATCACTTCACGCGCGACGGTCACTACGTGCGCACGTTTGGCGGGCCCGGCGAAGAGGCCGGCCGCACGCAGCATCCGCACGGACTTTTTGTCGACCGCCGCGGGACCGAACCCCTGCTGGTCATCGGCGAAAACGATCCCAAGGGAGAGAAACCGGGGAGACTGCAGGCGCTTTCTCTCGACGGCGAACACCGGCGTTTCCTGCCGACCCCGGTTCGCTCGCCCCGCCATTTCGATTAACAGGGCAAACTCGCGGTGATCCCGGATCTCGACGCGCGAGTCACGCTCGTCGACGAAAATTATCGGACGCTGGCAAACCTCGGCGACGGCTGGACGAACAAAGCCGAAGTGCGCGCGCTGCGCACCAAAACGAGCGACCACTTCACGCCGGGGAAATTTGTCTGCCCCCACGACGCGGCCTTCGATCACGATGGCAGTCTGTACATCGCCGAGTGGGTCGCGTACGGACGACTGGTTAAGCTCGAAAAAACCCCGTCGTGAACCGCGGAACAGACCGCTCCAGGTCGTTCCGTCCAAGCCAATAGTTTGCCGGGGCCGGGCCGTCCACAATCGGATCTGGGGTCGCGGCGCGACCATCGGCGACCAGATCGCCGACTTGCCCAATGGGTCGCGGCGGGAGCTGAGAGCCGTGACTGGGTTCGATTCCGTTCGAGGCGAACGGTGTATTCCCATGGTCGCCAGGCCACTGGACGTGTTGGTTGCGCTCAAGCTCATCTTGGGCGGGCTGCGGCATTCCTACGCCGATTTGGGTGTCCAACTTGGGCTGAGTGCGTCCGAGGTGCATGCCGCCGTGCGCCGCCTCATCGAAGCGCGCTTGGTTGACCCGGCAACGAAAGACATCCGCCGCGAGGCTTTGCGCTACTATCTCGTGCATGGTGTACCGCACGCGTTTTCGGCCCGGCTGCATGAAATCACCCGCGGTATGCCGACCGCTTGGGCGGCTCCCGTCATGGCGCAAACGACTGTGGCCTGGGACCAGGCTCCGCCTGTTTGGCCTGATCCGGACGGCACGGTGCAGGGTGCCGCGGTGGAGCCGCTTTACCGCAGCGTGCCGCAGGCGGCGCGCCGTGACCCGGAACTGTACGCCTTGCTCGCATGGGTCGATGCCTTGCGGATCGGCCGTGCCCGTGAACGCAGCGTCGCCGAGAAGGCAATCAGTCAGCGTTTGAAATCCCATGTCGCCGCCGAACCTTGCGGCGATGCGAGCGGTCGCGGACCGCATGGAACAAGTCGGTTTGGACTATGCTTTTGTCGGCGGCTCGATGGTGAACTTGCTCCTCGATCATCCAGCCCTGTCGCCGGCCCGTCCGACGGACGATGTCGATGTGATCGTGGGACGGTGACCTCTCGCCGGCACTCCGAGGTGGAAGCGGCGCTGCGGCGCGTGGGCTTCGCGCACGACATGCGGGAAAACGCTCCGCGGTGCCGTGGGATGTTGGGCGGTCTGACCGTCGACATCATGCCGACGGATGGAGCGCTTCTCATGCTCACTACCGCCTGGTTCAAGGAAGCGCTGGGGACCGCCACGGACTTGATCGTCGCCGGCACGCGCTTGCGGCTAATTTCACCCGTCGCGTTGATCGTCACCAAACACGTTGCCTTCTGCGACCGCGGTGTCGGTGACTTCGACGCGAGTCACGACCTACATCTCGGCAGCCCTCAGGGCGCTGCACGTCTCGCGGTGACTTCATCCGACCCTCAACCCTCACTTTCGGATTGAGTTAATGTTACCCACAGTAGCGCCGTAGGGCGCTCAGAGGTCGGTCGCCGTAGGCGCCGACATCATGAGCCGCAACTGGGATTCTCGTCATCAATTCACTTTAACCACCGTGGATAAAACCGTGAACTCATGAGGCGAATTGAGCACTGGAAACCACGGCGGGTGGGGCCAGCCTAATTCGTGCCCTGGGTGGCGCGGGCGGATTGGCGACTCATCCGAGAAGCTCCAGGCCCGCGAGCCGCTCGGCTGTGTGTTGAAATTCTATCACCGGGAGGTGCATGGCTTTTGACCAAAAGGGGTTCGTACCCGAGAAGTTTTTCAGCGGCTTGCCCTATCTTGGCACACTGGCTTCCGCGTGGCTTTGGCGGTCTCGTAGGTTGACTTCAATATTTAGTGCCGATCGCAGAGCGTTGGGTGTTCGGGGCGGATGAAAATTTACTCCGCACGTGAATGCGGCGCGGTTGTTTTGGAGGGCGATCATTTATTTCGTGACGTTTTCGACACACGCGAGGCCCAATTGTAACGGCTGCGGTCTTGATCGGAAAGTCGCGAGGAACTCAGATTTAACGGTGGGAGTACGTCGCAGTGAAATGGCGAAAATATCGCCGGTCACTGTGGCGTAGTTCGCGGACCGCTGAAATGCGCGATCGGACTCCAAGCCGAACTGCTCGTCCTTTTGCTCGGTTCGACTTGGTGGCGCTCACACGGCCGGTTGCTTTCCAGTTAGGAAGCGACGGGGCGAAGCTCAACCGTGGTGAAATCGTGTGGTTTTCCGTGGTTTAAGCGGAAAATTTCTCGAATTCATTGAGTTGTATAATTCAGCGTTCACCCAAACCAAAACCTCACCATGAGCCGCAACTCAAAGACTTTCGGCAAGGGAACAGCCCCTGCGAAATTGAGCTTTGAGGTAGGGCGCTTGGTCCGCAGAGGTGGACTTGCAGCTTGGACTGCTGCCTGTCTGACACTTGAACGATGGGAAAAATCTCAGTTTACCGAAGGATCGGGGACTGGGCGGCGTGAGCCATTTGGCCGGGAATTGCGAGTCGCGTTGGTGAAGCAGACGACCTATTGCGATCTCTATTCCAATCCGTCGGCCGCGACAGTGCGCGAATTGCTCGAATCAAGCTGGCATCGCACCGGTCCAATCGGGCTATTTCTGCGATTCGACGCACGCTTCATTATTGTCCATCCTGAGCGCGACGCCGAATGCCGGATAGCGGAAGAAAAATCGGCCGTTGGTTCGTACGATCCGGTGCGGGCTGAAAACGACGCCCATCGAAGTGAGGTGCAAACGTTGGTCGCGGTCCGTGCCGACGCCGTGGATTGGTCGGAATTTGACCTGGTCATTGCGATCGAGAATGCCGTGCCCGCTCGGATTACACTCAAGCACCCGAGAGTGGTATGGGCTACCCTTTTGGAGCACCATCGGATGGTGCCGTATGCGTCCTATTTGCGCCGGCCACCCGTCGGTTATGATGCGTTTCTCAATCTCCGCTACGGCCCGAATCCGCGTTCGGTTGTTCGATGTGTTCATGTCATTGATTGGCCTTACAATTTCAACGTTCCCGATGGAATTGCAGGACTGTATCCTGAAGTGACGAAGGAAAACTTGGTTTTGCTCGAGGACCACCAAACACCCGACGTCCGCAAGGCTTTTGCCTCAATTCCGGGCGGCGGAGAAGGTGCGGTGGCGACCGGTTCGTTACCGAAGTTTCTAAAATGCATGCTGCGATCAAAGGTATTTTGTGCGGTCAGCCCTTCCCGACCTTTGGGCGGACTTGCGTTAATTGATGCAGTCGCAGCCGGCTGCGTGGTCTTGGCCGACCGGTCGTTCGTTTGGAATCCGTTTTTGCTCACACGGGAGACGGACGTGCGATCGGCAGGCAGTGCAACAGAACTTGCCGCCCGACTTTTGCGTGATGCTGTACTGTTTTCCCGGATGCAGTCGGAACAAGCCCGCCGGCTGGCTTGGTTCTGCCACGAGCGTCCCTTGCGGCAACTCGCCCAACTCATCCGTTCGTCGCCGCGCGCTTTGAGTGCCGCTGAACATCTCGGGGCGACCTGAGGTTTGGCGCACAGGATTTCACTTTTGGTCATGGCCCGTATCTCTGTCTGCCTCACCCACTATGGTCGCAACGCCAAGTTGGCTGCGACTCTGGAATCTTTGGCCCGGCAGACCCGGCTGCCAGACGAGGTGTTTGTGTGGGATGATCACTCGCCCGAGGATCCAGTTGGGATCGCCGAACAGTTTCGGCATCGATTTCGGCGGTTCGTCTACCGGCGGAACGCGCACAATCTCGGGATGCCCGGGAATCTGAATGCCGTTTTGGCGCAGGCGACCGGCGACTATGTCGCCAACCTGCACGATGCCGATCTGTTCGCTCCGCAGTTGCTCGAAAACTGGACCCGGGCGCTAGATGTCCATCGGTCGGCTGCGTTTGTTTTCTGCCGGGTCGCGGGCCGAAACGAGAGTCAGGACTGTCGGCTGCGTGGCTGTGGACCGCTTACACCTGGCTTGGAGTTTAATCGACGCTATCTGCTCAATTCGTGGCGCGGCAGTTCGCCGATTTGGGGCACGGTGATGGTGCGTCGGTCGTTCTACCAGCGTTTCCTGCCGTTTGAATCGCGGTTTGGTTGCGTGGCGGATGTGGATATGTGGATGCGGCTTTCGATCGCGAGCGATGTGGCGTTCGTGAACGAAGCTTTGATTGAGGCTGAACCCGGATCGCACTTCGTGCGCGGGGTGAACTGGTCCTTGGTCCACGCGCTCCGCCAGCTTCACTCCGAAAACGTGACCCGATTCAGCCTGGCGACGGGCCGAGCAGAGCTGCCGTTACGTGTGCGGCACGAGGCGATTTTTGCCGGGCTCAACGCGCTTTGCGTGCTCTCGCTTTTGCGCCGGGGACGTTGGTCGGAATTGGGCGGAGTTTGGCGATCGAACCCCGGCCGCTCTCCGTTAGCCCCCGACAAAATCGCCGTCGGCGAAAGGGGATGATTCAATGATGGCCGCAAAATCATCGGGTTCATGGCTCGGCGCTTGGGTGCCGGCGGCGGCGCGCAGCCACCGGCTTTGGCCGCGCGTCGAGAGCTGGGCGTTGAAGCTGGGCGAGTTTTTTTTGGCCCAGGGGCTTTTGCAGGTGTTGATGGCGGTGGGTGGATTTTTGCTCCTGCGCTGGATGCCGGTCGGGGACTACGCCGTGTTCACTTTGGCCTTCGCGATCCAGTCGGCGATGATCGCGTTTGTGGATGTGGGTTTCTCCGGGTCGATCGTGCCCTTGGTCGGTGCGCGCGTAAACGACCGCGCGGTGATCGGCGCGTATGTCGCCGGGGCGCGCCAACTCCGGCTTTGGTCTTTGCCGTTCGTGCTGGTGGGCGGAATGGCGGCTTTTTGGGTTCTGGGGGCTCGCCAACACCTGAGTGTGGTCGCTCTCGCCGGGTTGTTCGCGATGGTCGCGGTCACGATTTGGTTCAACGCCATCACCGTGCTTTACGGCGGTCCACTCGTGATTCGGCAGGATCTGAGGTTTTTGCAGGTGACCCAAACCGTCATGGGTGCCGCCCGCGTGGGCGCCTACAGCCTGGGGCACGCGCTGGGCTGGATGGGCAGCGCCTTTGTGCTCGGCCTAAACACGGCGATCAATATCGGACTGGCTTTGGTGATGCGCCGCCGGGGTGGTCCGACGTTCGACGAGCCGCCGGTGAACTCCGCCGCGACCGTTGCGGCCCGCCGGGAGATCATGCGATTTGTGAAGCCCCAGATTCCCATCTTGGCGTTCAACGCGGTCCAAGGGCAGATCATCGTGTTTCTCATTTCGGTTTTCGGCAACGGAGCGGCGCTCGCGGCGACCGGGGCCTTGTCCCGGCTTAATCTCATGTTTTCCGTGGCCCCCTATTTTCTCGGCTGGATTGTGCAGCCGTATTTTTCGCGGATCGATGCGCGGCTCGTGCCCCGGCGCTTCTGGCAACTCACGCTCGGGTGCGGCGGGGTTTTGGCCTTGGCACCGTTGACCGGATTCGTGTGGCCCGAGCCGTTTCTTTGGCTGCTCGGTCCGAATTACGGGCACCTGCGCTTGGAGGTCGGTTTGCTCCTGCTCGCGGGTTCGATCGGGACCGCCGTCGGCTTGGTTTCCACGCTTTCGATTTCGCGTCATTGGATTTTCTCGGACGCGATTTTCTGGGTGGCACCGCTGACCCTCGGCTTTCAGGTGCTGGCGATCGGGTCGTGCGATGTCACCCAACCCGCCGGCGCAATCACCGTGATGGTGGCCGGCAACACCGGCAGTCTCGTCGCCTATCTGGCCTTGGCGATGCGCGGTCAGCGTCGGGCGGCGGCTTCCTCGGCATGAAACTCAACTCCATTTGGACGCTGCGTCGGCTCCAGCATCAGGTTTTCCGCCAGATCGTAGAAGAGTGGGAAGATGATTTTTCCGCCGAGCTGGGACTGCCGTTGCGCGATATGAGCGCGCACGAGACCCGGGCCAACGGGCGGATGGGGGCGCTGCTCCGTCGGCTGAGCCCTGCGATCCCGGTTTGGGACGACGCAGGCAGGAAATTGAGGCCCGGCGGCGGCGAACATTCCCTCGCCTTTTTGCTTTGGCCTCCGGTCCATCCGGCAAGTTTTTGGGTGCAACCGGACGTCGTGCCCGTCGTGATTGATTTTTGGGGACAGCATTTGCCCAAGGCCGAACAAAGTTTTGCCCGTTCTCCCGTGATTTTTGTGACGAATACCGAGGTCAAACGTGATTTGGCGGCGGGCGGATTGGGCGCAAAAATCCACTTCCTCCCGCTGAGCGTGAGTGCCCGCCATGTGCAACCGGTCACGGCCGCCCGGACCATCGACTTGATCCAAGTCGGTCGGCAAAATCCTAAGTTGCACACGTGGGCGTTGGACTACGTGCGCGCCCGGCCCCGCGCCGAATACCTCTACGCCGACACGAGCGGCACGTGGCCGTGCTGGACCTCGACGACGCGGGGCAAACTCGAAGTGGATACTTCCCGCGCAACCTATTGGAGGCTGTTGCGCTCGAGCCGCGTCTCGCTCGTTTCCGCGCCGGGCATCGACGGCGGCGAGGCCCGCACTGGCGGCTACAATCCCGTGACGCCCCGCTTCTATGAAAGCGCGGCGGCACGCTGCCATCTGATCGGGCGTCTTCCGAAGGACGGCGCCGATTTCATCGCCAACCGGGTGGCCTCGGCATGTCTGAACGTGGAAACGTTCGACGAGTTTGTGTCGGCGGTGGACCGCGCCTGCGCCGTGGTGCCGGACTCGGCGGTGCTCGACGGATTTTTGACCGGACACACGACGGTCGAAGTGGCTCGGGCGCTGCGCGCCACGTTGAGTTCGGTCGGACTAAATCTCGCCGCATGAAACCAGACTCAAAGAAACGAATCGCGGTAATCGGGGCCGGCATCTCCGGCATCTCGTTCGCCCGGATGGCGGCGGATCGGGCCGAGGTCGTCGTCTTCGAACAGGCGCCCCGGATCGGCGGCTTGATCCGCTGCGACTGGATCGACGGCCGACTGTTTCACCGCGTCGGCGGTCATGTTTTCAATACCAAGGACGAGGCGATCCGCACTTGGTTTTGGTCGCACTTTGATCGCGAGAACGAGTTCGTCGCGGCGCAGCGACGCGCGGCCATCTGGCTCGATGGCCGCCAAGTCGGCTACCCGATCGAGAACCATCTGCACCAACTCGCCCCGACTCATGTGGAGCGGATCGTGGCGGAATTGCTGGCGCGGGTCGGGCAGGCTCCGGCCAAGGAACGGTGCGAGAACTTCCGCGATTTTCTCGTCGAGTCGTTTGGACCGACGCTCTTCGAACTCTATTTCCGCCCCTACAACGAAAAGATTTGGCGGACCGATCTCGGGTCGATCCCGCTGGGCTGGCTGGAAGGCAAACTGCCGATGCCCCGGCTGCTGGAAATTTTTATCCAAGGTATTTTGCGCCAGACCGAAGACAGCATGGTCCACAGCACGTTCTTTTATCCGCGTCGCGGCGGTTCGCAGTTCATCATCGACCGGCTCGCGCAGGGACTCGACGTGCGCCTCGGCACTCCGGTGGAGCGGTTGCAACCGCGCGAGGGCGGGGGAGTCGAGGTCAACGGCGAGTGTTTCGACCATGTAGTGTACTGCGGAGACATCCGCCGCCTCGGCGGTCTGATCCCCGCGAAGTCGGGTGCGGTCGAGTCGGCGCTCGAAGGCGCAAGCGGCCTGCGGGCGAACGGCACTTCGAATTTGTTCTGCGAGTGCGACGCGACCGAGCTGACGTGGCTTTACCTGCCCGGCCCGGAGACGCGGGCGCACCGCATCATTCACACCGGCACGCTCTCGGCGGAAAACAACGGTGCGAGTCCGCTGGGCCGGAGCACCTGCGTGCTGGAGTTTTCGGGGACGGTGGCGAGGGCGGAGATGGAAGCCGACGCCGCGAAACTTCCCGGCCAGCTCCGCCCCCTCGCGCACAACCAGGAAGCCGCCTCGTATATCCTGCACGACGTTGCCACCGAGCGCGCCGGCGCGACGGCCCGCGCGGCCCTCGCGCCGCACGGCATCCACCTGCTCGGCCGTTTCGCCGAGTGGCAATACTACAACATGGACAAGTGCATGGAGGCCGGCGCGGGCCTGCTCACGCGATTGTCGGCCCCTGGCGAACAATGACCAAGATACACGCCTTGGACGGACTTCGCGCGATCGCCGTCATCACCGTTACGGTCTCTCATCTGCATTCGCGGCAGGGGAACCTAACGTTTACTTTCGCCGGGGCACTCGGGGTTCAGCTCTTCTTCGTCGTTAGCGGATTCTTGATTACGACGCTCTTGCTACGCGAAGAGAAAAAGCACGGGAGCATTTCTTTGCGCCGATTTTGGATGCGGCGGATGCTGAGGATTATGCCGGCGTATCTCGTCTACGTGATCGCGATTTGGCTCATCGATGCTTCGAACGAGAGTCTGTCGGTTAATTCGAGTTCCTACCTCGCGGCGCTGACGTTTACGACGGGCTATGCCCACGGGGACTACGAGCTTGGGCACCTCTGGTCATTGGGTGTCGAAATGCAATATTACCTGATATGGCCGCTTGTGGTGTTTCTCGGATCGCCCCGTGCACGATGGGTGTTTGCAGCTCTACTGATACTAGCTGGAATTGGCGCCCGAGTGGTGGTTTACCGATACTTCGGTTCGTCGATGATGTTCGCCGCAGGTTCAGTATGTAACATGGATGGCATCATACTCGGCTCGATTTTGGCGATGCTGGCCGAATCTCAGTCGTCGGTTTTGCAATCGCTAGGAGGTAAGAGCGCAAAGTGGGTGCTCTCGTGTGCATTCTTTGCATCTGCTTTGGTCATCGGTCTATCCCTCGCGAGGCAGGCCGGTTTCATAACGGTGCCGATAGGGAAACTGGTGACTGCGCTCTCACTCGCAGTTTTCGTGGGTTGGATCGTATTTGGTCGGGTCGGTGTAGTTCAGAGAGTTTTGAATTCGGCGCCCTTTTGCTGGATAGGAACAATCTCCTACAGTATTTATCTCTGGCAGCAATTTGTGCTGCGTCCGGGTGGGTTGGCTGGAATCTGGCCAGTCCTTCACTGGTTGGACCAACCCTTGGCAGCGCTGACTGCGACTATCATCATTTCGGCGATTTCCTACTACGTGTTGGAGCGTCCGTTGGTGGAAATGCGAAAGCGCCTGCACTGACGATTGCGCGTCTCAAACCGATGTCTTGTCCGATGCGCTTTTATGTCTAACGCGCTAATGACTTTTCTTAAGCTCCAGTTCACCCGGCGCGGTCGGTGGGTGGCTCGCAAAACCAGCGTGCTTCATGACCGGTGGGCCGCGAGGGGGCAGGCTCAGCAACGCCGCTATCGCCCGCGAGACCGGCAAGGTCCGGATGTATCGGGTGAAGCAGGATTGCTTTCATCGGCACGTCGCCGCGCCCCAGCTCACCTCGCTCGATCCGGGCAACCTCCGCAAATGGCTCGCCGGCCGGATCGCGAACCCCGACGAGGCGATGGAGACGTTTGAAATCCGCGCCCTGCGCCAGCCGCAGTTGCTGGCGGAGAAAGGCATGACCGGATTGGATATCCTGCCGATCGACACGGAAGGCTACGACGCCGAAATCATCCGGATGATCCCCTTCGAGACCCTCCGGCCGGCGGTGATTAATTTCGAGATTCTGAACCTTTCTAAACGCGACAGCGAGTCCGTCTCCACTCTGCTGATGGACCACGGCTACCGGCTCCACGAAAGCCCGATGGACTGCATGGCTTATCACACGTCGCACACCGTGCTGCAATGAACGGCTTTGGGCCGGTCCCCGCCACGCTGCGCTCCCGATCATGAGAAATGAACTGCTCTACACTCCTCATCTGCTTTTGCAGAGACTCGCCGAAGAGGCTACGAAAAGAGCCCATTTGCGTCGGTTGCGTGGAACGTGTGCCGCGTGGCTGACCCATGACCACCTCGATTCCCTTGAACAGATCGACCTAGCGGCAGCGGCCGGAGCCCGCGATCACGACGATCGGGGTGGGACCGCGCTCTGGAAGCGATTTGATCGGAAGGAGGCGCGTCCGTGAGTCTGATGAAATTTGTGTTCTTGCGGCACCTATTGCCCGGCGGGCTGCGGCGCGGATTGCGTCCGACTTGGGATCGACTGTTGCGGCGCGAGGCGGTGAGCGCCGACCGGGGGCTTTATGACGAACTCATCCGCCCCGGCGCCTTGGTGTTCGACGTGGGGGCAAACATCGGGGTCAAGACCGGGGTCTTTCTGAAGTTGGGGGCGCGGGTCGTGGCGGTTGAACCGAATCCGGAGTGCGCCGATCTGGTCGAGAGCGATCACCGCCACTCCGTTTCAAACGGAAATCTGACGATCGTGCGCGCGGCGGTGGGGAGCGATCGCGGTCGCCTGACTCTCCGCCTGTTTGAGGGGGCCAACTCGATTTCGTCGGGCTCCGAGTCTTTCGTTAAAGCGGCCTTGGAGGCCGGTCAAAGGAACGGCGGATCGATCGAAGTCGAACAGGTCACACTCGAGGACTTGGTGGCGCGCTTTGGGCTGCCGGATTTCATCAAGGTAGATGTGGAGGGGATGGACGCCGAGGTTCTCCGGGGATTGAAGAGCCGCCCTCGGCTCCTGTCTTTCGAATACAATCTGAACCCCCGTGTCTGGCCGAACACGCTGCGCTGCGTGGACGAGGTTCGCCGGCTTGGTTTCTCCGAGGCGCAGTTCTCCGATCCCGATCACCCCGACGAGCGGTCGGGCCGCTGGGCTCTGTTGGACGGTCTGGTTGATGCTCTCCAGCGTCGCTCCGGCGGAGTTGAAATCTGGGGCGATGTCTTTGTGCGATGAAACTGTCCTTCGTCATTCCCACGCGAAACCGAGGCGTTCGGCTTCGTGCGACCTTGGCCGGGCTCGCCCGACAATCCGCGGCTCCCGAGCAGGTGGTCGTCGTTGACGCCAGCGAGGGAGGCTTCGATCTGCCGCGCCTCGCAGCCGAGTTTTCCCAAGGGTTTCAAAATTTTGTCCCGGTCCGGGCCGAGAAGCCCGGTGCGGCGGCGCAGCGCAACCAAGGCGTCGCGATCGCGTCGGGCGACTGGATTGGTTTTTGCGACGACGATGTGGATCTCGAGCCCGGCTGCGTGCGGGCGTTGCGCGATTTCCTCGCCAAGGAACCGGATTTCGGCGGCGTCTCCGCGACCATCGCAAACCAGGCACCGAGGAATTTTGGTCGCGCGACCCGCTGGGTGGCGCGGCTGATCGATGCGACTCCGGGTCGGCCGTTGGACGGGCGGGTCATCGGGCCGGCGATCAATTTTCTGCCCCGGATTGCCGATGCGGCCGAGGCCGTTTGCGAAACTGAGTGGTTGCCGACCACCTGCACGATCTACCGCCGCTCGGCCCTGCTGCAACCGCCGTTCGGCGACCAGTTCCAGGGGTATTCCATGCTGGAGGACGTCTGCCTGTCGCTGGGCGTGGCACGGCGCGGGCGCCGTTTGGCGATCCTGCGCGATGCGCGCATTTTTCACGACACGCAACCCGGCGACCACAAGCGCAGCGCGAGCGGAGTCGCCGCGATGGGTATCCGCAACCGCTACTATGTCGCCACGACCCTGCTCGGACGGTCCCGCTGGTCGACCTGGTGGCAGCTGACTTTGTGGCAGGGCTTTTGCGGTGTTGCCGGCCTGCGGAAGGCGGGGCGCATTTGGTTCCTGCAAAACTGGGGCGCGGCCTCGGCGCTCGGGTTGATCGCCCTTCGGAGGAAATGATATGAATTCCGTTTTTCCCGTCACCGTCGGCATCCCCACCTGGGCAAGGGGCGAACTTGTTCTCAAAACGCTCGGCAAGGTTTATGCCTGTGACCCGGTGCCGGCGGAAGTGATCGTGCACGTCGATGCGGCGGACGGCGCACTTGAGTCGAAAATCTCGGCTGGGTTTCCGCTCGTGCGGGTGTTGTCGAGCAGGCATCGCGTCGGACCGGGCGGCGGCCGACATCGCTGTATCGTGGCGGCGACGCAGCCCTTTTTTGTTTCGTTCGATGACGACTCCTGGCCGGCGGACTCCGACTTTTTTGCCGAGGTGGTGCGATTGTTCGGCGCGCATAAGGACACCGCCGTGCTGGCCGCGACGATCTTTCACCCGTGGGAAAAGGAACCCCGGCGGATCGACCAGGTGGCCGAGTGTGTCGAATACACCGGTTGCGGCTACGCCCTCCGTTGCGACGTGTATCGTCGGCTCAAGGGACATCTCGATAACCCGATTCCTTACGGTTTCGAAGAGACGGATCTCGCGATCCAAACCGTCGGCGCGGGCTGGCGTTTGGCGCGCTGCAAAAGTCTCCGGGTTTATCACGACACCAAGCTCCAGCACCATGTGCGGCCGGACATCGTCTCGGGCACGATTCAGAATACGGCGTTGATCGTCTGGCTGCGCTATCCCCTGCGATTTCTGCCCCGGGGCGGTCTGCAGGTCTTGAACATGATCTATTTTCAGGTGCGAAGCGGGCGTTGGCGCGGACTGATGCGCGGACTCGGCGGAATCCCGGCGGCGATCTGGCACTACCGGCAGGCCCGCAAGCCGGTGTCGCCCGCCGTGCTCACCGCCTATTTGCCGCGTCGAAATCGTCCGTCGTCGAAGGAGCTGGTTCCGGTTTAAAATGCGCGAGCAGTTCGAATCACTCTTTCTGCGGATGCCGCAGGGCTTGGGCAGCCGCTTCCGCGTGATGCTTTACCGGGCGCTCGGTCTGCGCGCGGGGCGGCCGATCCGGATGGAACACGGGCGCATCCGGCGTTGTTCGCAAATGGTGATCGGCAACAACAACGCGTTTTCCGCCGGGTGGCAGCTTTGGCCGATCGACGCGGCGCATGTCGGCGTGCGCATCCGCATCGGCGACGACAATTATTTCAACCGAAACGTGTTCATCGACGCTTGCGGCCTGATCGAGATCGGCGATGAAAACCAGTTCGGTCCCGACGTCTACGTCACCGATTCGAATCACCGTCACGGTCCCGGCATCGTGGGCAAACGTGCGGGCATGGACGTCGGGCGCGTGAAGATCGGGCACGGCTGCTGGATCGGAGCGAAGGCGGTGATCCTGAAAAATGTCGAGCTCGGCGACCGCTGTGTCGTCGGTGCCGGCGCAGTCGTGACGAAGAGTTTTCCGGCGGACAGCGTGATCGTCGGAGTGCCGGCCAAGGCGTTGGTAAAGACCAGGGCTGCGATCCATGGATAAATCCCAGCATCAGGTCCTGCTCGCTCACCCGGGCACGCAATACGCGCCGCGCTTGGCGGCCGAATTGCACCGGCACGGGGCGCTCGGGCGATTTGCCACGGGGTTTGCGCTCTCGGATGAGAGCTGGCTCGGCCGGATGGAACGCCTCGTGCCGGCGGCGATCAGTCGACGCTGGGCAGCGCGGCGCGTGCGCAGTGTGCCGGCCGCGCGCCTGCGCACCTTTCCGCAACTGGAGGGCGCGGCGGTCCGGCGCTTGCGGCGAGGCGAGCCGGCGGAAACGGTCTTGGCCGAACGCAACGAGGCATTTCAGCGGGCGATTCCGACGGCGTGGATCGAGGAGGCGTCGCACGTGATCGGGTTTGATACGTCCTCGTGGATGCTGGCGGAGCGCGCGCAGGAATTGGATCGGCCCTTTATCTTGGATCAGAGTATCGGACATCCCAAGGCTAAGGAGCGGATCTATGCCGAGCTGCGGACGCGGTTTCCGGAGTGGGCCGAGACGGTGCCGCAAAAGACCGACGAGCACCTCGGGCGCGAGCAGCGCGAGCATAACCTCGCGGTCGCGATTTTGGCTCCGAGCAGATTTGTCCGCCGCACCCTCGTCGAGTACGGAGTGGAGGAGGAGAAGATTCACGTCATCCCGTTTGGGACCGATTTGAAGTTGTTCGCCCCGGCTCAATCTGCGCCCGCGGGCCCGGTCGTCTTCTTGTTTGTCGGGTCGCTTTCGGCGCGCAAGGGCGTGCCGGTTTTGTTGAGCGCGTGGCGCGAAGCGAAGTTGGCCGGGCGCGCCGAATTGTGGTTTGCCGGCGGGGGTCGGGTGCCACCTTCGGCGATGGAAGCGACGTCGAGTGTGCGTTGGTTGGGGGCGTTGGGCCGGTCGGAACTCGCGGACACAATGCGCCGGGCGCACGTGCTCGTGTGCCCGAGTTTTTTTGAGGGATTGGCGCAGGTGCAAGTGGAAGCGATGGCGGCCGGACTGCCCGTCATCGGGACGACGGCGAGCGGTGCGGATGAAATTGTGACGCCCGGGGAAACGGGGTTCGTGTTGGAGCCGGGGAACGTGGCCGCGCTGGCCGCCGCGCTTCGGAAGCTGACGGGTGATGCCGGAGAGCGGGGAACAATGCGCGAGCGATGCATCGAATCGCGGGATTGCTTGAGCTGGGCGCGGTATGGAAAACGGTGGCGGGGATTTTTGCGCTCGATGGACCATGGCGGTGGGGATCGCGGATCGGTTTTGGAGGCCATTTTCGAATGAGAAGCTTAACCTACCTGAGAGTGTCGTTCGGCAAAACCATTTTGGGCCAAGGGCGGCAATGTCCGTCGTGCGGGTGCGGCGATAAGAACCAGGTCTTGGATCGCAAATGGGGGATCACGACGCTGCGCCGTTGCGCGCGATGCCGACTGCTCTTTCGCGTGCCGACCACGACGGGGGCCGAGAACGAGAAGATTTATCAGGCCCACTACCAAGAAGGCAGCACGACCGATCTCCCGGACCGCGAGACGCTGCGGCAGTGGACCGAATGCAATTTCCGGAACAGTCCGCACGATCATAGCAACTACCTCGCCGTGCTCCGGGCGGTGGGCGTGCCGGCGGGCGCGCGGGTTTATGATTTCGGCTGCTCGTGGGGGTATGGCACCTTTCAGTTGGAGGCGGCGGGCTTCCAGGCGGAGGGTTATGAAATCTCGGCCCTGCGCGCCCAGTTTGCGGCGGATAAACTGGGAGTGCGGCTGCGGTCTCCGAGCGAAGCGCCGGATGCCGGTTACGACGTGTTTTTCTCCGCTCATGTGATGGAGCATGTGCCCTCGGTGAGCGAGACCCTGGCGCTGGCGGAGCGGGTGCTGCGGCCCGGCGGCTGGTTTATCGCGTTCACGCCCAATGGCAGCCTCGAACGTCGGGAACGGGATCCGGCGGGCTGGCACGCGCAGTGGGGTTTCGTGCATCCGCAGCTCCTGGATCGTGCGTGGATCGAGACGCTCGGTCGGAGTCGATCGGTCTTGGCCGCCACGTCGCCTTACGATCTCGCCGCGCTCGCGAGCGGCCGATCGCCGACGGAGTTCGGTGGTCCGGAACTCCTCGTTGTAATCCGCAAGCCACTGAAAGGCTGAGCCCCCTCGGGCTCTCGCAAACAATCTCCACCTCAACCGCCCCGATGCTCGTCATTCTGACCACCCATCCAATCCAATACCAAGTGCCGCTCTGGCAGGCCTTGGCGCGGGATGGGCGCGTGAAATTTGAGGTCTGGTTTCTCTGCGATCACGCGGTGCGGGCGACCCATGATCCCGAGTTCGGCCGCACGTTCGCGTGGGAGTTAGGGCAAGGGAGCCTCGAGGGTTATCCGCATCGGTTTCTCCAGATCAACGAGCGCTGGTCCCTGCATCCCTCAGATTTTTTCGGGATCAGATTGCGCGGGTCGCTCGGCCCACTCTTCCGCGAGGCGGGGGTGACGGCGCTGTGGATTCAGGGTTGGCAGAAATACGCCTATTGGCAGGCGGTCGCCCACGCGAAGCGAGCCGGCATCGAAGTGTGGCTGCGCGGCGAGACCAACGACCTTGCGCCGTCGGGCGGGGTGCTTAAGGGCTGGCTCAAAAGCATTCGGCTGCAGCGGCTGTTTTCCCGAGTGGATCGGTTCCTGTGCATCGGCACGGCCAATCGGCGATTTTACCTCAAGCACGGCGTCCCCGAGGCAAAACTCTGCTCTGCGCCCTACTGCGTGGACAATGCCCGCTTTGCCGCGCAGGCGGCGGCGCTACGCGGGATGCGGAGTCAATTGCGCCAGGCGTGGGGCATCGGGAAGGATGCGTTCTGTGTTTTATTCTGCGGAAAGTTTATCCCGAAAAAACGGCCGGCGGACCTCATCGCTGCAGGGGAGCACTTGATGCGCGAAGCGAAGTTACCACGCTCGATTCACCTGCTGTTTGTCGGGAGCGGAGAACTCGGTCCCGAGCTGCGTGGGAGATGCCACGTGGTGTTCGACGCGGATGACGCGGTGGGGTCGAACCCGCGCAAGTCGGCCTCCGACTCCCGACCGAAGGCGAGCTTCGCGGGATTTCGTAATCAGCTCGAAATCAGCCGGGCCTACGTCGCGGCGGATGTGTTGGTGTTGCCGAGCGATTCGGGCGAGACGTGGGGCCTCGTGGTGAACGAAGCGATGGCGAGCGGTCTGCCCTGCATCGTGAGCGACGCGGTCGGCGCCGGAGAAGACCTCGTGGCTCCGGTCGATCCGGCGCGGCGATTCCCGTTGGGTGACGTCACCGCGCTCGCGATAGCGATCTCGGGGCTCGGCGTCGGCCGGTCGCGCCCGGGCGATGTCGCGGCTGTTGTGGGCCGCCACGGATTCGATGTGACCATCGCCACCGTTGTCGAGTTGATGCGGCCGGCCGAAGCGAGCGCCATGGGCCGTCCCGAAAAAACGCCGGTCACCCTTGGAACCTAGCCGATGACCTTACGGATCCACGCCATCATCCTCGCGCTAAACGAGGAGCGGTTCATCGAGAACCAGCTCCGCACGCTGTATCCGTTTTGCAGCGGAATCAGCGTGATCACGCAATATGACCGCGACTGGTATGGCCGCCTGGTTCAGCCGGATCGCACGGCTGAACTTGTGCTGAAATTCCCCGATCCGGATGGAAAAATTCATCTCATCGTGCGCCGGTTCCCCGACGAAGCCGCGGCGAGGAATGCAGAAATGCTCGGACTGCGGGCCCGGCCGGATCAGGGAGTCATGAGCCACGGTTCGCCGGAGGAGCGGATTCAGGCGTTTCACGCGGTGCCCGACTATTTCTGGATCGTCGATGCCGACGAATTTTACGACGTGGCGACGGTGCCCGCCATCTTGGATCGGCTCGAAGCGCGCCGGCCGTGCGGACTGCGGATGCACGGGCTCAATTATCTCGCGACCTGGAATCGGCGCGTGCCGGCCGCGCAAATGCCGTTCTGCCACTTTGGTTTCATCCGGCCGGGAGTCCTCTTCGAATGCCGCCGCACCGTGAGTTGGAACGAATCGCGGATCGCGAAGCTCCTGCGCCTGCTGCGGCTCCCGGATTTTTCCGCCCGGCTTTACGGCTTCGAGACCTGTCCGTGGGAAGTGGGGTTTTTCCATCATGGTTGCTGGCTCGGAGACAAGGAGCGGATGGTGGAGAAATTGGCGAAATCGAGCCACCAGCACTCCTATTCGCAGGAGTATCAGCAAAAAGTGTTCGGCTATCAGACCGAGTATGTGGCCACGCCGAACCTCCCGGCGAACATCCGGGATTGGAATTGGGTCCCGCGTCTCATCGAATGATTGCCGTCGCCCCGCTCTCCAACCACGCCGCGACCACCGGTGTGACCCGCCGTCGAGAACTCCGGGTCCTCGCGATTGTCCCGAGTTCGTTTTGTTTCGGTCTGCAAAATCTGACGCTGGCGTTCTTCGGCAATCTCTCGCCGCAGGTCCGGCCATTTTTTCTGAATACGCGGTGGAACGACGGCGAGTTCCCCCGGCGACTCGACGCGCTGGGACTGCCGCACACGGCGACGTGGTTTGGGATGTTTTCACGCAAGCTCGATGCCCGCAACGTGAAGATGACGCTGCATTGCCTGATCAAACTCCCCATCGGCTATTGGGATTTCTGGCGCACTTACCGGCGCTTCCGGCCCGACGTGATCTACCTGGCCAACCACCATGAGATGATTTTGCTCTGGCCGTGGCTGCTGCTGCTGCGGAACAAGGTCGTGTGCCACATGCACGATCCGCCGCCGGCGATTTTTTTTCAGCGCGCGAGCTTTGCCGTGTGGCGGCAGGCGGTGAATCGGTTTCTGTTTATCTCCGAAAGCGTGCGGGAGCGCACGGCGTTGCTCGGACCGCCGGGGCCGCGCGATCTCGTGGTCTGCAATGGCGTGCGAATTTCGCCCCTGGCTCAGCCGCGGGTGCGGGACGGACGGTTTGGCCGGCAGTTCGGTTGGCCGGAGGATGGTGTGGTCGTGGGGATCACGGGCCAGATGACGGAGACGAAGGGCCACGAGGATTTTCTGGCGGCGGCCCGGATCTGCGCCGCGCGCAATCCACGTCTGCGCTTTGTGATCGGCAGCCGTCCGTTGGAGCCGATGGCGACGCGGCTGACGGCGTTGATCGGAGAGTATAGGCTCGGCGATCGGGTGCAGTTCAGCGGGTGGTTGCCGACGCCGTCGGATTTTTTTGCGGCCGTCGATATCCTCGTGCTGGCCTCGCGGCACGACGAAGGCTTCGGCTTGGTGATCGCCGAAGCGATGGAGCGGGGAGCGGCGGTCGTGGCTACCCGGAGCGGCGGGGCGACCGAGATCGTCGAGGATGGGGTGAGCGGTTTTCTCATCGCGAAACGAGCCCCGGAGGAGCTGGCCGCGCGGCTGCTGACGTTGGGCACCGACAATGCCCTGCGCGCGCGGTTTGCGGAAGCGGGCCGCCGCCGGGTCGAGGCGCACTTCAATTTGGAACGCCAAGTAAACCGGTTTGAGGAGGAACTTGGCCGTGGACGCTAGAGTTTGGGAGGACTTGGTGCTGGGACTGTGTTGCGTGGTCGTCGGAGTCTTTCTTTGGCTGATCAAGCGGCACCGGAGCGTGATGATGGGTTTCACCCTGTTCGTGCCGCTGGCGATTTTTCTCACGAACCTTTCGGCTTTCGTCATCCCAAAGATTTTCTTTTTGGAAATGCCGCCGGCGAGCTGGGAGCATTTAATCGTCTGGACCTACTCTGGCCTTGCGTTGCTGGCCTATGCCTACGGTGTTTGGCAGGCGTGGCGTCCGCTCCGGGAGGGTCTTAAGCGGAAAAATCCCTTCGTGGTGGAGCCGAAGCTGATTCTGGTTTTTGCCGGGGTCGGGGCGGTCGTAAATCTGTTCGCCGCCGCCTTGCCCTACGTGCCCACGCTCAGTCCAGTGCTTTTCAAGCTCGGGCTTCTGATTCAACTCGCGTTTATCGGAGCCGTGAGCGCCGCCATTGATCGCTCGGACTATGGTCGGCTGCTGGCGGCGATCGGAATCTTCGTGCCGGTCGGGCTCATCATGGTCGTGACCACCGGTTTTGCCGGAATGCTCGGCACCTTCATGCTGCACCCATTTTTGGTCTTCCTATTTTATAAGCGACCTCGCTTCTGGAAGGCGGGGATTTTTGCGGTGGCAGTATATTTCTTCTTCACGGTGGCCAGCGTGTGGTTTGCAACGAGAGGCATCATTCGCGAGGGCCATCTCGTGGGGTTGAGTACCGCCGACAAGGTGACGACCTTCTTTAGCCAGTTCGGCGATACACTCGATTTCGCCATGGTCGCGCCGGAGTCGGTGCGGATGGCCGCCGCGAACCGCGTCGATCTCTCGGTTTACAACGTCCTGCAAGTGGCTTGGACGGGCGAGAAAGAGCCCTACTCTTGGGGTAAGAGCCTTTTTATCGATCCCCTGCTCGCGCTGGTGCCGCGGGTGCTTTGGCCGGGCAAGACGATCACCCTCGGCGACAGCGAATTCATCAACCGCTATACGGGTCTGTCGCTCTCGAATTCAAATATCAGTGTGGATACGAACATCACGTTCGAACTCTACGCCAACTTCGGCTGGATCGGTGTGGTCGCCGGCTTGTTTGTTTACGGGTATCTTATGGCGAGGATGGAGCTGAAGCTCATGACGCCGGGGAACTCGCTGACCTTGATGCTCGTGCTTTCCCTGCTCCTGCTTGGTCTCACGAGCGGCGGGCGGCGGGCGGCGGCGATGATGTTGGAATTGGGCCCGACGGTCTTTGGCGCCTTCTGGCTTGGGAAGTTTCTGGAGTCCTCGCGCTTTCTGCGACTGCGCTTTAATCGGGAAAAAAAGCGGCGTCGCCGCTCCCGTTCATCGGTTCCGATTCACGGCCCGAAACGGGCGACCGTCACGGCCAGCGCAGCCGAAGTCGCCACCGCTCCGGCCTGAGCGCGGACCCACTGCGGCCGCTGCGCCGTGTATTTTATGCCAATTGCAATTCTTGGGATCAACGCCTTCCACGGCGACTCTTCGGCTGCCCTCGTGGTGGACGGCATACTCATCGCCGCCGTCGAGGAGGAACGCTTTAACCGCGTGAAACATTGGGCGGGCTTTCCCGCCGAATCGATCCGCTACTGCCTGGCGGCCGGAGGAATTACCGTGCGGGACTTGGACCACGTTTCGGTCTCGTTCAATCCGCGCGCCAACTGGCAGGTGAAGGCGGCGTTTGCGGTGCGTCAGGCCTTTGCGGCCCGCGCCTACATCTGGCAGCGGATCAAACGCACCGGCAAACAGGCTTCGCTGCGCCAGATGCTCGCGGAGGCCACCGGTGTCGCCGAGGGCGAGGTGCGGGCGGCGTTTCACTCGGTAGAACACCATCAGGCCCACGTCGCGAGCGGCTATCCGATTTCGCCCTACAAGGAAGCGGCGATCCTTTCGATCGACGGGATGGGCGATTTCGTGAGCACGATGCTGGCTGGCGGGAAAGGCGATACCTGGCAGGTCTACGATAAAATCTACTACCCGCACTCGATCGGCTTGCTTTACAGCTCGGTGACCATGTTGCTCGGTTTCCCGCACTATGGGGACGAATACAAGGTCATGGGTCTCGCCCCCTACGGTCGTCCGCGCCAAATCGAGGCATTGCGCAAAGTGATCCGCCCGACTGCCCGCGGTTTCGAACTCGACCTCGCCTACTTCCGCCACCACCGCGAAGGCATCCGGCTGGGGTGGGACGGCGGTGCGCCGGTGGTCTCGCCGTTTTACAGTAAAAAACTCGAAGAACTCCTTGGGCCGACCCGCGACGTGAAAACCAAAGTCTCCGAACTGCATCAGGACATCGCGGCTTCACTCCAGGTCGTGACGGAGGAGATCATTCTGCACTTGTTGCATATCCTGCACCGTAAGCATTCCTCGGATCACGTGGTGATTGTGGGCGGTGTGGCGATGAACTCGGTGGCCAACGGAAAAATCACGGCGCAGACGCCTTTCAAGAGCGCCTACATCCCCGCCGGCGCGGCGGATAACGGCGGATCGTTTGGCTCGGCGTTCTACGTCTGGCACCGCGTGCTGGGGAAACCGCGGGGCTTTGAACTGAAACATGGCTACTGGGGGCCTGCGCCGGAAGAGCCAGCGATCATCGCCGCACTCAAAGCCGAGGCGTTGCGGGTGCGCGCCGAGAAGTTGGGCCGGGCGGCGCTGATCGAGCGCACGGTCGATGCGCTGTGTCGCGGGGAAGTGGTCGGCTGGTTTCAAGGGCGGATGGAGTTTGGCGCGCGGGCGCTCGGCAATCGCTCGCTGCTCGCCGATCCGCGTCGGACCGATATGCGCGACATCATCAATCTGAAGATCAAGTTCCGGGAAAAATTCCGCCCGTTTGCTCCCAGTATTTTGGAGGAGCACGTCGCCGCTTACTTTGAGCGCGACGAACCGGCGCCGTTTATGGAAAAAGTTTTCAAAATCCGCGAAGGGAAGCGCGCGGAAATCCCGGCCGTCACCCATGTGGACGGGACCGGTCGACTGCAGAGCGTCAGTCGCAAGACCAACCCGCTTTATTGGGAGCTGATCGAGGCGTTTCGCAAGCGGACGGGAGTGCCCATTTTGCTGAACACCTCGCTCAACGAAAACGAGCCGATCGTGCATACGCCGGCGCAGGCGCTGAGTTGTTTCCTGCGGACAAAAATGGATGTGATCGCGCTCGGTCCGTATTTCGTAACCCGGCGATGATCGTAATTTCGACCAGCGTTCATACGGACCTGACCGACAGCATTGCCGCCGGAATCGGGCCCGACGCCGAGATCCTCAGCTCGATCTCGGAAGAGAACTACCGTCGCTGGTCGGCCGGAGGATTTTTCACCCGACTCCTGTTACGGCTCATCGGCTGGTTCGGTCACCCGCTGCGCCTCGTAGTCCGCCTGCTCCTGTCGCCGCCCGGCACAATATTTGTGGTCACCACGAACCCCTTTTTTGCTCCGGCGCTCGCGGTCCGGTTCGGTCGCTGGCGGGGCCGCTCCGTGGTTCATCATGTCTTCGACCTTTATCCCGATGCACTGGAGGCGGCCGGTAGCGTTCCGCGGGACGGACGGCGTTCGCGGGTGATCGCCGCACTCACCCGCTACGTGCAACGCGACTGCGCGGGTGCAGTCTATTTGGGTGATGCGCTGCAACAGCACGCGGAGCAACGGCACGGGCGGGCGGCGAATACCGCCGTAATCGAGGTGACGGCCGATGAGTCGCTCTTCGACGCATCCGACGCAATGGCGACGGAACAGCTCACGGTGCACTACGGCGGCCAACTCGGGCGGATGCACGACGCGGCACCGTTAGTCGAAGCAGTGCGGCGGCTGCGGCCGGAGCGGGAGGCGGGCCGGGTGCGTTTTGATTTTCGCGTCGGCGGGGCGCGGGCCGCGCATTTGATCGCTTTGGCGGACGAGCCAGGAGTCACGGTCGGGCCAGTCCTGCCGGCACCACAATGGAGGCAAGCGATCCGCGGCATGCAAGTCGGGTTGGTGAGTCTGAGGCCCGAAGGCGCCCACGTATGTATGCCGAGCAAGACTTACGCGTTGCTGGCTGGTGGGCTGGCCTTGATCGCAGTGGCTCCGGCGTCGAGCGACCTGGCCGGAGTTGTGCGGGAAAAAGGCGTGGGGTGGGTGATCGAGAATTCCCCCGGACCCGGCGACCGCAGTGAAGCGGATCGGGCAGCGCGCCTCGGCGAGGAGATCGCGGTCGTGGTGCGGCGGCTATTGCAGAATCCGGCGGAAACGCAGGCCCGCCGACGGGCGGCCCGCGCGGCAGCGTGCGGACAATTTGGCCGGGAGGTGATCGCCGGTAAGTGGCAAAATTTTCTCGTGAAACTTTCATGAAGCGACCGTTGCTCATTTGCCCGGGTTTTTTTGACGAGCGTTTGGATGGGATCGGCCGGGTCTCCGGTGCGCTTGCGACGGCGTTGGAGCAGATTTCCGGCGTCGCGCCGTTCGTGCTCTCCTCCAACGATCCCGCCGGGGCTTGTCCTCCGACGGAAGGACGTTGTTTTGGGCGCCGTTATTCCGCAATGCTCTGGTCCGCGCTCGCCCGGCCGCGCCGTTTACTCGGTCCGGATGTGCCGCCGGGGTTCGCCAGCTCGCCGGTCGAGGTGCCGATCGTCTGTGCGCATCTGGGGTTGTCGCCCGTCGCCCGACTTCTGGCGGCCCGCTCGGGACGGCCCTATGTGGTTTTTCTCCATGGGGTCGAAGCGTGGAAGACGCTGCGATTTCGCCAGCGCTGGGGCCTCGGTGGCGCGGCGTACTTACTGGTGAATTCGCATTACACGTTGAATCGGTTCATCGACCACAATCCATGGGCGCGTAAACTCGCGGCGACCGTGACTCCGCTGGGCGTTCCGGTGGAGTCCTTGCAGGCTGATCCGAGTCGGGCCAAACGCTCCGAGGATGCGTTTACGCTCCTGACGGTGGGTCGCATGGCGAAAGCAGAATATTATGAGGCCTACCGAAATCCGTCCGATCTCTACAAGGGCTACAAAACGGTGATCGAGGCGGTCGCGTTGCTGCGAGCGGCAGGAGTGCCGGCGGTCCTTAATTTGGTGGGCGATGGTAATGCACGGTCAGACCTTGAGTCGTGGGTGTCCGGCCAGGTGGGGGCGCCGTTCGTGAAGTTTTGCGGGCGGGTGTCCGACTCCGAACTGGCCTCCCACTATGCGAGGGCGCGGGTGTTTGTCCTCGCCTCGGAAGGAGAGGGCTTCGGTTTGGTTTACGCGGAAGCGATGGCTTATGGCTTGCCATGTTTGGGGGTGGCAGCGGGGGCGACTCCCGAGGTCGTGACCGACGACGAATCCGGTTACGTGGTGCGCGCGCGCGACAGTCGGGAACTCGCCGACCGGCTCCTCGTGCTTCTGCGCAATCCGACGACCTACGCCCGTCTGAGCGCCGGTGCGACGGCGAGACATCGGACCCATTTCACCCAAAGTGCTTTTATTGGTCGGCTGGTCGCCGCGCTGGCGATGCCGGTTCCGGTGCGAAGCTGAGTTTCATGATGGATTTCACCCCGCATCTTTCCGACCGGTCGCAGCCGCTCAAAATTTTGCACTGCACGGCGGGTTATGCCCCGGCGTGGCAACTCGGCGGTCCGCCCCGCAGCACGGCAAACTTGTGCGAAGGTTTGGCCGCCCGCGGACATCGAGTGGTCGTCTTTACGACCAAACTAGGATTGGAGCAGCGGCGAGATCTGCCCGACGGCGAGGCGGTGGAGCGCAATGGCGTCACCGTGCACTATTTTCCCTTGAACGGCCCACCCGGCATACGGTCGTCGGAGTTGGCGGCGGCCGTGCGGGAGAGGGCCAAAGACTTCGATCTCATGCACGTCACCGGCGTCTGGCAGCCGCCCAGTATCCCCGCCTGCCGGGCAGCACTGCGCCGAGGTATCCCTTACGTGGTCTCACCCCGCGGGATGTTGAGCGTCTATTCCTTTACCCAAAAATGGCTCAAGAAGGCGGTCTATTGGTGGGGTTGGGAGCGGCGCAACTTGAACGGTGCGTCCGCCGTCCACTACACCGCATTGGCCGAGCAGGACGAGTGCCGCCGGCTGTTGCTGCGGCCGCCGGGATTCGTGGTGCCCAACAGCATCGATCTGCGGGCTTGGCGCCCGGACGCCGCTGGGGCGCGGGCGTGGCGCGCGCGCCACGCGATCAAGACGGATGAGTTCGTCTTTCTGAATTCCGGACGACTCCATCATAAGAAGGGTCTCGATTTGTTAATCCAAGCAGCGCACGGCCTGCCCGAGAACCGGCCGTGGCGGCTGGTGTTTGCGGGCCCGGATGAAGACGGCACGGGCAGGCAGTTGCGGCAGGCGGCGGCGGCGGCCGGGCTCGGGGGGCGGGTGATCTTCACCGGGCCGTTGGAGACGGCGGATCTCGCGGCGGTCTACTCCGCCGCCGGGTTGTTCGTGTTTCCGAGTCTCAACGAAAATTTCGGAAACGTTGCGATCGAAGCGTTGGCTTGTGGGACGCGGTTGGTGCTCTCACCGGAGGTGGGCTGCCATCGTGAACTCGCCGACGTGGCCGGGGTAGCGGTGGTGCCGCGCGTCGTGGCCAATTGGCGGGCTGAAATGGCGGCGGCGCTGGATCGGGCTCCCCTGGCCGCTGATGTGCAGATCGCCCGGCGGCACGCGCTCGAAGCACGCTACAGTGCGGCGGCCGTGGCGAGCGCGATGGAAGCGGCCTATGGAGCGGTGCTCGCGAAGAGCCGCTCGGCCCGGGCAATTCGATAATGAGAGAACGCGGCAACATCCTCTTGATCTCACAAGTCTACCCCCCTGATCCGGCGGCCGTGGGACAGTACCTCGCCGAAGCCGCCGATGTACTGACGGCGCGCGGGTGGCAGCTCACGGTGTTGACGGCGGATCGCGGCTATGACGACCCGTCGCAGCGCTTCGCCCGGCGTGAAGACAAAACGGGGCTTGCGATTCGACGCCTGCGTTGGTCGTCATTTGGCAAGCGCTCGATTTTGGTGCGGTTGTGCGGGATGACGAGTTTCCTCGTGCAGGCACTGGGCCGCGGGCTGGCCGCGAGAAATTTACGTGCGGTCCTGGTCAGCACCTCGCCGCCGATGGCCGGAGCAGTCGCGTGGATCGTGGCCACCCTGCGCCGCGTGCCGCTCGTTTATTGGGTAATGGACATCAATCCGGACCAAGCAATCGCCAGCGGTCGGGCGCGACGCGGCTCGCTCGTGGTGCGAGTCTTCGATTGGGCCAACGCCCGCGTGCTCCGGCGCGCCGCCACGTGCATCGTGCTCGACCGGTTCATGGCCGGGCGACTCACGGGCAAGGGCGTGGCGCTGCGCCGACTCGCCGTGATCCCGCCATGGCCGCTCGAGGTTTTGACCGCCGCACCGAAGCCGGGCGGGGAAAATTCTTTTCGTCGCCGGCATGGGTTGGAGGGGAAATTTGTGGTGATGTATAGCGGTAATCACAGTCTGGTGCATCCGCTCGACACCTTGTTGGCCGCAGCGCACGGGCTGAAAAACGACGCCCGGTTTGTTTTCGCGCTGGTGGGCGGCGGCGTGGCGAAGGCCCCGTTCGAGACTGCGCTCCGCAGCGGGATGTTGCGCAATCTGCTGCTGTTGCCCTATCAGCCGATCGCCGAACTGAGCGAATCGCTTTCCGCCGCCGATATCCATGTCGTTTCGATGGGCGATGCGATGGTTGGCTGCGTTCATCCCTGCAAATTCTATGGGGCTCTCGCCGTCGGTCGGCCCGTGCTGCTCCTCGGCCCGGCGGAGTGTCATGTGACCGAAATATTCGCCCGAATCGACTGCGGCTGGCGGACGGTGCATGGCGATGTCGATGGGCTGGTGGGATTGTTGCTCCGGCTCGCGCGACCGGAAATGGCGTCCGAGTTGCACGCGAAGGCGACGGCGGGTCGGACGGCCCTCGCTGGCGGTTTGGGGCGCGCCGTCCTGCGTGCGCGGTGGGCGGATGAGGTCGAAGCGGCGATCGGAGAGAGCGGATGAAGACCGCACTCGTCACCGGTGCCACGGGATTTGTCGGGCGACCATTTTGTCGGTGGCTGCGGACGCAGGGTTGGCGGGTGCTGGCGCTTGCGCGGCAGCCGGCGGGCGAGGATTACGACCGGTTTGTCCGCTGCGATCTGGCCGCGGGCGCGCCAGTGCCCGAGTTTGGGGAAGACGTTGACACTGTTTTTCATCTTGCGGCAAAGGCCCATGCGCTCGCCGAAACAGTGGCGGATACGGCGGACTATGAGCGCATCAACGTTGACGGCACCCGCCGGCTCGTCGAGGCAGCCGGGAGGAACGGGGTGCGGGCCTTCGTCTTGGTGAGTTCGATCAAAGTTTTCGGCGAGCGGCAGCAGCGACCGGATCGGGGATTGAACGAGTCCGATGCGCCGCTGCCTGATACGCCCTACGGCCGGTCAAAGCTGGCGGCAGAAGGCCTCGTGCTTTACGCCGACGCTGTGCCGCACCGCGCGGTCTTGCGACCGGCGCTGATGTATGGCTCGGGAGTGAAAGGGAATCTCGCCCGGATGTGGCGGGCGGTCGCTGAATCGCGGTTTCCCCCATTGCCGGAGACCGGGATGCGACGCTCGCTCGTCCACCGCGATGATTTTTGTGTAGCGTTGGAACAGGCCGGATTGGCGTCGGCGGCGCGCAATCGTATTTTTCATGTTACCGACGGAGCCCCAGTGTCGGCCCGGGGGGTGCTCGAAACGATTCGGGCGGCGCAGGGCTTGCCGCCCGTGCGGCTCAGCGTGCCGGTGGCCGTGTTGCGTGGTGCGGCTTGGGTGGGCGATGGGGTGGGCCGGGTGCGGGGTCGGCGGAGTCCGCTTGATTCGGATTCGTTGCGAAAACTGATCGGCCCGGCCTGGTTCGACAGCGCGTTGCTCGAACGGGAGTTGGGCTGGCGCGCTGAACGCACGTTTGCGAATTCAGCGGGAGATTTGGATCCGCTCCGAGGAGGATTCTCATAATTTATGTGCGGTATTGCAGGATATTTTGGACCAGGGAAAGCGGATGAACATGGGCTGCTCGCAAGCCTGCGTCACCGCGGGCCCGACGCGCACGGCACGTGGGCGACGACATTGCCGGGCGCCACGAAACTCCAGCTCGTGCATACCCGGCTAAAGATTATCGATCTCTCCGAGGCCTCGGCCCAGCCGATGCACCTGCCGATCAGAGAGGTGGGCGAGGGAGCAGGTGACGGATTGGTTTTGGTTTTCAACGGCGAGATCTACAATTTTCAAGCGCTCCGTGCGGAGTTGGTCGCGGGTGGACATCGCTTTCGCAGCGCCGGTGACACCGAAGTATTGCTGCGCGGTTATGCCGAGTGGGGCGTCGAGGTGTTTGCGCGGCTCGACGGGATGTTTGCGATGGCGGTTTACGACGGGCCGCAGCGGAGATTGGTTTTGGCCCGCGATCATGCGGGGATTAAGCCGCTCTACTTCGCGCGCACCCAGGATGGCGGGCTGTTGTTTGCCTCGGAAGTGCGGGCGATCATCGGCTCAGGCTTGATCGGGAACCGCGTCGACCGCGTGGCGCTGGCAGACTACCTGCGTTTCGGCTCCTGTCAGGAGCCGCGAACACTGATCGAGGGCGTGCGGGCCTTTCCCCCGGGGCATTTTGGGGTGATCCGACTCGACGAAGGCGCACCGGCGGCTCTGGTCACACGGCCGTTTTGGTTGCCGGAACTGCTGCCGCGCGGTCCGATCGTCAATGAGCAGGCTTGGTTGGACGAGCATCAGGCGTGCTTGGCGGCCACGGTGCGCGAGCAGATGGTTTCGGATGTTCCGTTGGGGGTGTTTCTATCCGGAGGGATCGATTCGACTCTGCTGATGGAGTTGGCGGCGGCAGCGGGGAAAGAGAAAATCGTCGCCTTCACACTCGGCGGTGGGCTGACGGAACACAATGAAGGTGCGATTGCCATGGAGTCGGCCCGGCGGGCCGGTGTGCACCACCTGTTGGTTCAGCTCAATCAAGAGGAAGTAGGCTCGTGGGTGCGGGACGGTCTGGGGGCAATGGATCTGCCGTCTTCGGATGGCATGAACACCTACCTCGTATCGCGGGCGGCGCGAAAGGAAGGCTTGGTCGCGGTGCTGGCCGGCACCGGGGCCGACGAGTTGCACGGGGCCTACGGCCACGCACGGTCGCTGGGTCGGTTGATTGCAGCGGTGAAGGCAGCGGGGCCGCTGAGTCGGCCCTTGTCACGGCTCGCGGTGGCGGGACTGAGGCTCGGCGCTGGTACGGTGCCGGGCGATCGGCTGGAAGGGCTGCTCGCCGCCGTGCCCTCGGCGTGGCAGGTTGATCTGGAGAAGCGGCGCTTTTTTACGGCCGCTCAAATTGCCGCACTTTGGCCGGGCGGCAACGGGGTGGGACCTAGTTGGTCACCGCCGTATGTGGATCGGGCGGCTTTTAAGCAGCAAGGAGTGCGCGAGCAAATCCGGCTCACGGAACTGCGCGGATATTTGTTGAACACCTTGCTGCGCGACTGCGATTGGGCGACGATGGCCAATCAGCAAGAGCTGAGGGTGCCGTTTTTGGGGCGTCGCTATATGGAGTGTGTCTTGCGCGCGCCGGAGCGGATGACTGCCGCTAACGGTAACCCGAAGCCGAGGTTGGCAGCCTTGCTTTCTCCCGAGGCCCGCCGGTTGGCGGCATTGCCCAAACGCGGTTTTACGATGGACTACGTGGGCTGGCTGACGGGGCCGTTGGAGGCCGGGTTTATTCGGGCCGGTGAGGTGCTGCGGGAGGCGGCGGGCTTTGACTTTGATCCGAAGGCCCGGTTGGCCGCCTTGCGAGTCTCCCGTTCGCAAAAAGAAGCGCGGCGGTTGTGGGCGCTGTTGGCGCTTGGACGCTACATCGGAGCAAACCGGTTGATTTCGTCGAGCAATGAGCGCTGACTTCTACGAGCACCTCAACGGGTTTTTGAGCGCGACACTGGCGACTTGGGCCCTGATCGAGTTCTTGATCTGGATCGCACCTCGCATCGGTCTGGTCGATCGGCCCAACGAACGAAGCTCGCACAGCAGAGTGACACCCCGCAGCGGCGGAATAGGCTTCGTGGTCACGTTGGCGGGCGCGGTTCTTTGGTGGCTGTCAGCGGTTACGGTCGCGACCCGCTTTCAGACCCAGGCGGCGGGTTTCCTCACGGCCGCGCTGTTCATCGGCGCGGTGAGTTTACGGGATGATTTCGCATCTCTCGGGGCCGGCGTGCGTTTCCTTTGTCACATCGCGGCCGCCGGGGCGGCAGTGTGGTGGATCGGAGCACCGGCCGAGGTGCTCGTGCCGTGGTTGGGCATCTGGGCGCCGGGTTGGCTGGGACCGGTGGTGACGGTGGTATGGATCGTCGGTATGACCAATGTTTATAACTTTATGGACGGGATCGACGGGATGGCCGGGGTGCAGGGCGTCGTTGCTGGACTGGCATGGGCCGGGTGCGGAATCGGTGGTGATCTGCCGGCGGTGACCATGATCGGCCTCGTCGTGGCGGGTAGTTGCGGAGGATTTCTGATCCACAATTGGTCGCCGGCCAGAATCTTCATGGGCGATGTGGGCAGCGCGTTTTTGGGTTTTTGCTTCGGCGTGCTGCCGCTGGTCGCGGTGCGCGAGTCGAATACGGCGGGCAAAACGGAGGCGGGTGCGCTTGTACCGCTTTTTGCGTTGCTGGCGGTCTGGCCATTTGTGGGCGACGGATTTCTGACGTTTCTCCGTCGGGCCCGACGATTCGAGCCGGTGTGGAAAGCACATCGTTCGCACCTGTATCAAAGACTCGTGCGGTCCGGCCGCAGCCACGCCGAGGTCAGCGCCCTCTACGCCGGTTGGTGCGTCACGAGCGCGGCGACCGGCGCATACTGGTTGGCCCAGGGGCCGGGTGCTGGTTGGGCAGTGGTGCTCTTTCCGCTGCTTTCGTTGTGCGGAGTTTATCGATTGGTGGCGAACGCCGAGCGAAGGGTGCGCCGCGATGAATAACCGGGCTATCGTTTTTCTGCTCGGCCGTTGGCTGACGTGGATGGTCGCGTTGATCGTGCCGGCTTCGGCGGAGACGGACGTTTTCCGCGAGGGACGGGTTTTACTTCCAATCTTTGTCGCGAACGAGGCGTCGACGGAAGAGCGGGCAGCAGCCGCTGAGTTGGCGAGGGTGCTTGGTTTGATGTCGGGTCTTGAGTGGCCGGTGCGCGCGGAAGACGCCCGCGAGCCACAGGGTATTTTTGTCGGTCGGACGCGAGCGGCGGCAAGGCGGGGCGCTCCCCTGGTGGTCGGCACCGATCTGCTCGACTTTAAGTCAGGCGAGACCGGTCCCGACTCGTTTCGAATTCGCGCCGAGGTCGGCCAAGTGCTGATCGAAGCGGCCACGCCGGCGGGCACCGGCTTTGCGGTGGCGTGGCTGTTGCAACGAGAGGCCGGGGTGCGTTGGTATGTGCCCGGGCCGATGGGAGAAGTGGTTCCGCGTCGCGAAGGATGGACCTTGCGGGAAATGGACGTGACGTGCTCGCCCGCTTATCGGTCGCGGGAGATCTACGAACTAAACAGCCCGGAGGGGAAAGGGTGGGCGCAGCGCAACGGCCTGCGGGGCCGATTGGACTACAGCCACGCGCTCAATCATATTTTCCTGCCGGCAACGCTGGCCGAGCATGCCGAATGGGCACCCGTGTTGCGCGGCCAACGTTATTTGCCGACCAGTGTCGCCGACTACCATTGGCAGCCGAATCTGGCCTTGGCGGAAGTCGCGGCGTTCGCGGCTCAGGTGGCGATAACAACGTTCGACCGTGAACCGGGCCGGGCCAGCGTTTCGCTCGCGATCAACGACACCATGCGATTTGATCAAGGTGAGGCGACGAGGGCTTTGGTGGAGCCGCTCCGTTATTTTCGCGGGATGCCGGATTATTCGCCGCTGGTGTTCACCTTCATGAATCGTGCGGCCGAGGCGGTGGCGGCGACGGGCGCGGGGCGATACTTGGGCTGTCTGGCGTATTTTTGGTGCGAGGCCCCGCCGCCGTTTTCAGTGCACCCGAACGTGGTGCCCTACGTGACGACCGACCGGAGCCAGTATTACGATGCGGCCTATCGTGCGGCCGATTTCGAGCTGATGTCCAAATGGGGCGCATCTGGCGTGAAAGCCTTTGGGCTGTGGGAATACGGCGAAGGGGCGAACTTTATGGTGCCGCGGGTGCCGGTGGCGGCGTTGTCCGAAGGGCTGCGCGAAGGTTGGCGGCGCGGCGCACGTGGCTACTTTGTCGAAGTAGGCCCACAGTGGGGTTTCGATGCATTCAAGGTCTGGTTGCTCGCCCGGCTGCTGTGGGAGCCGGAGCTTTCACCGGTGGAGCTGGCGGATGATTTCTATCCGGGATTTTTCGGTCAGGCGGCTGCGCCGATGCGACGTTTCTTCGAGCAGTGTGAGGCACAGTGGATGGCGCAGGCCGGTCCTCCCCATTGGCTCAAATTCTATCAGCAAGAGGACCAAGCTTTGTTGTTTCCTGCCGCGGTTAGACAGGAATTGCGCGCTTTGATTGCAGCGGCTGAAGCCGCCGTGCACGCCAACGTGGTGGTGGCGGCACGCGTCGCGCTTACTTCGCGCGCGTTTGCCGTCACCGAGGCCTACGCCCGTTTCGACGAGGTGCGGCGGAAGCTCGCGGCGTTGAATGAAGACCAAGTGTTGCAAGCCCCGACTTCGGAATTGATCGGACAACTCCGACGGGAAGAAGCGGGGTTTCGGGCGCGATTTGCAGCAGCGAACCTCGGGGAACTGCCGGCGATGACGCCCGTCGCGCTCGAGACGTTTTTGCGCAACGATCCGGTGCCGCGCTTGCTAACGATGGCGGGGCGCCACGATCGCGCTGCAGCGCGGCGATTGTTGAGCGCGGCCGGTGTCGGCGAGGTTGCTCCATGGAGCAGCCTCGCCGCGGCGTTGGCGGAAGGAGAAGTGAATGCGGCCAAAAACCTTGTGATCAATCCGTTCTTCTCCGATCGCGCCGACCAGGGGGCTGCCCCGGAATTTCTTTATCCTTTGAGTGGCGTGCTGCCGGCGGCTTGGGCAGTGCGGGCGATGTCGACCGAAAACGGCCGGGTGCGCCGGGTGCAAAACGGGCCAACCGCGAGGGCGCTGCGGATCGAAGGCGGCTGGGACACCCAAGTTTTTCAATGGCTGCCGGCGGCACCGGGCCAGCTCTACGTGGCGTCCGCTCAATTACGCGGCAATTCCGGACCGGGCAACGATGCAGGCCTCTTCCTCGCCTTCCTGACCAAGGAGCAAGTGCCGACCGGATTGCACCGCATGCAGTCGCTGCCGAAGGGGCTCACCTCGGTCTGGCGGGAGCACACTTTGGCCGATGTGGCGCCAGCGAATGCCGCTTGGGTCGGAGTCGGCGTGGGAGCCTCGCGGCAGGTGGCGGATGATTGGCTGGAGGCCGCAACCGTGGAATTGCGTGCGATCAACCGGGGAGGCGCGCCATGAAGCGAAGCTTCGATGTGGCGGTTGCACTCCTCACGCTGGCGTTGCTCTGGCCGTTGCTCGTGCTGATCGGGGTGGTGGTCCGCGTAAAACTCGGTTCACCGGTGTTGTTTTGTCAGCCTCGGCCAGGCCGACACGGGCGAGTTTTTACGCTTTGGAAGTTCCGCACGATGACGGAGCCCCGTGACGGGCAGGGGCGGTTGCTGACGGATACGGAGCGCTTGACGCCCTTTGGGCGTTGGTTGCGTGCGAGCAGTCTGGATGAACTGCCGGAGCTAGTGAATGTAGTGCGCGGCGAGATGAGTCTCGTGGGGCCGAGGCCGTTGCTCGTCGAATATCTTGACCGCTACACTCCAAAGCAGGCGCGGCGGCACGAGGTGCGCCCGGGGATCACCGGCTGGGCCCAGATCAACGGCCGCAACGGCCTCACGTGGGAGGAAAAATTCCGGCTCGATGTGTGGTATGTGGACCACCGCTCGCTCGCGCTTGATGTAAAAATCATCGCGCTCACGGCGGCGCGGATTTGGTCGCGCGACGGGGTGACCGCTCCGGGCGAGGCGACGATGCCGGAATTCACCGGCACGGCGCACATCGACTCAAGGCGGACTTAGGCCGGGCTTGGGCAGGGCCAAGGTCGCGGGATTGTAACCTGCGGTGCCTCGACTCGCCGCGTGGTTCCCGGGCATTTTTCGGAAATGAGCAAACGCGCAGACATTGGTTACGAAGAGGTCCAAGAATTGGTGAGACGGACAATGCCGCCCGGCACCACCGGAGAAGTGATTTTCGGCGTCGGCGGCGCGCTCGACAGTCTGGGCCTGGTGAACTTTCTCGCGGACCTGGAGTATCGGATCGCGGAAGTTTTTGGCGGGGAACTGGTGCTGGCCAGCGAACGGGCGATGAGCCGCAGCAAGTCTCCGTTCCGCGATGTCGAAGCGTTGACCGACTTCATTGTCGAACTCTTGCGCGAATGACGTCACCGCGCATCGTCATCATCACCGGCACCAGCCGAGGCATCGGACTCGGGCTGGCCGAGCACCACCTCGCACGCGGGGATCTCGTGTGTGGTTGCAGCAGGGCCCCGTCGCCACTGCGGCATGCCGGTTATTGTCATTACGAGGTGGATGTCGCGAATGAGGCGGCAGTCGTGGCAATGGTGCGGGCGGTCGTGCGGAGGCACGGCCGGATCGACGGGCTGCTGAACAACGCGGGGATCGCGTCGATGAATGCGGCGCTGCTTTCGCCGGCGGCGACGGCGCAGGCAATTTTTGCGACAAACTTTCACGGCACCTTCTTGTTTTGCCGGGAAGCCGCCAAAGCGATGGTGCGGCAAAAAGCGGGCCGGATCGTGAACTTTACGACCGTCGCAACCCCTCTGCGGCTAGAAGGCGAGTCGCTCTACGCTGCGAGCAAGGCCGCCGTTGAGTCTTTCACCCGGGTACTGGCCCGCGAATTGGGTCCGACCGGCGTGACGGTGAACGCGGTCGGACCGACTCCGGTTCCGACCGATCTGATCAAGAGTGTGCCGAAGCCGAAGCTGGATGCTTTGTTGGCGCGCCAAGCGATCCCGCGGTTCGGTGCGGTGGCAGATATCGCCAATGTCGTTGAATTTTTTCTCGCACCGGCGAGCGGCTTTATCACCGGCCAGGTCATTTATCTCGGAGGCGTGAGTGGCTGAGCGGCGCCGGGGACGAGGCCCCGGCGGCCAGCGGCTGTTTTCCGATGAGTGAAGCTTCACAAATTTTCTCCGTAGAAATGATCGCGGCGTTGGCGGCGCGGCGCGGCGGCGAGTCGGTCTGGATCGACGATGCGCGGGAGCGAAGTTGGGCGGAGTTCGGGGCCGCCGTGGCGGATGCGCACGCGCAGTGCGTGGCAGCGGGCGTGCGGGTGGGCGAGGTCGTCGTCACCCCCGGCGAAACGAGTTTTGAGGCGCTGGTCTGGCTCTTCGGAGCGGCGGCAGCGGGAGCGGTCGTGGCGCCGTTGCGACCTGCACGGGCGGCGGAAACCGCCGGTTGGCGCGATTCGGTGGCGGTCGCGTGGCAGGTGCGCGGCGGCCTCGTTCGCGCGGGCGGTGGGATCAACTCGCGGCAGTCAGAACAGCTTTTTGCAGATCTGCGAACACGCGCCCACCCGGGACTCGTGCTCGCTACGGGCGGCACCACGGGCACTCCGAAACTGCTGCTGCACGACCTGGCCGCGCTGTTGGCCACCGTCCCGGTCAAGGTTGGGCGGGGCCAGCGCACGTTGCCGCTGATGCGTTTCGACCATATCGGTGGGCTCGACATGGCGTGGCGCGCGTTGGCCGGCGGTCAGATCTTGGTCGCCCCGCCAGCGGAAATTTCTCCGGAGACCGTGGCCCGGACGATCGCGCGGCATCGGGTCGAAGTGCTCCCGGCCACACCGAGTTTCTTGAACATGATGCACGTGGCCGGGGTGGCGCGCGCGCCCGACCTCCGCTCGCTGCGAGTGGTGCCGTATGGTGCGGAGCCGATGCCACCGGGCCTTTTGGCGCGGTTGCGGACGGCGTGGCCACAGGTGAATTTTGTCCAGCGCTATGGCACCAGCGAGACGGGGGCCTTGCCCGTGCGTGCGGCCGGAGACGGACTTGAATTGGTCGCGGGCGCTGCCGGCTACGATTGGAAAATCATCGACGGCGAACTCTGGGTGCAAAGTCCGGGGCGGGCGCTCGGTTATCTTTCCGGCGACTCGGACGGTCTGTCGACTGCAGGTTGGTTCAGGACCGGGGACTTGGCGGAGCAAGCGGCCGACGGGGTGGTCCGCGTGCTCGGTCGTCGTTCGGATTTGATCAATGTCGGCGGCGAAAAGGTGAGACCCGACGCGGTAGAGGCGGTGTTGTCAGCGCATCCTGACATCGCCGACTGCCGGGTGTTCGCGGTGCCCAACGCCCTGCTGGGGCAAGTGGTGGGGGTCGAAGTCGTTTGGCGCGGGCCCGACCGCGATTCCGTCGCCGTGAAGCGGATCCTGCACGAGTGGACGGCGGCGTTGCCCAATTGTCACCGACCGGCGGTTGTGCGGCTGGTGCCAGCCACCTACACCGGTGCGAACTTTAAGAAAATGCGAAGCATCGTTTGAATGAAACAACTTATTATAATCGGCGCAGGAGGATTTGGCCGCGAGGTGTTGGCGTGGGCCCGCCAGAGCACGCCGGCTTGGACCGTCCGAGGCTTCATCGATGACAACCCCGCCGCGCTTAATGGTTTCGAAAAGGACGTGGCGGTGCTCGGCAGGATCGACGACTATGTTCCCGCCGATGGAGACTTATTCGTGTGCGCGCTCGGCAGGATTGACGTTAAGCGGCGATGCGTTGAGCGCGTGCGGCTGCGCGGCGGATGCTTCGCTTCGTTGGTGCACCGCACTGCCGCGGTCGGGGAGAATGTCGCGTTGGGGCAGGGTGTGATTTTGTGTCCTCACACCACTCTGGGTTCAGATGCGCGTCTGGGCGATTTCGTGACGGTGAATTTGCACTCTTCGATTGCGCACGATGCGATCGTCGGCCGGTGGACCCAGCTGCATTGCCACGTGGACATCACAGGTGGCGTGGTGATCGGCGAGGGCGTGACGATCGGCAGCCACGCGTCAATTCTGCCCGGGATCAAAGTCGGTGATGGCGCGATCATCGGGGCCGGAGCGGTGGTGATGCGCGATGTGCCGGCTGGCGCGACGGTTTTCGGGGTGCCGGCGCGACCACATGTGCTGCGGGAGGTTGCTCATGTCTGAGGGCGGATTGACCGGTCGTTGGTGGCGGCAGTGCTCGCTGGTCTCGCCCATTTGCGCCGTCGCTTTGGCGGCGGTGTTGCAAGGCGGCGGTGCGATGCGGGAGACGGCGAAGCCGCGCGAGCCGCACCTCGTGCAAGCGATCACCGCCCCGATTCCCGGTTGGATCGGCCGCGATTTACCGCTCGGGCCGACGGAGTTTGTGGCGAGTAAAGTCGAGAAGGTGCTCAACTACGACGAAGTCGTGAATCGGGAGTATGTGCGGGGCAGTGAAAATTTTGGCTTGTATGCAGCGTATTGGGGGCCCGGAAAAATGCCGACCCGCTTCGTGGCCTCGCATACGCCGGACCGCTGTTGGACGGAAAATGGGATGCGCTGCACCGAGATGAAATTCAAACAGGAGATTTCGTTTGCGGACGGCGTGTTGCAGCCCGCCGAGTGGCGCCGCTTTGAGCCCGCGCGCGGCAACCGTCCGATCTATGTCGTTTATTGGCATTTGGTCGAGGGCCGCATCTACGATTACGGCAGCCGGTTCAACGCTGTGCCGAGTCCGGCGCTCTGGCTGAAGGATGCGGTGCAACAGGCGCTCCAGGGCAGCCGCGAGCAATATTTCGTCCGACTCACCAGCAGCGAGCCGCTGGAGGATTTGGGGAGCGATCCCGGATTCGCGGAGATTCTCAGCCGGCTGGGGCACCTCGGCCTCGCGGCACCCCCCAACCCTGGCCGTCCTTAATTACCAGCATGCCGCTCCCTCAAACCTCGTTTTCGCGAATATATTTGTCGCCGCCCCATGTCGGTGAGGAGGAAAGACGCAACGTCGATTCCGCCTTTGCCACCAACTGGATCGCGCCAGCCGGGCCCCATTTGGCGGCGCTTGAATCAGAAATTTGCGCGGTCAGCGGGATCAAAGAGGCCGTGGCCTTATCCTCGGGCACCGCCGCCCTACACCTCGCGGTTCGGCTGATGGACGTGCAGCCCGGCGACGAAGTTTTTTGTTCCACCTTCACCTTTGTCGCGAGTGCCAATCCGATCGTCTACCAAGGAGGGCGGCCGGTGTTCATCGATGCCGACACCGTTTCATGGAACATGGACCCGAATCTGTTGGCCGAGGCGCTCGCGCAGCGGGCCAAAGCCGGTCGGCTGCCAAGAGCGATCATCGTGGCCGACATCTACGGTCAGTGCGCGGCGTGGGCCGAGATTCTGGCGGCGGCGGCGGCGTATGGCGTGCCGGTCATCGAAGATGCGGCTGAGTCGGTGGGCGCGACTTACCGCGGCGCGTGGGCCGGCGGATTCGGTGTCCTCGGGGTGTTTTCTTTCAACGGAAATAAGATTCTCACGACGGGCGGCGGTGGGATGCTGCTGTCGTCGGATTCCACGTTGATCGACCGGGCGCATCATCTGGCGACCCAGGCTCGGGGACCTGAGGCCCATTACGAGCACTGCGAGCTCGGCTATAATTATCGCTTGAGCAACGTGCTCGCCGGGATCGGTCGCGGCCAGTTGCTCACTTTGGGCGGCCGGATCGCGCGGCGGCGGGAGAATTTCGAGTTCTACCGCCAGTCGCTCTGCCACCTGCCGGGCGTCGAGTTTATGCCCGAAGCACCGCACTGTCGCAGCACCCGTTGGCTCACCTGCCTCACGATCGATCCGGAGGTCGCCGGGGTAAATCGTCACTCGGTGTTGGCGGCGCTCTCGGCGGCAAACATTGAGGCGCGGCCGCTCTGGAAGCCGTTGCACCGCCAGTCGCTTTATCGCGATACGGTCGCCTACGGCGGTGCGGTGGCCGACCGGCTTTTTGATCAAGGCCTGTGCCTTCCTTCCGGTTCGGCGCTCACCAACGACGAATTGCAGCGCGTAGTAGACGTGGTGCGCCGGGCCTTTCCGAAGGGCTGAGCGTCGACCTTGGCCGAGCGATGAACGCCGCTGCACTCCCTTCTCCCGCAAAAGCCCGCTTAGGGCCCGCCGGGCCTTCGCCGCAGGAGCGTTTGGCCGATGGTGCGCGCCGGTTGCTCGAGTGGGTGGACCACGCGGTCGGTCGCAACGGTACCGTGCGGTTCTCGGTGATTTTGTTGATTTACGCCTTAGAACTTACGGCGGCGTTTTGGCTCGCCTACGAGCTGCGCTGGGATTTTGCCGTGCTGGAGGACTATCATGCCCAACGGTTGATGCTGATCATCCCGATCGTGCTGTGTAAGCTCTTTCTGTTGGATTCGTTTGGCCAGTTTCGCAGTGTGCTCAGTTATTTCGGGCTCGCGGATTTCACCGGAGTGGTGATCGCGATGAGCACGGTGTCGGGCTTTATGTTCGGCCTGTGGTATTTTGCGGAGACCAGCGCGGCCCCCCCCCGCGGTGTGATCGTGATGGATTTCGTCTTGAGTGTGGCGCTCATCGCTTCGTTCCGGCTCACGCTCCGCGTAGTGCGGACTTGGTCGATCGCGCGGCAGCTCGCGCCGGCCGGGGTGGCGCGGCGGGTGGCCATCATTGGGGCCGGCGATGTGGGTGAAGCGTTGGCGAAAGAACTGCTGCAGCGCAGCGCCGGCGGGTTTCGGCTTGTGGGATTTATCGACAATGATCGGCACAAGATCGGCCGCAACATCCACGGTCTGCCGGTTTACGGACCGCTGGAGAGCCTCCCGAATCTCGCCGCGCTGATCGGGGTCAACGAACTGATCATCACGCTCACCGATGTGTCGCCGAAGCGGGTGAAGGAAATCGTCGAACTCGGCCGCCTCATTGGGGCCACCACGCAGATCGTGCCGTCGTTCACCCAGCTCGCTTCGGGCGAAGTCAAGATCGAGCGATCGCGGCCCGTTGCGATCGAAGATTTGCTGGGCCGCATCCCGGTGCAGCTCGACTCGACGGGCATTACCAAAATGTTGCGGGGTCGGGTGGTGATGGTGACCGGCGCCGGGGGGAGCATCGGTAGTGAATTGTGCCGGCAGATTCTGGCGCAGGAGCCGAAGGAGCTCGTGCTCGTGGAACAGACGGAGATCGCACTCTTCGAGATCGAGCAGGAACTGATCAAGACGCCTGACGGCGGTCGCGTGCTGCCGTTGATCGTGGATATCACCGACGACTCGGCGATCCGGCCGGTTTTTGCGCGTTGCCGGCCGGAGATCGTCTTTCACGCGGCGGCGCACAAACACGTCCCGCTGATGGAACGGCAGCCCGGTGAAGCGGTGAAAAACAACACGCTCGCGACGGCGGCGCTCACCCGGCTCGCGAGCGAGTTTGGCGTGAAACGGTTCGTGTTTATCTCGACTGACAAGGCCATCAACCCGACCAGCGTGATGGGCTGCAGCAAACGACTCGCGGAAAAAGCGCTCCAGTCCCGCCAGCGTGCGATCGGCAATGCCACCGCATTCATGGCGGTGCGTTTCGGCAATGTTTTGGGTTCCAGCGGCAGTGTGATTCCGACTTTCCGGCGTCAGATCGCCCAAGGCGGGCCGGTGACGGTGACCCACGAGGAGATGACCCGCTACTTCATGACCATTCCCGAAGCGGTGGGACTGGTGTTGCAGACGGCGACTCTCGGCGGCGGCGGCGAAATCTTTATCTTGGACATGGGTGAACCGGTGAAAATCATCGATCTGGCGCGGCAGATGATTGAACTGAGCGGCTACAAACCCGAGGTCGATATCGAGATCAAGATCACCGGCCTGCGACCGGGGGAAAAACTTTACGAGGAACTGCGGCACACCGACGAATCACACGAAGCCACCGAGCACCCGCGCATCTTCAAACTCAAGAGCGAGCCCGTGGCCGGCGACGCGGATGTCTGGCTCGATGAGCTCCGGACCGTGGCGGCCCAGAATCCGCAAGCGGTCAAGGCGACCATGAAACGGTGGGTGCCGGAGTATACGCCATTTGGCGAATGAAAGACCGCAGGCGCGGGAATTTCCCGGCTTGAATAAGGGAGCGCACGGATAGGCGGTCGCAGGGAATCGGGATAGATTGGGGAGGTTCAATTCTTCCCATGACCATTTTCCTTACCTGCTTCGTCGGGATTCAGCTCTTTCTCGGTGGGTGCGCGGTGGCCTGCTTGGCCGTCCGCTCCGCGAGAAAATTTGTTGCGAACCCCGTCACTTTGACTTTGCCCGCGGCCGCCCCGGCGGTCCCCCGGATCCGCGAGCTCCCGGTAGCTGCGGCGCACCGCAGCGCATGCTCGCACGCTTGCACCGCCTTTTTCCGCGCATCACGGCAAGCTTCGCCGACGAGAGCACCCAGTGCTTCCCGGTGATCGGCGGTTGAAAAAAATAACGGGCTGGCGCGTGCCGGCGATAATGAACGTCGCGGCACGGGGCGCCCCGGAGGTCGCCCATTGTAGCCCTACCACTTCTTCGGAAGCCGATGGCGCGCGCTTTGGCTTGGAGCGCTGCTCCCAAGCGACGGACCGACCGCGTCGACCTGATTCGTACGCATCGCACGGCGGTGTATTTCGCATTTTCGATGAGCGTGGAGCAAAGTCACGCTCGGCGGCGCTCATCGACCGAATCGCCCGCGTAGTGGGCGGCATTTTCATTCGTCGCATAATTGTCACAGGCCCGACTGGTAGGTCGGGCCTGTGACAATGGTCTTACCTCCGTCAACCTACGTATCCCATTTTTTTGGCGCAACTCGATGAAAACCCAACCGCTTCAATCCGCGTCCTCCGCTCCCCAAGGCTGCTCCTTGCTTCGCTCCCTGCAAAATCGCCCTAAACTCGCCTCCCTCGCTGTTCTCCTCGCGCTGGGCGCCGCGCCCGACGCGTTCGCGGCCAGTTTCAACGTGACCGGCACCGACTCCGCCGCGAAAACCCTCAACACGGGTGAAACCGGGACTGTAACCTCGCCCGGCAATCTCAACCTCGCCAGCGGCAGCGGCGCCACGGTCACTGTCACCGGCGGCACGGTCTCGATCAACAACGCCGGCCAAATTCGCCAAACCGGCACCGGTCGCGCGATCGATGCCAACGTCGCCGGAACCTCGCTCACCTTGCTCAACTCCGGCGTCATCAGCTCAGCCGGAGCCAATGAAACCATCCGCCTTGCCCAGACCGCTACGCTTTTCCTCACCAACCAACTCGGCGCCACCATCTCCTCCAGCGAGGCCGACGCCATCCGCCCGGGCAACAATTCGATCATCACGAATTTCGGCACCATTGCGGCCAGTCCAGCCAATGCCGCCTCACCTTCGGGCAGCGACGGTATTGACCTGCGCACGCAACGCACCGGCATCACGATCGACAATTCCGGCACGATCTCAGGTCGCCACGGCATCGCCACCGATGGGGCCAATGCCGGCCCTTCCAGCGTGACGGTGACCAACAACGCCGGCGGCACCATCTTCGCGCTCAACGGCTCGGGCCTAAACATCGACGGAGTCAGCACCACGGTCACCGCCAACGTCACCAACGCCTTTGGCGCCACCATCAAAGGCGGCGTGATGTCGGCCGCGACCGCCGGCGACGGCGACGGTATCGACGTCGACGGCGTCCTCACCCTCCACAACTCCGGCGATGTGCTCGGCCTCGGTGCCAGGGGCGCCAACAATGCCGAAGGCATCGCCGCCGGCGGCGGCAGCATCACCAACACGGCCACCGGCCGCATTATTGGTAGCTCCCTGTTCGCCGACGCCCCCAACGGCGACACTTCCCGCGCCAGCAACGGCATCTTGATCGACAATAGCAGCGGCGGCAATGCCATCGCCGCCACCACCATCACCAATAGCGGCCGGATCGAGGGTAAAACCGGTGTCGGCGTCCGGATGATCGGCACCTTCGCCAACACCGTCACCAACAACGCCGACGGCGTGATCCGCGGCAACTCCGCCGACGCGGCGGTTCAGACCGGCGACGGCGCCGATACCGTGACCAATCGCGGTACCATCCAAAATTCCTCCGGCAGCATCGCCATCGCCCTCCAGGGCGGCAACGACACTCTCAACCTCCTCGGCGGCGCGGCCGTCGTCACCGGTAACATCGACGGCGGCACCGGCACCAACACTTTGAACGTGACGCCCGGAGCCGGCGGCACCTTCAGCTACGCCGGCCAGGTTACCAACTTCGCCTCCGTCAACATTGGCGCCGGCAAACTGAGTCTCGCCAGTACCGCTTCGGTGGACGCCGCCGTCATCGTGGGCAGTGGCGGTATCCTCGCCGGCACCGGCACTCTGCTCCAGTCGGTCAGTCTGCAAAACGGCGCCCAAATCGCCGCCGGGAACAGCCCCGGCGTCCTCAACATCACCGGCAACCTAAATCTCGTCGACGGCGCAGCCTTTACATTCGAACTCGGCGCCAACGCCGCCAATTCGGACTTGGTCGCCGTCGGCGGTGCGCTCAATTTTACCGGGGCTGGCACGGTGCTATTCAATTTCGTCAACCTCGGTCTCCTTCCCGGCACCTACGATTTGATCACGTTCAACACCCTGAGCGGTCTATCGCTGGGCAATCTCGCGTTGGGGTCCACCCCGCTCGGCTTTTCGGGCAATTTCGTAATCGACGCCGACTCCGTGTCGTTTGTCGTCACCGCGATCCCGGAGCCCTCCACCTACGCGCTCCTGATCGGTCTCGGTGTTTTCGGTATCATCTGCTACCGGCGCCGTCGTTTGGCTTCCGCTTGATCGGACAGTGGGTTTCTCGGCCCGATCTTTTTTTTCACTCTAAGCGCCGACGTGATCGTCGGCGCTTTTTTTTCGGATCGGCGGCACGTGGCGTCGGCTGCAGCTCGGCTGAAGCGGGGTCCGGTGGATTCTCCAAAACCAACGCGGCGCGGTGCATCGGCGTCCACGCGAGACCCCCGGTAGGTCGACCGACGCAGCGTTCGATTGCCCGTTTCGCGTTTTCATCCCGACGGCCAATGCAGCCCGGCACACGCCAGGCGGCGGCGGGGCTGGCGGGCCCGGCGGGATGCGGCGGCTCAGCCGGGTCCGGAGCAATGCTCGCTCCCTCAATTGGCCCGGAGGGAAAGGGGGACGTTGGCGTTTTCCGGTGCTTGATCGCCGGGGGCGGCGATCGTTTGTCGTTGAGGCAAAGTGGACTGGTGCGGTGCTACCGGTCACCCGCCCGCCCTGCTCGCGTGGTACATCAGGTGGCCGACGCCCGCTTCCGGTTTCGATTCCACATCGCTCCGCCGAGGATAATTCCGCTCAAAATCGCGGCATAAGTTGACGGCTCCGGAATCACGGCCAGGCCGTTGGTCGCAGCCGGGTAGCCTTCTGCGTTGTCTATTGCCGCTCCCGTGAGGTCTAGAATTTGGGTGCGGTAGGTCGCGATATTGCTCGCAATCGTGTAGTCTACACCGCCGGCGTTCGCGACCGCACTCAAGACGCCGCCCAGCACCCAACTGCTGCCGGCTTGGAAGAAGAGCGCTCCGCCGGAGTCGCCAACGGTGCCTTGGGCCTCGCCGATGACGGGATCAAAATCTGTGCTGATCGAGTAGGTTAGCGATGAGCCCAGCGCCGAGTAGCCCTGCCCTTCGCGGGTATTGGTGCCCCAATTTTTTGTGCCGCCACCGAAGCCGACCATCCACACCGCGCTTCCGGATGCCGGCGTTGCATTCGCCAAGGTTAGGTTGGGCAACAGCGGATCGTTGGCGATGCGGAAGAGCGAGAGATCGGTCGAGCCGATTCGGTGGGAGGAATCAGCGACCATCGTGTAGTTGCCACCGGCGACGCCAAAGGTTCCTGCCGGCACGTGGTTGGCCGTGAGCACCCAGAACCCGGTGGTAAACGAGCCGAGGTAGATTCCGCTCGCCCCACCTACTGAGCCGACGTTTTCCCAACCGAGGCCGTTGGCCGGATCGGTGTTGTGGCCGACCGAGACACCGAAGAGAGTGAGGGCGTGAGCGGGGAACGCGAAGAATCCGTTCAGGCAGGCGACGACCACCCAGCCGAGAACGGTGTTTTTAGAGGGCAGATTCATGGCGGAAAGGGTAGGCTCCTTGATTGCGGGATCGAAGCGCTGCTCTGCGGGAGCCTTCAGCGCGATGGGCAAGATGGTTGGCAGCGAAGGGTCGGATCCGTTGGCTCACCCGGGACCTAGAGCGCTGGAAACCAAGCGGTCGAAAGTTCGTTTCGTTTCGTTGGAGCGAGACGGCAAAAGAGGAGTGCAGCAACGGAACGAGGTTTTAGGCATAGCCCTGAATCTAAGCTCGGATCAATGGCGGCGCCGACCCTCGGGAGTAAATTCATCACGAGTAGGACCATTTTTCAGGACGCAATCTACTAGTCTTGATGGTTACAATTTGGAGACAGTTTCCGTGCTCGCCGTTTTGCCTCATGCCACAGCGAATTCGTCCGATAGAACGCAGGGGCGTGACGCCTCGGATTCATGCCTCTGATACCAAATACCATGACGGTTTTTTTCTGTATGATTAGCGGTGCTCAACTCTGCCTTGGTTGGGCGGCGTCTCTTTGGTTGGCGTGGCGCGCATTGCGGCCGGCCGCTGCTCTGTCGCTGCGGATCGATCCGGCGGAATTCGAAAATCCGCCCGTCCGCGGCTGACGCAGGAACGACGCCCGAGACGAGGTGGGCCCATGGAGCGCCGACACGATGCAGGTGCGGACTGAACCGTCGCGCGAAAACTTCGAAGCGTCAGCCCCGCGCGATCACGGACGCAGTCAGGCCGTGGCTCGTCGCTGCCGATTCCTCAGCACTGCTCCGAGCACGTGTGCGCCCATGATCGTGGCGTAAGGCGCATCCTAATACCAACGTCCCTGGATAAACAGGCCGTCATTGCGAGCAGCGTAGCGACGAATCAATCCAGCTGGATTGCCACGGCGCGCTTCGCGCACCTCGCTATGAAAAACGTCGAGCAATCAAGGGACGTTGGTGTAAGCGGCAGTCGAATCTATTTTTTGACTTGGGCCCAGTTCAGCGAATGGCGCGGAGGTATTTCCTGCGCGCAAGCATGGTTAAGTGAGGCGAACACTGGGCAAGCGGATCGACAAGGTTGCGGTGGGACGATCATGTTACCTTGAAATTCGAATGCGATTGCGTGGCGGTCGCTCGATTTTTTCGATTCCTCTTATGCGTTCGCGTCAGGCCGTCTGGTGCCGGATTTTTGGCGTCGAGGCGACGAGCGGAGGTTCGAGTTCCGCCCAGCGTGCGCCAGCGATCAGCAGGAAACTCCACGTGATGAGCACGGCGGGATTCTGGAAGACGAAGTCGACTGAGGCGTGCATGAAGACGAGCGCACAGCCAAGGGCGAGGCACCACGAAACGGCATTGCGCAAAAATTGGCGGCGGAGGAGTTCCCGCATGACCCAGCCGAGCATGAATAAGATTGGCAGCAGCCCGACGATTCCTACTTCGACCGGAAACTGCACCCAATCGTTGTGAGCATGTTCCCATGCTTGGAGGTTGCCACCTGATGAATGGTAGATCGCCGGATATTTTTGGGCGTAGAGCGGGAAGCCGTGGCGAAAACAACCGGCGCCCCAGCCGAAACCCCATTGGTCTTGGAACATTTCGGTCGCAGCTTCGCGGACGAGCGTCCTCCCGCGGGCCGCCATGGAGGGATCGTTGAGCATCGTGGAGAACCTCGACCAGATTTTACCCGCTTGCAGGGAGCCCAAGCCAAGGCCTACGACCACTGCCAGGACGAGACCCAGCGGCAAAAACTCCGGGTGCTCGCGGGTGCGACCGAGTCGGAAGATTCGTCGCGCCGCAACCGTCGCCCCGACGATGAAAACAAACGCCACCAGCAGCGAAATTGAGGCGCGGGACGAAGAATAGAGCACGGCTACACCCACGAACACCCCGCACGTCATCAGCGCGCGGGCCCGGAGTGTCGTCCAGCCCTTGATGAGCGCACGTTGGTAGTAGCGCCACGCCAAGCCCACCGCGAGGGCCACCATGAGATTCAGGTACGGGCCGGCGTGGTTGGGGTAAATGAAACTGCCCAAAAATGAATTGTTACTCGGGACGTAGCTCCAGAAAATCCGCTTAGCGCCGGTTAGTTTTTGCAACACGGCGAGCAAGGCGAGGAGCGAGGCGTTCGCGATCAGCGCGACGAACAGCGCGTGATAACTTTTGCGTCGCAAGAATCCAGCCCAGACCGAACAGATCAACAACCAGAGGGCGCTGGTGACGACCAAAGCGCGCCACGGGCTGGAACGTTCGAACGGTGCTTCAACGCCGGTCGGGAGCCAGGAAATCGACGGCAGGGGCTCCAGCCACCAGGTGTTCGCATTGTGGAAGAAGCGCCACGCGGGATTTAGCCCTTGCACCGCGATGTAGGCGAGCAGCCCGAGCCCGGCCCAGAAAACCGGGAATCGCCGCAACCGGGCGATGGGCCAGCTGACGCTTGCACCGCCGGTTGAAAAATCGCGCAATTCCTTACGCGGAATCGCGGCGAGTAAAAAGCCAGAGAGGCCTAGGCCGAGGCTCGCGAATTGGCTCCACGGGTGCATCGTGCCGAGCGCCCACGGGAGAAAGCACAGGTGGAGCGCCGTCAACGCAACGAGGGCCGCCTCCAGCGGATGCCAAGGCGGGCGCGGCGCGTCGATTGCTCCGGCGAATGGGTCCGCGCTGGCGGTGTCGGCCGCGCTCATGGGGCAATCTTCGGCTGGCAGGCCGTTATTCTGAGCCGGCGGCCGCAGTGATCACCCGTGGTCTCGGCGTAGTTTTTTTTAAGCGGCACGGGTGAATGTGATGCGCTTGTCGGGGTTCGGGTCGAGGGTGTTTTGGCGTGGGTGGTGTGACATTTGAGCGTCTTTTCATCCGGCGCGGGCCGGATTGCCGCCGCGGGCTCGAAATTGCTTGCGGGCGGGAAGGCGAGCCTCTGATTTTCGCGCCACTCGTGAAACTCTTCGCGCACCTAAAGCAGGATATCCCGGAGCGATTTTTGATCGCTCTTGCGGTCGGCTTGGCATTCGTGGGTTTTATCACGCTCGACCAAATACATTGGTGGCGGCTCAAGCCGGACTATGCGTTTGGTTGGTTGGTGCCGGTTTTTGTTTTGTATGTAGTCGCGGACCGCTGGTCGCGGTTGCGCGAAATTTTCCGGGCGGCGGGTCCGAGCATGTTGAGCAGGCCGTTGCGTGGCTTCGTCTCGGGCGCGGCCGTTCTCACCTTGTCGCTTGGGCTCCTGCTGTTTTTGTTCGGCGCGGTTTACCGGGCGGGCTTCGGCTCTACCCAGCCGGGATCGTTGACGCTGGCCGTTGGGTTTCCGGGCGTGCTGCTGGGGATGCTTTACTTCAACGTGCCCGACGGCCGGATTGGCGCGGAGCCGCCGGTTTCGCTGTGGGGCGTGCTGCGTGCCGACGCCCGCCTGCGGGCGGTGGCCTTGTTTTTGTTTCCGGCGCTGATTTGGATCTTGTCGGCGCCGCTGCTCGACGCGGTGGAGAACGCGGTGAGTCTTTTCCTCCTGCGCAAAGTGGTCACCGTCGTGTTCACGGTGTTCAACGTTCTCGGTTTTCCCATGATCCAAGAGGGGAACGTGCTCGTGCTGCCGCAGGGCAGGGTAGGGGTGGTCGATGCGTGCTCGGGCATCCGGTCGCTCACGGGTTGTTTGTTCGCGGGGGCATTTTTATCCGCAGTCTATTTGGAGCATCTTTGGAAAAAGATTTTGCTGATCGCGGCGGCGATGGGCTTTTCGATTTTGGCGAATCTCTTCCGCAGCCTCTTTCTCACGTCGTGGGCCTACGCTTACGGTCCGGCGGCGATCGAGGGTTCGTTGCACGACATCACGGGTCTTGCGGTGCTGGGGCTGACGGTGGTCGGACTTTTTGGTCTGTTACCGTTTTTCTCGGGCGCGAATTGGCGCCGTTGGCTCAGGCTCAAGCCGAGGCCGGCGACGGCGGCCGGAGCCTGAGTTTCTCCGGGTAGACGGCTTCGGCAAGAGCCCATCAACCGGGGCGGAGGCGGGTTCACTCCGTCATTCAAACGTCACCCTAAATTGCCTTGTCACTGCCGCGCGCGCGGGTTTCTGCTCCCCGCCCTCGTCCGGTCGCCCGGACGGAATCTCACTATGAAAAAAACAATTTCTCTCTCGCTGCTGTTTTTCATCCTTGGTGTCGCCGCCCGTGGGGCCGAATCCGTGACCGTCGAGCAGATCATCGCCCAGGCAAAGAGTGATCCGCGCAACGCAGCCCTCGTGATCGAATACGCTGCCGAGGATAATCCGAAGCTGTTGCTGGAACTTGTGGCGGCGGCGGTGCGCGAGCTGCCCGAGCAGGCGGCGGCGATCGTCGGGGGGCTGATGAAGGCCGTGTCCAAGCAACAGGCGGCCGCGGACCAGCCGCCGAGCCCCCAACAGGTGGCCCGGCAAACGCAGGCGCAGCAGGAGATTTTGAGCACCGCCATCCAGGCCCGGCCGGAGCGTGCTGCCGACATCACTACGTTCGCCCTCGCGCTATTTCCGGCGAAAAGTACGGCGTTTATCCAGACCGCGGTTGCGGCCGTGCCCGCGGCCCAACGCGCGGAGTTTATCCAGACTGCGGTTGCGGCCGTGCCCGCGGCCCAACGCGCGGAGTTTATCCAGACCGCGGTCGCCGCCGTGCCTGCGGCCCAACGCGCGGAGATCGCCGCTCTGGCGACCAAGGTGGCCGTCGCCAACCCTCCGTCGCCTAGTAACGTCCCGGCTCCCCTGCCGGCGGCGTCCGCAGTATTTCCGACGCAGCCGGTTCGACCCGATCTGGTGAGCCCGTCGAGTTGAGTGCAGGCGGAGTCGGGCGCATTTTTTCACCTTGAGCGCATTTTTCGGGGCAACGGGATTCTGCTGGTGGCGGAGCAGCGCGGGATGGCGTCGTCCGACGCGGCTGGTCGCCTGCTGGGTGTCGGTTTTTGTCTTGGCGGTTACCCCGGGCGTTTGCGCCCCGCCCGACATCGCCGCGCTCCGGAAAAAAGTGGCGGATGGCGACACCGAGGCGATGCACGCCCTTGGCCAGGCGTATTCGAATGGCGAGGGGTTGCCGCAGGATTTCGCGGCGGCGATGAAACTCTACCGGCAGGCGGCCGACCGCGGCTTGCCGGCGGGCTGGTTTAGTCTCGGGATGGTGCATGAGCTCGGTCAGGGAGTGGCGGCGAATCCGGAGGAGGCGTTTAAGTTTTATTTGAAGGCGGCGGAGCGCGGCTTCGCCGCGGCCCAGTTTAACGTCGGCAACATGTATGCAAATGGCGTGGGTGTGCCGCAAAACTTGCTCGAGGCAGCGGTTTGGTTTCGGCAGGCCGCCGAAGCCGGCGTGCCCGAAGCGCAGTTTAATCTCGGGCTCGCCTATGAACTGGGTCGTGGCCTCCGGCAGGACGAGGGGTTGGCGCTGCGTTGGTACCGCCGTTCGGCGACGAAAGGCAACGCGCGGGCCCAATACAATCTTGCGCTCATGCTCGAGCAGGGGCGCGGCGCACCGGCGGACCCCGTCGAGGCGATGACGCTCTACCGCCAGGCCGCCGCACAGAATTTCGCTCCCGCCCAAAATAATCTCGGCATCCTGTTGGCCGAGGGGCGCGGGGTTCCGACCAATATGGTCGAAGCCTTCGCGTGGTTGTCGGTTGCCGCCGCCAACGGCGTGAATTCCGAAGTGCTCGGCTACGTCGCACTCCAGCTTTCTCCGGTTGGCAAGGAAGAGGCGCAAGCCGCGCTCGAGTTGTTGCGGATCCGGCTTGGTCGCCAGTCGGTGCTCGCCGTCCGTCCAGCCGAGACCGCCGCGGTCGGCGGTGCTGAACCACCGCTGGTCGCTTCGAACGACGTGTTGGCCCGCGAGGTCACCAGCCTGCGTGAGCGGCTGCGCGAGAAGAGCGCCGAACTCCAGCGCGTGCTGGCGGAGGATTTTCGAATGACGGATTCTGCGCGCGCGACTCCGGCGGCGGTGGCTGCGGCGCAGCGGGAAGTGGCCAAGCTCAAGGAGCAGGTAGCCAAGACGGCCGCCGAGTTGGAGCGCAGTCGCGGGGAAAATCTCCGGGCGGCTGAGTTGCTGCGTGAAACTGAACGCAGCCGCAGCGAGCTTGAGCGTCGGCTGGCGTCCGCTGAACAAGCTGCCCGGTCCGCCATGCGCACGACTTCGGCCAAGGAGGTGGCGGGCACGACTCCGGTCGACGGCAATCTCGACCTGGCTAAACTGGCCGCGCTCTACCCTCGCGTCGCCGCTTTGGTGGCGGAGAACGCCCGGTTGCGCGACGACGTGAAGCAACCTTCGCTCGAGATCGCGGACCTCAACGCCCAGTTGAGAATCCTTCAGGCACAAAATTCGGGTGCGGGGGTCGCTGCACCGGCGGTGCCCCCGGCCAAAGCAGAAGCCGACGCGGAGCTGATGCGCCGCATCGTGGTTTTGCGGCGCACGATCGACAAGCTGGCAGAGGAGAGCCGGCGCAACGCGAACCTTTTGGCCGATTTCTCCCTGTTGAAACAGGACTATGACCGCCTGCGGAAGGCCGCTCCCGCCGTGCATTGATCGGACTACGTCGTCCCCCGCTCAACTGATCTGCTCGCGCGGTGCCGCCCGGCCGCCGTCGCCGATCAACCAAACATGCGCGCCGCGAAATCGCCCACGCCCGGGATCGGGCCTTTGCGCGCGTCGAGTTTTTTGTCGATGGCCGCCGTCCACACTCGCAGCTCCGGTGCCCTCGACTGAATCGTCTCCAAGCCGGTCGCACTCATGACAAAACTTACCAGTGAAACATCGATGGCGCCGACCCGGCGCACGAGACCGACGGCGCGGCTGGCCGAAGCGCCGGTCGCGACGATCGGATCAAAGATGATCACGTGGGTGTCGCCCAGCGCCGGCGCGTTGGCTAGGTGCAACCGCGCTTCGGCTGGTTGGCCATTGGCCGCAGGATCATAGCTGATCGTGCCGACCAAAAGACGGGGGAAAAAATCGGCCATGCGGTGTGCCATGCCCAGCCCTTGCCGTCGGAGGGTGAGAAAGACCATGGGTTTGGTCAGCACGTGGCCGAGGGTCGATTCGTGTTGGGTCGGCACGGTCTCGGTGTGCGTGGGCAGGGAACGCGTGGCTTCCTGAATGAGCGCGACCAAGAGATGGTTGCTGCTCATGCGAAACTCGTGGGGCGAAGTGAGCTTGTGGCGGAGCATCGTCAGCGCGTGCTGTGCGACCGGGTGCGCCACGACCGTGACCATCTTGGCCGACGGGAGCACGGGTGCCTGCAGGGAAGCGGTGGCCGCTTGGCGGGCGGGCGAGGGCGAGGCCTGGCTGTCGGAGGTGGTGCGTGGATTTATCAACGGAAATGGGTGTTGGCGCCCCGGCCGGGACCATGGTCCTTCAGGGCGGCTGCAACCGGCCGGAGTCAGTGCGAGGCGGTACGGTTGCGGGATTGAAACTGGCGAGTCAAGGGGCGGTTTGAACTGCGCCTTGATGTCACCTGTCTGAAATCTGTTTGTCACAAATCAATTCGGGTGCGGGTTCGCGCAGCAACCTTAGTCCGACTGTGCTCGGTGGCAAATTCCGCGCTTCGGCGCGAGGAGCAAGCGATGCGGCGGCCTACGGAGCGGATGGAATTCCCCGATTCGCGTGGCCGGAGGGCTCACGGTTTCCGTGCGCCCGAAGGCCGATTGTTACGGTTGTATTTCAATTGGGTTAAGTTGCGCCCTACGCGCATGAGCCTGCTTGACCGCATGGCGCGAAATCGGAATCGCTCGGGCGCTCGTTCGCCATGCATCTGAAAAATTTCATCCGCCCCGTAGTCGTGAGTTCATTGTTTGCGCTCGTGCTCGCGGCCGTATCTGCGGTGTGGGGCGCGACGGCGGTCCCGCCCTCGCCGCCCGCTGCGGCGCTCGAATCCAAGTTCTCCGAGCCGCAGCGCGAGTATGTGCACAGCTATATCCGGCAGTGCCTCCCTGATTTTCCCCGCGAGTTTGCCGAGCCGGCGGTCGAGCAATTTCTCGGGGAGTTGCAGCGAAAAGCTCCTGGCGAGCCGGAGCGGATCCTGTCGCCGGATTTTTCGTTTCAAAAATACGACACCACTTTGTTTCGCGTCCTCGGCGCGCAACTTGCCGGCGCGGGTCAGGCGACGCTGCGCGAAGAGGTCGCCCGCCGCCGGGTGCAGGCCATGCTCGAGCAGCAGGCCGGCGGTAAATTGGTCGGCGCGATGGAAGCGCGGATCGCCATCACGAAGATCAAGACGATGGCCGCGTTTTATCCCCGGCGGCTTTTCGAAGGCCGGATGGACGAGGACGAACTGGCGTTGTTGCTCAAGAAAACCCGCGAGTCCGACACTCCGGCGGCCGCGCCGGCCAAGCCCCGTGAGTTGTCGGCCTCCGATATTGTCTCCGAATACGGTCGGCGTAATCAGGAGGGGGCGGCCTGGCAAAAATTACGGGCGCTCGTGATCGAGAGCCAGCTCAAGACCACGAACGGCGAAGACCTGAAAATCTTTCTTTTCCGGCTTCGGCCCGACCGGTTTCGTATGGTGATTCAGGCCGAAGGCGCGACGCGGTTCGTCACGATTTTCGATGGGACGAAGTATTGGCAACAGGTTCGCGGCCGTCCTTGGCAAGAGATTCCCGCGCGCTCGGTGGGCGCCAGCCGCTACTTGGGCGAGTTCGTCGATCCATTGGTCGCCGAAGCCGGCGTGACCTACACCCGGCTGCCGGACGGCGCGGAGGGCGCAAATAAAATCTACCGCATCGCCGTGCGCCGCCCGGACGGCTCGGGTTACACCGCCTGGATCGATCAAGCGACCTTCCGCCAGGTCGGACGCGAGACCGACGACAAGCAGACGGCGCGCTACTCCGATTTCCGGTCGGTGGCCGGGATCATGATGGCATTTCGCGAGGAATCCACCGACGCGAGCGGCAAGAAAACCGTGCTCACCCTCACGCGGGCGACCCCCGATCCAGGGTTAATTCAGTCGCTTTTTGAACCGACGGAGAGCGGCGCGCTCGGGTTTTTTGAACTCGAACGGATGCTCAGCCCTGCGCCCGTCGCGACCACCAAATGAGCCTCATGCCTACTCTCCGCCCGTTTTCCCCCAAGGCCGCTCCGGCGTTCGACTTTCGCGCTCACGCCGGTTGGGCGGCGAAACGCGTGCTGCTGTTCGCCGTCGGCGGGCTGGTCGCGCTGTATCTGCTCGGTGCGACCGGTGGTTTCCTCTTCGTGCGCTACGTGCGAAAGAACGAGACGATCTCGTTTGCGGATGTCGCGCTGTTGCGCTGGCGGGAAGTGCGCCGCGGGATGGCGGCCCAACAATTTGTCAAGGCGCAGCAGGAGTGGGACGCGGGTAATTATCAGGTCGCGTTTCTTGCGTACAATTTTGCCGTCAACAACGACCCCGACAACATTCCGGGCTTGTTGGCCGCCGCCCGCTTTTTGAAAGCGGCGGGCTCCAATTCCATGGCGCTCACCACGCTCGAAGCCGGCCTCGCGAGGGCGCCGGACGACGCCCGACTGATCGAGCAAACCTTTTCACTTTTGAACACCGTCGGCCGCGACCGGCGCACCCTCGAGTTGCTCCGGCAGCGCCCCGCCTCGTCGTTTACGGGCCCCAACGGCCCGGTGCTCCGCACCGTGGAGCTGGAGGCCACGCTCAATCTGGGTGACGTCGAAGGCGCGACCAAGCTCCTCGCGCAGCATCCGGAGCTCGCCCAAACTCCGCGCGCCGTGCCGGTGGTGGCGCGCGTGTTGTGGGAGTCGAAGCAACGGCTGCGAGCCATCGAGACACTCTCCGCTTACGTCCGAAGCCGGCCCGAGTCCTTCGACGTCTACGCCCAGCTCGCACAGTGGCAGCTCACCTCCGAGATGGGCGAAGAGGCCGTGCGCACCGCCGAAGCGGCCGTGGCGAAGTTTCCCCGGGATCTCGCGCCCCGCATCCTGTTGATTGAGGCGCAGGCGGTGCGCACCAACCGCGGACGTGAATTCAACACCGCCGTCGAGTCCTACCTGCACGAGTATGGCCCGCGGCCCGAAGCGCTCCTGCAACTGGCCTCGTTGGCAGGGCGTCGTGGCTGGGTGGAGCTGGCCCGCGGGCTCTTCGAAATCGGCGCGCTGCGCCAACCGGACCTCGGCGGGTATGGTTTTTGTTACGCCGATGCGCTGCTCCGTCAGTCCCGGTTCAAGGAGGTGCTGCTACTGCTCGCCCAGATTGAGAGCCAGTCGCTGGACGGCAGTCCGGCATTTACGGTGCAATTGCGGAATCGGCAGATCATCGCCACGGCCGGCCTCGGAGACGGCACGGCGGTGCGCGAGGCCGCTCGCCGGCTCACCGCTGCGCTGCGCAACGACAGCGACGCCGTCGAACTCTACCGCCGCACCTATCAAAAACTCGGGATTACCGAAGCTGCCGCCGAACTCACGGGGCGCACGGCGCCGGTGCGCGTGGCGGCGGGCGCGAAATCCGCCAGCGCTAAATAAGAGGGGAGCCGATCGGCGTCTGCCCGGCGGCCCGCTTCAGCTTTCTTTCAAACTTACTGCGTCCCCTAAAAGAGAATTTAGTCCGTCGATCGGAGGCGCTGGCCCATTTTCTTCGTCTTTCCGGTCTCGTTCCCGTCACGCCCTGTCGTCGGCGTGCTGTGAATGAGCACGGCCAGGCGCCGGGCGGCGTCTTGGGCATCAAACCCACCCACCGGCTTCGCGGCCGCCGCCTGCCAGCGTTTTTGCAACTGCCCAAACCACGCCCGTGGCTCCGGCTGCTTGAGGAGCTCGCTCAGCTGCTTCCGCTCCGCGCCAGAGGCTTCACCCGTGAGCACACGGGTGGCGAGCGGGAGTAAATTTCGGAACATGGTGGACTTTGAGCGCGCCGGGCGTTGCACGGCACCTAATGTTACGAAGAGGTTAGTCTTGCTCTGCAAGATTTGGTTCCTCGCTGTTTGGAGGTTGCGGACAGGCACCAACGTTTCGACGGAGGCGGCGGCAAACACGGCAGAGATGATGACGCCGAGTGCTAAGTTTATGTGATGAGATGAGCTGCATCGGGAATACGACTACGAACGGCAGGCGATGATGACGCCGAGTGCTAAGTTTAGGGGATGAGACTACACTTTTCAGATTCGGCCGACTATCTGTGGACGCCCGTAATTGAGGATGTTATTTCCCGTAGTCCCCCTGCCGGGTGGGTGCGGAGAGCGGAGTATCCTGCGAGGTGGCCCCGTAGCTAATGAATGAGGCCGTGGAATTTCCGGGGCCGGCGAGCACGGATTACCGACAGGCGCGGATGACTTCACTCGGCCGGGATGGGTGGAGGTTCCCGGTGCAGTCGGTCGCGCGACCGCATCCGCCTGGCCATTACGCGGGCCGGCAGTTGGCATCCACCCGTCAACGACCCATTCCCTGCCGGATCTCGGGCAATTTCGAGGCGAGCTGTCGGAAGGCCGAAATCATGTGGTTTTGTACCGTTCGCTCGGTGACCCCGAGCGCTTGGGCGATCTCGGCATACGCCATACCCTCCAGCCGGTTCAGCCGGAAGATCGCCTGCCGGCGCTCGGGTAGGGTCAGGATCAGGACCTCCACTGCCGCCCGTAGCTCGCGGTAGAGCAGGTCGCCGTCGGAGCGCGTGGTGTCGATGAGCTGGTTTTGCGGCACGTCGTCGAGATGCACGGTCGCCTGGCGGTTTTGCTGTAGGCGCAAGGTGACGGCCTGGTTGTTGACGGCGGAAAAGAGATAGCTCTTGAGCGAACCGGTGAGAGCCAATTTTGCCCGGCGGCACCAGAGATTGTGGAAAACATTCATCACGGCCTCGTCGGCCACATCGCGCCGCTTGACGATCGTAAACGCGAATTCTCCGAGCCGTGCATAGTAGCGCAAAACCAACTCGCGCAGCGCGCCTTCGTCGCTTTCGCGGAGGTGCTCCAAGAGGGCTTCGTCGGTGTTCTTGCGTTCCGCCATTGGTCTCAATCCATCCTTCGTCCTTTTGCGGCTGTCGATCCACAACCGCCAAACTTAAGCGACAATTTGGTGTCAACGTCGCCGTAACGGAATCGTTACACTCTGGGCTAGTAGGTCGGGCGTTCGAGAATGGTCTTACTGGCAGAACCTACCGCCCTTTTGTCCCAAGCCCACCGCCTCCTTCTCGCCATGTTTCCTTTCGGCCCACGCCAACGCCCGCGCCACCTGCTGCGCATCTTGGCGCTGCTCACGGGGTTTTTCGGCGGCACCTTGCGGGCCAAAGTGACCGATTATGCGGCGGACCCTTTGCTGTCGGTCACGACGGTCAACCTCGGTAAACTCAATCTCCGCCCCATCTCGCTCGCGGAGATTTTCACGGTGATCGAAACCGAGACCTCGCTGAAGCTCGCCTATGCCACCGGCACGTTTTCACTCGGCGAGGAAATCGTGCTGGCGACCGACGGGGTGATCTCGCTCGCGCAGCTGTTCGGCATGGTCTCGGCGCAAAAAGATTTGGAATTTGTACGGGACGGCGGCCAAGTCGCCGTGCGGGGCACGACGAACTCGAGCGCGCCGCGTGGCCAGCAAATCGCCACCACCAATCTACCGGCCGCGAGTGAGTCCCCGAGCGTGCGGTCGATGGCGGTTGCCGCGTCGGTGCCCGCCGCACGATCCGGGCCGAGCGCGGGTGCGGCTTCGGCGGAGTTGGCTGCGACGGTGGGAGCCATCGCGGGCGATGATCAGAGCCGCAGCCGTCGCGAGAAACGCATCGGCACGGCCGTCAGCGCCGCAATGGTAAGTGCGACCGCCGGGCTTGAAGCCAAGGCCGACGTGCTCGAGGTCGCCGTGGAGTTGGCGGGAGCCGCCGCCGGAGCCGCCCCGGCGTTTGCCGATACGATTGCCAACGCCGCCGCCTTCGCTGCGCCGATCAAGAGCATCAAGGGTGCTGCCGCCCGCCTGCGCTCGGCCGCGTTTAGTGCGGCCCGTTCGCCGAAGAGCGCGGTTGCGGCAACGCGCAGCGCGTCCGCCGCGCGGGTGGAATCGGCTCCGGCCGCCAAACGCTCGGGCGTGATTCGCGTGCCGGCCGGGCAGACACCGGATTCGTTTCAGTTTCAGCCCACCCCCGAGCCGACTCGGTCTGAGACGACCTCCTCTGCTGCGCCGACGCTGGGTGCGAACTCCAGCAATTTCTCCGCGGCGAGCAGCACGGAATCGGCGTCCGCGCCCGCCGCGAGTTCTGCTCCGGCCAATTCGGCTTTTGGCACGGACACCACGTCAAGCCTCGGTCCGATCAACCTCGCCCCGATCGAGCTGCCGCCGGCCGCACCTGCCGCCAATGCCGACGGCGTAATCAAGATGGAAAAATTTGGCGTGGCCGAAAGCGTGACCAAAAGTTCCACGCGAGGGCTGAAGTTTGAGCGGATTCAGACGACCGCCGCGATCGACACGCTGGGTGCCGCCGACCTGAAGAAATTTGTTTCCAATGATGTTTCATCCGTGCTGATCCGGCTACCGGGAGTTTCGATGGCGAGTTCGGGCGGGGCCAGTTTCGCCGTGATCCGCGGACTCTCGGAGCGTTATAGCCCGGTGCTGCTCGACGGCATGTCGCTCCCGAGCCCGGACCCGGAGCGCCAGAGTCCTCAGGTCGACATCTTCCCGACGCGGCTGATGGAGGCGCTCGTGGTCTACAAGACCTTTGAGGCCCGGCTGCCAGGCACGGGCACTGGCGGCACGATTGATCTGCGCACCCAAGGCGTGCCCGAGGGGCGGTTTGGTGAGGTGCAGGTGGGCCTCCGCTTCGATGAGGGGTTCTTTAGTAACTCCCGCTACCTCACCTATTCGACCGCCGGGAATAAGGACCTCTTAGCTCTCGGTAAGAGCGACCGCGCGGCCCGGGGCAGCCTCGATCCGGCGGTTTGGACTAACGTCGCTGGGCGGGTGAATAGTCCGTTGGCTGCACGCCAAACTAGTTTGCCTCCCGGCTATCAGTTCGCGGCTGCTTTCGGTGACGTGGTTCCGATCGGCACCAACGGGAGGGAATTCGGCTTTGGCCTGAACCTCACCTACAACTCCACCTACTCCACCGACGAGAGTCTTAAGTTCGGCTATAATCTCTCTGTGGGCGATGCGGCGAAGGGAAAGGCGACCTCTTTCCCGGCGAGCACCATCCGCCCTTCGATCGAATCCTCCGAGCGGGTAGCGGTCGCCGGAGCCCTCGTCGCCGGTTTCAAACTGTCCCCGGACCACCGCTTCTTCACTTCCATCCTGTTGAGCCAGACCGGCGACGATACCGCCGAAGTCAAGGGACCTTCCAACAGCGTGGGCGACGACCCGCCCTTGCAACATGATCTCCACTACAAACAGCGGCACTTCCTCAATTCCCGAATCGGCGGCGTTCACACGTTTTCCGGTCTGGGCGATTTTAAGGCGGATTGGGTCTTCGGTGGCACCCGGGTCGCCCAAGACGAGCCGGATTATCGTTACATGGCGCTCGCCCCCCAACCCGGCGGACTTTTCTTTCTTTTCGGAACCGGTTCGCCCGAGCCCCGACCTACGACCCGTTTTTGGCGGAGTGGCCAGGAAGACCAACGCTTTGGCCGGGTCGATTTTTCCAAAACCCTTGCCGATGGCTTCCTTCAGGCCGCGAATTTCAAGTGGGGCGTGAGCGTAAACCGCGTGGATCGCGACTATTCGGATCAGGCGTATTCCTTCGGCGTTCGGGGCAGCAATCCCCCGAAGTTAAGCGGTAATCTGCAGACGTTGGGCGCTGAGATCATTTCGTTCCCGTCGGGCGTGACGGCGTTCAATGACTATTCCGGGGCGACGGCCTCCGGCAAACGCAACATCGACGCGCTCCACGCCCAGTTCACGCTGCCGTTTCTCTCGGAGCGGATCAAGTGGACCGCTGGACTCCGGGCCGAACATCTTAATCTGGGAAGCACCGGCAAGTCCTACTATTCGATTCTCACTCCCTACGAGCTCTACGTGAACAAGGAGACGAATGTGGACGCGGGACCGCTGGCTGGTGCCGGTAACCGCACCTACGTTGGCAAGATCGACGAGCGGAACTACCTGCCCACGACGTCCCTCACGTGGACGCCGCGGAAGTCGCTCAACCTGCGTCTGGCCGCGTTCAAAACGGTTGCCTTGCCGTCGTCCCGTGAACTCGGTGCCTACTACACATTCGACCCGATCACCGAGGTGCTGCAGCTCGGAAATGTCGGTTTGAAACCTTCCTCCGCCACGAGCTATGACGCTCGGATTGAGTGGTTCGGCAAAGGCAGCGACCTGCTCGCAGTCAGTGCGTTTTACAAGCAGATCAAGCAGCCGATCGAGAAGTTCACCTACCGGCTCAGCGTCGAGACCGTCACGTGGCTCAACCACCCCGGCGAGGCCAAGCTTTCGGGTGCGGAATTCGAATTTCGGAAAAACTTGGGCTTCCTCGCCGAACCGCTCGCGAGTGTGACCGTGGGCGGAAACGTCACTTGGATTCAGGCCGAGGTCCCGGTCACCAAATTTGAATTCCTCGGGAGCAAGGATGTCTTCCCCGCCGGCAAGTTCACGAAGCGTCGGCTCTACGACCAGCCCGAGTTTTTGGGCAATGCCGACATCACCTGGTCGCTGCCGCGCCACGGTTTCTCGACGGCGCTCACGTTCAACTACAGCGGCGACAGCCTCTACGCGCTGCGCGACTATATCTACAACCTCTACCGCGATTCCTACTACCAGGTGGACTGGACGATGAGCCAGACCTTCGGGCGCGCCTGGACACTGCGCCTCTCGGCCAAGAATCTCACCGATTCGGATCGCGACTACATCCTCGATCCCACGGCTACTTCCGAGCGCTACGTCTACCGCTCCGGAAAAAACGGTCGGTCCTACTCCCTTTCCCTGCTCCGCAGCTTTTAGCCATGCGAACCGCGCTAGACACCGCAGCCGCTTCGTAGCCCACAATTTCCCGGCGAAGTTTTCCGACTTCGCCGGGTCCTGTCAGAACACACCACCCGAAGAAGATTAGATCCAAATGAAATCCACGAAACAAGCCCTCACTCTGGGCCTCATTGCCAGCTTGCTCGCCGCCTCGGCGCTCAATGCTGCGACCTACTACATCGGCTCCGCCGCCGGTGCCCTCAACAACACCACCGGTGCCAATCCGCTCGGTGGTGCGCTCACCCGCGACGGCGCGGCAATCGCCCCCACCGCGATCTGGGACCTCAGCACGGCTCCGGTCGACAGCGTTACTGGCGAGAAGACAGTCGTGCTGGACGCCAACGATACCTTCATTCTCGTCGGCACGGTTTTCGTGATCAACGGGACCCTGAAGATTCCCGGCGGCACGATCATCCGCGGCATGCCCGCCAGTTCTAGCACTGCGTTTGACGTCGGTTCCCTCGCTATCGCTCGGACCGCGAAGATCGTGGCCGACGGCAGCGTGGCCAACCCGATCATCTTCACCACGGCCTCCCTGACCGGCGTGAACTTCCTCTCGGCCGGCCAGCCGGTCATTGGCACGGCTTACACGAAGAATTCGGCTTCCTTCTGGGATGCCAACCCGTTCACGGCTCCCCGGCCCCTCGTTACCGCCGGCGTCAAGGCCAATGGTCTCTGGGGTGGTTTGATGCTCTGCGGTAATGCTCCCACCAACGTTGACCGCAATCTCACCACCGGTGGCACCAGCGGCGCCTACAACGATGGTAATCGTCTCAGCCTCCACGAAGAGAATCCCAGCAGCGTCGGTGCTGCCGGTGATGACCGTTCCTCGATCGAAGGTATCCCCACCACCTCCCTGGCCTACACCTCCGGTGTTGACCGTTTCGGTGGCAATCAGCCCCTCGATAACTCTGGCGTCCTCCGCTACGTCTCGCTCCGCTACTGCGGTTCGAACTTCAGCGCCAACAGCGAGATCAACGGCGTGACGTTCGGCGCGGTCGGCGCCGGCACGGTCGTTGATTACGTCGAAGTCTTCGGCTGCACCGACGACACCTTCGAGTGGTTCGGCGGCACGGTTAACTGCAAGCATCTGGTTTCCTTCGGCTCCGAAGACGACTGCTTCGACTTCGATGCGGGCTACTCCGGCTTCGTGCAGTTCGCCCTCGGCGTCAGCTGGGGCTTCACCGGTTCCACCGACGCGGCTGCTGACTACACCGACCGATTGGTCGAGTGGGACGGCAGCTACCGCCAGGAGCGCCCTGAAGGCTTCCGCTCCGTTCCCCAGGCCTCCCCGGCCATCGTCGCCGGTGGCAATGCCGGTTGCGTCGCCACGAACCAATACTCCGGTGGCAACACCCTCATCAACGCCACCCTCATCGCCAATGGCTACTCGGGTCCCACCGCGGCTATCGCCACCTCGAGTGGCGCGTCCAACAACGAGCGCGGTCGCGGCCTCATGATCCGCGATCAAGCGGTCCCACACTTCCTGAACTCCATCGTTCTCTCGGGCGCCTACGGCCTCCGCGTCGCCACGATGGGCACCGAAGACCAGTCCGCCACGATCAAGCGCCTTGAGAGCGGCCAAGCCGAGATCAAGAATAACACGTTCTACAAGACCGGTCTCAGCACTGCCACCGCGTTCGTTGGCACGGGCTACGCCAATACCACTGCTGGTAGCAACAATGACCTCCGTGTTGATGTCTCCGCTGCCCGCGTCGTCGCCGCCGCCGGCTTCGCCAATAACACGTTCAACACCGATCCTGGCTTCATCCTCACTCTGAACGAAGCCTGCACGACCGGCACCCTTGATCCCCGTCCTCTCCAGGGCTTCGGCGGTGTCGCCCGCGTTCCGGTCGGCGCCGGCATGGATGACGTCACCTTCCGTGGTGCGTTCTCCGATGACGCCTTCTCCGACCTCTGGACCACCGGTTGGACAGCGGCCAACAAGCTCGGCCTCATCGCCAACTAATCGATTCCCAACAATCTAACATTTGGGCGGGGCCTGCCTAGGCTCCGGTTCCGGATCCCAGCGGTCCCGCCCATTTTTACACAGCATGAAAAATACTCAGAAAATCATCCTCGCGTCGGCCGGCTTCGGTCTTGCGCTTCTGTCATCGGCCCACGCCCAGACCCCCGTGTTGGTCGCCGGCTGGGACTTCAATGCCAATCCATCGTATGTCGCTGGCACTCCTCCTACCGGTTTGGCCAACATCGCCTCCAACTACGCGGATAGCTATACCGTCCCAGTAGTCGGAACGAACGGGGTTCTCGATGCAACCGCAACCGCCTTCAGCCGCGGCAACTTCCTCACCAACGGTCAGGGTGGTTCGGAACTCCTGCCAAACACGAGCGCCGGCATTCAGAACGCCACCTCGAACTACGACGTGACGGATCGTTCCATCAGCACACGTGGCCTTGCCGCTTCGGCGGTTCAGAACCTCGGCTATCTCGCCGGGGCCGAGAACGCGATCAGCATCGGTGGAAGCACGAGCAACGCTCAGACGTTTGCGTTCCAAGTCGACACGACCGGCGTCAAGCTCACGGAGTTCAGCTCCTACTTGGCCCGCTCCAACGGCACGGGTTCACTGAGCGTGGCGTTCTCCTACCAGATCGGTGCCGCAGCTGCGGTGGCCATCGGCACCTACGCTGTAAACACGGCGACAAGTGTCTACGGCCTCGCGAACTTTGTGTTCGATGCCGCGACGCAGACTGCGCTAGACAACGTCGGTCTCGTGTCGATCCTCGGCACGGCGACCTACGGTAGCACGCAGGCCCTCCGCATCGAAAACACTGGCATCTTCGGTCAGACGACTGCGATTCCCGAGCCTAGCACCTATGCTGCGATCCTCGCTTCCCTGACGCTCGGCGTCGTGGCGATGCGCCGCCGCAAGGTGCAGGCCGGAGCCTGAGTAAGTTGTTTGTGTTCTCTAACGAGTCAGCATCCACCGTGGGGTGGGTGCTGACTTTTCTCCTTTGTAGCGACCGTCCATTCAGATTTCTCAACCCGACAGTTCATCCTCGTTTCCGACCACCTGTTGCGCTTCACGTGACATTTCTGCGACGCCACCTCCCGCCGCTCGACGCAGATAAAGCTACCCGTCTAAACAAACATCTTGCATGAAACGTTCCGCAGTTTTCGCCATCTTTGTTCTTCCTCTTTTCGCCAATTTAACGGCGCGCGCTCAAACTGTGCTGGTCGCGGGCTGGGATTTTAATGCCAATCCTGCTTACGTCGCGGCCTCGGGTTCGACCCCGGCCTCGGGTCTGGCTGCAATTTCCGCCAACTACTCTGACAACTATTCCACGAAGGCTCCGGACGATGGGGCCGCCGGTGCGGCCAGTCGCGGCACGTTCCTGACCAACGGCACCTTCGGCTCCGAGAATTTGCTGAATACGAGTGCCGGCCTTCAAAATGCCGCGAGTAATTTTGATACCGTCGATCGGCCGATCACCTCGCGTGCCACCCAGCAGCAAGCCGTAAGAAATCTCGGCTATTTGGCGGGCGCGGAAAACGCCGTCAGCATTGCCAACAGCGCTGCTCTCTCGCCGCAGACCTTTGCTTTCAAGCTGGACACGACTGATGTCAAAGATCTCAGCATGTCGCTCTGGCTCGCAAAAAGCTCGGCAGCGGGAAATCTCACCATTGCTTGGTCCTATCAAGTTGCCGGAGGCTCGGTGATCAGCACCGGGCTCACTTCCGACCTCAGTGCTCTGGGCGCGAATACATATTCAAATATTCTTTTGGACCTCTCGTCGATTGCTGCGCTCAACAATCAGGCGCAAGTTTCGATCATCGGTGCCGGTTCCTCTACTTCTACCTCGGCCTTTGCGCTGCGGCTCGAGAACACCGCAGTCTACGGCTCATATATTGCCGCTGCTACCGGCGGTGGCCTCAGCTACTGGAAAGGCGGCGGTGCTTGGAATGTTGCGGGCACAAATTGGACTGATTCTGCCGCCGGCACGACCTTCACCGCGTGGAACTCCGGCACCGCCGTCTTCGGCAGCATCGGCGCGACACCCGGCACCGTCACCATCGACAGCGCCGGCGTGACCGTCACCGGACTGCAATTCACCACCACCGGCTACACGGTCGCCGGCGGTAATATAAACACCACTACGGCCAGCACCCCGATCCAGGTGGACACCGGTGCGACCGCGACCGTCTCCGCGAAAATCACGGGCACCGGCGGCATCAACAAAACCAGTGCAGGCGCACTCACGCTGAGCGGTGCGAACGACTACGCTGGCACCACCACCGTCACCGCCGGCACCCTCGCCGTGAACGGTGTCCAGACCGGCACCGGTGCCGTCACCGTCGCCTCGGGTGCGACGCTCACCGGCTCCGGCACGCTCGGCGGTGCCGTGACCGTCGCGGCGGGCGGAATTCTCAGCCAGGTCTCCGCGAGCAAATTGACCGTGCCCAGCCTGACGCTCGCCAATACCTCGATCATCAACCTCACGCTTGGCGCGCCCGCGAACACCGAACTTTTCAAGGTCGGCGGTGCGCTCACGCTCGGCGGTACGCTCAATGTCACTGCCGGTACCGGCTTCGGCGCGGGACTCTACGGCTTGTTCGATTTCACCGGCGCGCTCACCGGCACCCTCACCCCCGGCACCATTCCGTCCGGCTTCACCGCCGCCATTCAGACGAGCGTCGCCAACAAAGTGAACGTGATTTTCGGCGCCGAGACCGCGACCAATCTCCCACTGTGGGCCGGCGGCGCCGGCACGTGGACCGCCTCGACCACGGCACCGCTCACCGCGTGGAAATCCGCCAGTGGCACGACCACCGGCGGCTGGACCACCGGCGGCGCCATCTTCTTCGGCACCGCCGGCACCGTCACCGTCGACAACACGGCCGGCCCGATCACCTTCACCGGCCTCCAGCTCGCGAGCACGGGCTACACCGTCGCGGGCGGCACGCTCACGACCACCACCGCCGCCAACGCGTTACGCGTCGGCGACGGCACCGTGGCCGGAGCGGCGATCAACGGCACGATCTCCGCGATCATCGCCGGCACCGGCGGCGTGGATAAAACGGATCTTGGCGCGCTCACCTTGAGCGGGGCCAACACCTACGCCGGACCCACCGCGGTCACGGCGGGAACGCTCACGGTGAATGGCAACCAGAGCACCGCGACCGGCGCGGTCAGCGTCGCCTCGGGTGCGACGCTCGGCGGCACCGGCACGCTCGGCGGCGCGGTCACCGTCGCGGGTGGCGGCATTTTGAGGGGCGCGGCCGGCAGCACGCTCACCTTCCCAAGTCTCAGCCTCGCCAACACCTCGATCCTCAATGTCACGCTCGGCGCGCCGAGCCCGACCGAACTCTTCAAGGTCAACGGCAACCTCACGCTGGCCGGAGTGCTCAATGTCACCGGCAACACGGACTTCGGCGCCGGACTGTATCGCTTGATGAGTTACGGTGGCACGCTCACCAACAACACCCTCACGCCCGGCACGGTGCCGACCGGTTTCACCGCCGCGATTCAAGTCCCGACCGACGTCAAGCAGGTCAACGCGGTTTTCTCCGCCGGCGCCACGCCGCCTCCGGCCGGCCAGCTCCCCATGTGGGGAGGCGGTGCCGGCACCTGGACGGCGGCCACGACCTCTACGGCATGGAAATCGGTGGACGGTGCAACCGCCGGCGCGTGGACGCCGGGGCTGGCAATTTTGGCCGGCACCGCCGGCACGGTCACGGTGGACAACGCGGCGGGTGCCGTCGCCTTTACCGGACTCCAACTCGCCAACACCGGCTACACCGTCGCAGGCGGCACGCTCACGACCACGACCGCTGCCACCGCGCTGCGGGTGGGCGATGGCACTGCGGCAGGGGCGGCGATGGCGGGCACGATTTCCGCGATCATCACCGGCACCGGTGGAGTAGAGAAGACCGATCTCGGCACGCTCACGCTGAGCGGGGCCAACACCTATACCGGCACGACCGCTGTGACGGCGGGCACGCTTCTGGCGACCGGCAACCAGAGTACCGCCACCGGCGCAGTCAGTGTCGCCCCGGGTGCGACGCTCGGCGGCACCGGCACGCTCGGCGGCGCAGTCACCGTGGCGGGTGGCGGCATTTTGCGCGGCACGGCCGGCAGCACGCTCACCCTGCCGAGCCTCAGCCTTGCGAACACGTCGATCCTCAACGTCGTGCTCGGTGCGCCGAGCACGTCCGAACTCTTCAAGGTCAACGGCAACCTGACGCTCGACGGTGTGCTCAACGTGACCGGCAACACCGGCTTCGGCGCCGGGCTGTATCGGCTGTTCAATTATACCGGCACCCTGACCGACAACATCCTGACGGCCGGCACGGTGCCGACGGGTTTCACCGGCTCGATTCAGACGGTGGACGCGAGCAAGCAGATCAACGCGGTTTTCCTGGCTGAATCTCTCTCCGCCCCGGCGGGCGCGCTGTTGCCCATGTGGAAAGGCGGCGACGGTGTTTGGACGGCGGCGACGACTCCGACCAATTGGAAATCGGCCGAGGGCTCCGCCACCGGAGCGTGGGCGCCGACCCTCGCGATCTTCAGCGGCACCGCGGGCACCGTCACCGTCGACAACGCGGCGGGTCCAGTAAACTTCACCGGGCTGCAATTCGCCAACACCGGTTACACGGTTTCTGGCGGCGCACTCACCACCACCGCGCCGGCCACCGCGTTGCGCGTCGGCGACGGCACCGTGGCCGGCGTGGCGATCAACGGCACAATCTCCTCGGTGATTTCCGGCGGCGGCGGTTTGGAGAAGACCGACTTGGGCCGGGCGATTCTGACGGGAGCGAATACCTACACAGGTGGCACGACGATCACCGCCGGCATCCTGCAACTCGGCAATGGTGGCACGACCGGCAGCATCACGGGTAACGTCACCAACAACTCCGCCCTCAGCTTCAATCGCAGCGATACCGTCACCTTCGCTGGCACGATCAGGGGCCTCGGGTCGGTCACCCAAACCGGCAACGGGACGACGATTCTCACCGGTGCGAATAACTATTCCGGAACCACGATCATCGGCGCCGGCACCTTGCAGCTCGGTGACAACGGCACGACCGGGAGCGTTACCGGCGACGTGAACAACAATGGTACGCTTGCCATCAAGCGCAGCGACGCCACGACGCTCGCCGGGATCATCAGCGGCACGGGTGCGCTCAATCAGGCGGGAGCCGGCACCACGACCCTCACCGGTGCCAACACCTACACGGGCGGCACCACCATCACGAGCGGCACGCTGCAACTCGGCGCGGGCGGCACCACCGGCACGATCGCGGGCAACATCACCAACAACGCGACGCTCGCCGTTAACCGCAGCGACGCCCTCGCCTTTGGCGGTGTCATCAGCGGCACCGGTGCGCTCCAGCAAAATGGACGCGGCACCACTACGCTCACCGGGGTAAATTCTTACACGGGCACCACGACCGTCGCTGCCGGCACGCTGCTGATCGACGGCAACCAGTCCGCCGCCACCGGCGCCATTACGGTCGCGGCGGGCGGAGCCCTCGGCGGCAATGGCACGACGGGCGGCAACATCACGGTCGCCGCCAGTGGCGCGCTCACGGGCGCGACCGGCCGCACGCTGACGACGACCGGCTCGCTCACGCTCGACAACACCTCCCGGCTCAATGTCGCCCTCGGTGCACCGACCTCGAAATCGCTTTTCGTTGCCGGCGGCGCGCTCACGCTCGACGGTATCGTCAATGTCGCGAACGCCGGCGGCCTCGCGGTCGGCACCTACCGTCTCGCCGACTACGGCGGCACGCTCACGAACAACACCGTCACCATTGGTAACGCCGCGATCAACCCCGCCGATCTCTCGATCGTCCTCGCGCCGTCCAATCCGGTAAACTTGGTCGTCGCCGCGACCGTCTCCGATTACTGGAAGGGCGGCGACGGCACGTGGACAGCCCTCAACACCGATACGTCGTGGAAAAATCTCAATGGCGCGGCGCCCGGCACTTGGCTGGGCCGCACCGCCACCTTCGGCGGCACCGCCGGCAACGTCACTGTGAGCAATGCGGACGGTGCAGTGAACCTCACCGGCGCGCAGTTCCTTACCACCGGTTACACGGTAGCAGGTGGCACGCTCACCATCGCTGCCGGCGGCGCGACTTTGCAAGTTGGCAATGCTTCGACCGCCGGCGCGGCCAATACGGCCACGATCTCATCGGTGATCGCTGGAACGGGCGCGGTTACCAAGACCGACCTCGGCACACTCACCCTCAGTGGCACGAACACCTACACCGGCGCGACGACGGTGGCGGAAGGCGCGCTGCGCGTGACCGGCAATTCCGTCGGCGCGACCGGAGCGGTGACCGTTGCTTCAGGCGCGACTCTCAGCGGCACCGGCACCCTCGGCGGCACGGTCACGGTGGCGAACGGCGGCATCCTCAGCCAGACGGCGGGCAGCACGCTCACGATGGCGGGCTTGAATCTCGCCAACACTTCATTGCTCAACGTCACGCTCGGCGCACCGAGCACGAGCGGCCTGTTCCAAGTCAACGGCAACCTCACCCTTGACGGCACGCTGAATGTCACGGGAGCCCCGAGCTTTGGCGCCGGCAGCTACCGGATCATCGGGTATACCGGCACTCTGCTCGCCAACAATGGCCTGGATGTCGGCACCTTGCCCAGCACGGCGTATCAGGGCACGATTCAGACTTCGATCGCCAACCAAGTTAACCTGATTGTGGGCATTACCCCGGGGAGTTTGGTAAATTGGACCAGCGGGTCCGGAACGTGGTCCACGGGCGGAACCGGCTTCGGCTCCGCCGATGGCGTCATCACGAATGGCGGTTGGACCCCGGGTATGGCGATCTTCGGCGGTGCCCCCGGCACAGTGGTGGTAGACACGGCTGCTCCGGTGGTGGTCACGGGAGTTCAACTCGCCTCAAACGGCTACACCATCGCAGGTGGCGCGCTCACCACCAACACGGCGGACACCGCGCTGCGAGTCGGTGACGGCACCGTGGCTGGCGCCGGGTTTACCGGCACCGTTTCGTCTGCCATCATCGGATCCGGCGGTATCAACAAAACCGATCTCGGCACCCTGG
>Ga0209829_10000095_pt1 | contig 74374 bp, 63 predicted proteins | sample C_140205_EF_Meta_FD_187311 | JGI IMG/M metagenome (GOLD analysis project Ga0209829, IMG submission 187311) | Freshwater microbial communities from Lake Croche, Canada to study carbon cycling - C_140205_EF_MetaG (SPAdes) (version 2) | ecosystem: Environmental > Aquatic > Freshwater > Lake...
AAGGGAATACGAACGAGGCGTGGAAGATGTATCTGAGTCTCTTCAATGCCTATAAGGTGTCGGATCAGGGCGATTTCTGGGCTTTTTTCTACCAATGCTGGACGATTCTTCCACTTTCTTTGAAACTGAAGTTGAAGATTATGAGTATTCGTCTCGCCCAAGAAGCGCCCTTGCCTCCTGGGAAAGAGCCTTTGACCACGGACGATTTCCGCTATACGCCAGTCTTGACGAAACAGTCGGCCATGTTCAATGCCTGGAAACTGCTCTGCGAAATCTCTGAGACGAGAGGTGTTCCTGTGAGGTTGGCGCCAATGTACGCGGGGGCAGAGATGCAAAATGGATCTCTGCGTCCGGACAGGATTCGGCGATATGCTGGGATCAGTCTGGAACAGTTTCAAAAGATGATTACGGAGTAGGAGTAGGAGCATGAGGAAAACACGCAAAATGAGAGGAGGATCGGGGGTAAATGCCCTGTATCTGGGAATGGCGACCGATATAGCAACTGCCCTATACGTGGTGTCTGATCTCACAACCCTCTTTGTTATAAATAAACTGGATGATGCATACGGTTCTTGGAAACAACAAAAGGATTATATAAGACAAACTCTGATTGATGGCGATGATTCATCCTGGCTCGAACCCATACCAGAGGACGAACGAGTTGTTACTAAAACGGGGACTTCGGAGATTCTGAGTGAAGAAGAAGATGATGTTGTGTGGACAGTCACATTCATGTATAAAAATAAGGAGAGGAAACTGGTATATTATTACGATATGGATTTCTTCGATACATGGCCCGCTGCCGTACACAATATAAGACATGTATTGTGTATGGGTTCTTTTAGTTGGAGCCAGTTCGTAGAACTAGGTGACGAGGCTGAGACGATCATCAAGATGTTTGAAGAGCGGACAACGAGTCCTTGGATCTATGCGCTCGCCTTTAATCATCGTGGATTTCCTTATTTGAGTCATAAGTCATTTCAAGAGAAGGGCAGGAAAGTGGCGGCAATACATTTTAGTAAACTCACTGGAAACTGGTGGGAGAAGGATTATTCGTAGAAATTAAGAGAGTTGAATCCATGAATAATATTATGAACGGTAATGTTTTTCCTCTTATAGGCTGGATTCAAAGGTGAGAGACCATTGGTATGAGGTCGTCGCCTATTGCGCATAGTTCCACGTAGACGCTTGTTAATATTACGACGTCGTAAGGATTCATTCCTACGACGCCGTGATTCGTTTTTATAGTATTTGGATACGTGGTTATTGTTCGGCATTCCTATTACTTCCAGAGATTATGAATAGGGATCGTATTCATTCTTATGGGCTGAGGACGACCGCTTACGCTTACGGGAAGACATATTTTGGCGAGCAAGAAAGTTTCGTTGTTGCCGCACTGGGTTCAAAGGCGAGATATTACTTGTACGAGGTCGTCCCCTCCTGCGCGTGGTGCCATATAGAATATTTTCAATACGGTTTCTCATTTCACCCAGAAAGTTCCTTTTGTGAGTTGGCATTCCTATTAGGGGGGTATGTTTAGTTCGTCGTTGGCATCTCTGAAGGCGAAGCCTGAAGCACTGATGTCCGAACTACCAACGCTAGTTGGTAGTAGGCATCTCATCAGAATGTAACAACCGGATAAAGTTCAAAGGCTCCGTCCTCCCCATCCTGTACGCTCTCCCCAAGATCTGTTTCTCCTCCTCGTGTGTCATTGCATGGAGAAGAACCACATGCGTCGCCGCCGTAATGTTCAGCCCCGATCCTGCATAATGCGAGTTCAGCAGCAAACAGCGCAGATCCCCCTTCTGAAAGGAACGCAGCGTAGACGCAATCGCGTCCTTATTCCCCTTCAGCTGCTTCACGTTGATCCCCAAACTCTCAATGTTCGACTCCATCTCCGTAAAAGGATTATCATACCTACTGAACACGAGAAACCGCCCCTCGGGATTTTCACGGAACAGTCGCAACAGGCTATCGGCCTTCTTCTGTAGCTCCTCGGGATCCGGTTCGCCGCTCTCTACAATCGCCGTATCCTTCTGACTCACAACCTTCGTCAGATCCTTCAACTGAATAGGCGTACGACACATCGCACAAGAAGGATTCCTCGTGTAACACATCAGAATACACTTCCCACAGAAGATCCGAGAACAACAGGGAGTAATAATCGCCTCCGAGGGCTCGTCATAACAAATCGGGCACATCTCCTCCTTGAATCCGTCAATCCTCTCCTGAATATTCTTGATCGCCTCCTCCTTCTCCTTGATCCTAGCCTTCAACGTATTCAGCGCCGTCTCCTTTGACGCCGCCGTTGAATACTCCAGCGACTCCTTGAACTCATACGTCGCCTTCAACCTTGACAACTCCTTCTGCAGATTCTTCGTCACAGCATCAATCAAACTCGTCGTATCCTCTACGCGCACACCCAATGCCTCGATCGCCCCTGTCACATCGCCACCATGTAAAAGCTGCTGGACCTCCTGAGGAATCGCCTGCGACACAATCCGCTGTGTCAAAGGAATCTTACACAGGATGTTCCGCCTATGAAGCACCGGCAGAGAAATCGACTCCTGGATAAAGGCATCGTCACACCGAAGAATCACTCTCCCACGCAGCCGATGCGTGGCATTCAGGAGCTCGCGGAAGAAGTTATAGGATGTCATACTGAAGCGCATGTACTCGTAGGGCCGAGGGGAACGGTACATCTCATCGAAATGTGGCTTCAGGAAAGGATACTGCGCATCCTCTGCAAAGATATTATGCTGAAGCACCGTCTTCTGCAGATACAACGTCTCGTTCGGAAATAGGATATTCGCCCATGACGCCGTGATGAACCAGGTGAACCGCGCCTCAGGTCTCGGATACCCATTGATCAAATGAATCGTATCCGCCTCATCAACGAATACACGCTTCCATTTGACGTCATTCTCTCGCTGCCACTTACTGAACTCCTTATAGAGCGTATTACTAACGAGGACCACATTCGACTCCATCACATCCTTCTTGAAGTTCTCAGACTCCATACACTTCTTTTTATCTATCAGCAAACCCCTCAAGTTCGTCTGCTTCTTGATATAATCGCCCCACTGTCTGAAGAGAGTGTGAGGTACGATGATGAGAGATGATGCCTCGCTAATATCCGTGAAAACATTCGCCTTTGTGCTAAATAACTTATCTGTACTATTGCGACCCATACTCACGGAGGATTTCAGCGGCTCTATGGTCGACAAGCGTGAAATATGCCCCAGTACCATGAGCGACTTCCCCACTCCCACGGAATCCCCCAGAATGCCATAGGATGAATAGAGAGTTTCACCAGAACAGTCGAGCCCACCTAGGAGCTCGCGCTCACGTGCCTCCATCGCGTACAAGGCCGCCTGTTGATGGGACCTGAGCGTCACTTTCAAGAGCCCTTCCGCGACATCTACACCTGGAGACTCCTTGGTCAGTGAGTGTTTATAGACATCCGACATGACACTAAAGATGCGCACTCCTTGTGTGTTATAATAGGACATTTCTACTGAGATGTAGGGGTGACTCTTAAGGCTCTCATGCCTTCTTGAAGAACTCGCGTAACTGTGGCTCTTTCACGAAATCGCGCATTTTGAGAGGCGTCTTTTTAATGAAGGGGCTGTCAACTGCATCACGGAGCTTCTTCTTGTCAAAAGTGTTCTCTGAATGGCTCATGACTAACATGACCTTCTTGGGGTCCAACTGTAACATGGGATTCACGTAGTCATCGAGAAAGGAGCGCTCCTCGGCATGCGTAACAGTCTCATCATAGGTATGGGCATCTGCATAGGATCTCTTCCAGGCCATGGTGCCGTTCGTCGCGTGCTTATTGTGGTAGGGGCCGAGTTTGTAGATTGTTTCAATGTCGGAATAATACAGATAAATCTCTGAACTGCCGGCGAGCTCGTATTTGGGATTCTGGCGGAAGCCGGTTACGACCGCGGGGACGCGCTCTGGAGGATAGTAGTCATCGTCGTCCATCGCAATAATGATGTCGCCACAGGATTCGCGATTCAGGCGATTACGTTTGGTGCCGATGGTCTGTTTCTCGGATTCGTAGATGTATTTCAGATTTGGTATCTTAAGATCGGCGAAAAGATCGCCGACGGGATCGGAGCCGTCATCGAGGACAATCCACTCCATCCTGTGGAGAGGATAACGCTGGGATTTGTACATGGCTATTAAATGCGGAATGAACTTCCTGCGATTATAGGTGGGTGTAATCACCGAAACAAACGGATACATCGCCGCTTCTTGTGGGGATTTAGCTGGTGGCTGAGGCATTCTATACATACAACGCGCCGGTCTTTAAAGCTGGTTCTTGAGGATGAGTTTATCTACGCCGTAATAGATCCCTACTGCCCCCAGTAGGACAAGTTCAACAATGCTCAAGATACGGAGTATATTCTGGGAGGATGTTTGTGCTGGAGTAGGATGCTTAGGATCGACGAGGACATAGCCGAAAAGTTTGTCTGCCATACTAAGAACAGGAGTCATAGGAACAACCACAGCCTCTGTTCCGCCACCCTTAAATGGCATCTTCATCATAGATCCAAGTTTGTTCAAGAGGCCCTGTGCAGTTGTAGGAGGAGCAGCAGGAGCAGCAGCAGGAGCAGCAGCAGGAGCAGCAGCAGGAGCATGAGCAGGAGCATGAGCAGGAGCATGATCACCTGCGCTTGGCACCTTCCTGGGTACCAGCGATTTCAATGGGATAAGGCCAGAAACCCAATAGGGCTTATACACGACCGCCATAGAAAGCGTGATTGGAAATCCTACAGCCCCGTACACAAAATAGAAGAGTTTAATGGCCCAAAAGTAATCAGCTGCATACGCGTTCGAAGTAGCAATGCCTCCCAACAACAGACCAAATATCACTGTAACGTATAACAAACCTAACATCGTGATACGGAGGACCTTCTTCAAGAATCGCTGCCAGTTAAACTCCTTATTTTCCTCAGTATCCTTTTGAGCATCAAGATCGTCCAATGTTGCTAATAGATCATCAGGTGTCTGAAACACGGTAGATCCAGATATATCTACTGCAGGCTTCTTTGCCGCCGCGAGAGCCGCATTCCCGTCCGTCAGCAACGTATTATACTGCGTCAAGAGCTCAGCACTCGTAGTCTTATCCGCTGCCACCACTTTTACACGATCAGAAATGGTCTTTACAGCCGTAGTTAAAGCTGCAACTGCCTCTTGTTGTACTGCTGTTACCTGTTGTACCTTAGCAACTTCTAGTTTCTTTGATAAATCCGCCGTCTTTGCTGCGATTTGGGCGGAAGTCATGTTCGAGCTGAGGACCGTATTCGCCTCCGCCTGAAGACTCTTCAAAGAGTTCGTGTAAGTTGGATCTATATTCAGCAGATCAGCGGCATTTAGTGCAAGTCCAATATTACTTATAGTGGAACTCAACCCAGTTTTTGCGCTTGTGAGATTCGTCGCCTCTGCCTGAATATTTGTGTATGCAGAAGGATCCGGCGCCGCCGTATTTGTTAATCCCAAGGTTGCTAACAAACTCGCCATACTATACTACCGTGAGTAAATCCCTGGACTATTTTCATCGCACCGTCCTGTAGAGATGGTTAACTTACTATATATGGCTCGCCCCATCTATGGCGGCTGGGTATCGTTCACTGCACACATGTCCCTGAAATACGATCTTCCGCTCTTCAGAATCGGGTCCAGGACGGAGGAGAAGGGGCGCGACTATGGATACGGGGTCAGCTACCAGAATCGGGCGATCAACGATCTCCCCCCTGGTAAAATCCTGATCACTGCAATAGATAAATCCTATTACGAATATCTGGATAAGATTCCTACAGGAAGTTATCTCGTCATCCATGATCCTACAGAAGTTTCTGGAAAGGGAAAGGAACCTGTTCTACGGAACCTGGCACGTTTCAAGATTGTCACCATACGCGAATCCGTGAAGAAGTTCCTCAAAGATATGGGCGTGAAAAGCAAATTCATCCTCCACCCCTTTTACGAATATCCTTTCAAGAAGGCGCCACATCCCGATGCTGCAGTAAGTATCTCACGTGTTGATTTCGACAAGCACACGGATATCATTATAAAGGCGAATAAGATGCTGAAAGATCCCGTCGATATTTACGGGGCCATTAATCGGCAGTATGTCTTTTTCAAGTTGAAGGATATGGGATTCCAGAAATATTACAAGGGCCAGTTCGAGAAGAGTTTCGAGGAGTTGTCAGAGATTCTGGCGGATGCGAAGTTTGTTGTCGACATGAGCGTCATTAAACATGATGGAGGCGGTTCACAGTACACATTTCTAGAGGCTATATATAACAAGTGCGCACTTGTTATAAATAAACGCTGGGTTGAAAACTTCGCCACGGATTTCGTGGACGGGAAGAACTGCTACATTGTGGCCGATGAAGAAGAACTCGCGAAGTTGATCTCTACGTCGCCCAATACGGCGAAAGTGATGAAGGCCGCGGCACAGACTCTGCTGGAGCCGCATATTGCAGTGAACTGGCCGAAGGAGCTTAGTAGCATTAGGTAAAGCTTGTTATAGAGCGTACTTCAACCCCCCCATACCCGAAACGACCTCAAACCAGTTAATGTTTTCCACATATATGTTAACGTCATATGTATATGTGGTATTCACGGGGAGAGGATAGACATCGAGGTCGATCTGGAAGTTCCGGATACGACTCGCATTGATGGACCCAGACGCCTGAGTGGCCGATTGACCCAGTTGAAAGGAATAGAGTGGAAGTCCATCCAGCCCAGTTCCTCTTGCATATCTGTAGGGCGAAATGCGCGTGAAATAATCGACCGGCTTCTGCTCCTGGATCTCGTTACCATCGCACAGAACACGAATGGCGCGGATAATATCCTGTTGCGTGTTCGGTATCAGGAGCCCAGAAGTCGACGACTTCTGTAGAACCAGTAGCACGGATGGGGTGGGGGCATAGGGCGCATACGGATAGGTGAACCAGTTTGTAAAGTTGGCGAAATCGTTACGGGCCACTGCATCGGAACGGCGTTGTACGAAAATGAGGCGCGTAAGAGGATTATGCGTCTGGAGATCAAGTACTTGGCGCGTATATTGACCTGGGAAGGGATACTGCGTCACTTGCGGGATCATGTAGCTGAGTGGGCGACTGGCGAAGACTTGTTGTTCCTCTTTTGGAAGATAGATGAACGTCCCCTGCAGAATGGGATTTATGAACCAGTTATTGAGGGCGGGCACGGCTGCTCCGATATCCGTAAGGAAATAACGTATTTGTGACAGACTCGTATTGGTGGAGGAATAGTTGGGCGAGTTATGATCAATCTCTGCCTGGGGAGAGTTCATGATGTAGTCAGGGTTCACACGATATCCGGAGGCATCCAGGACGGTATAGAGATGTGAGGCGGGATTGAGAGTGAGATGTATCTCACACTCGTGATACTGTAGGCCGATGAGGGGGAGAGCTTGTGATGGAGACTCCGTAAACCAGAAAGAGAGTGGTACATGGATGTTGCGTCCCATGATCGACGGGCGATTCGTTTGTATGGCGCGAGTGGGATCCGTGATAACGGTGGGATAGCCAGTGTGCGAGATTCCTCCTGAATAGGCACCCTCTGCCGGATTCGTCATCTCAGGAGTATCGCCGACGAGATTCTTCCATTTGGCGAAGGCGTCCTGGTCGAGGTCGAGGAGAGTACGACTGAGCAGATACTCACCGTCAAACTCCTGGATTTTCTGGCCACCGACGAACATTGCGGCGTTCTGGATAATGGCCGCGCCGAGATAGCGGGTCCATTGAAACTCCCATTGACTGATACGACCAGGTGTCTGAGGGGGGATATATTTGCTGTAAATGTCGGGAACGGTGAACGTGAAAATCATGTCGGATAAGAGGTCACCGTAGCGGGGGATTTTTGCCCGGAGCTGTACGGGCTGGTCATAGGAAATCTCGTTGGGTCCTTCCAATGGTATCGTTATGCTCTCCATGGCAAAATGCGAATATCGCTTGAATGCCTTGTAGAAGTATGTCATTTGTGGGTTGCCGCTCAGAAGGACGTTCTGGGACCCATATGCAATGAGTGCTAATATACCTCCTCCCGCCATACAGCCTTTACTGGAATAGAAGAGATTATGCTTAGGTGCTCATGGAATGTCTAAGAGCTATTCGCCCACCAATCATCCCCCATATAGGGTGGCTTGTCCATCGACTTCTGTTTCACCTTCGAGGATGGTCCCGCCGTAACCAGATTCTGGATCTCCTGAACGGAGAGCGCATAGCGTGCATAAGTAAAGTTCGAGACATATCCATTGAAGGCCCCCTCGAGCTGGAAATCCTCTCCATTCAAGGCGGGGATTCCAGAACCGCGCAGACTGTTGATTTTGCTTGAAGAAAACAGAATGATATCCTGGAAGTTCTGGTAGGGGAGCGTGTCCTTAAACGTAATACGGTTCGCCAGATTCCCATTCACGAAAATGTCCAGCCCACCCTTGTAGCAGTTGAGCACGAGATGAAACCACTTCTGCACGGGAATGTTCTTCACATCCGCATAGGTGTAAGGGTTCTTATAGGTGTTCATCATGACTCGCAGAGTATTGGTATCGCTGTGTACAAAGACGCCGGGCCCCATGAGAGGCCAGGGGGTGGAATATCCCTTGTGAAAGACATGCTTGTACGTGGCATTTCCAGTAAACGTAGAGGAGTTTATGTACATGTAAAGAGAGTATGAAAACTCAATGCCGGTGCGCTCGTTCATAGAGAGTCCAATAGGCTTCGCGTCGGGATATTTGGAGGCATCCTGGCGAATCGTGACTGTCATATCATCCGCATTTGCCGTATAGTCCAAAAGTGTTTGGAAGCGATTGCGAGCGTTTGTGATATAATTGTAAATAAACTGCGCGGTTAGAAAGATCAAAATAACCACTATTATAATGACGAGGCCAGATATAATCTGACCGGACATATCTGCGCCAATCATTTGATTGATCTGGGCGTCCATTCTCTAGTTAGACAAGCGAACATTCAAAATGGATTCGAATGGTGGTGAGTCTATATTTATGTTGAACCCTTGAAAAGGGAAATGAACCATCCCAAAGGGTCCATGGAACCGGACCCGTTAGGTCCTGCCAAATATGCCCTGTAGATTTCATCGGGATTCATGGCATGGTTGGCAACCTGGGTATTCCCAAGATGGCCGTCAAACCCGCCACGGGCTGTTATCACAGGCTTTACACCGGTGGGATCCACCTTATAAAAGGTTGACGATGTGCATGACCTACTAAGTTTTCCGTCAAGGTAAACATCGATTACGCGCCCCGTGAGAACAACTGTTACCATCGTCCAGCGCTGCATATCGATTTCGGGAAGATCACACACTGGCTGTGTCGTCAAAAGGGAGTCATCCATCGCCATAGGTGTGAACAGAGTGGTCAAGGCCGCCGCGGAGAGGTTCCCAGCTTGGGTTGCAGCATTGGGTGGTGTAGGGGACAAGGGACTTCCGCTTGGACTTCCACTTGGACTTCCACCTGCGACATTCATCGTGGGGTCCTGAGTATGCGTGCGCACCATCAGAGTATTATTGAAAGCCCCGAGGCCGATCAACAGCGTGGAGAAGTACTGTCCCTGCAGCTCGAAAATGTGCTTCTTCGTGTTCCTATTCTTGTTGAAACTATTCACGTAGATCCATGTGCTCACAGTATATTCACCGCCCTCATAGGGTGTTGGAATCCCAGGAATAGATGATGGGCTAACACTGCCATCCTGATCTCCTGACACAAGCGTTGTCATAGAAATATCAGTCTTGAAGATGTACTGGTAGAAATAATATATGGCGGCAAGCCCTATCAAGATATAGATCAGGGTAAAAATCCAAGGCCCAATAGACCCGCTTTGTGCATTCTGATAGTCGCTCATCTAAAGTGATGTGCCAAATTTAAATACCATCTGATCGAGGGTATTTGAGGCGATTACCGAAGTCCCGTCTAACCGTAGGGAGTCGACCAATCGTAGAGTGGGGATGCCGGTTTTATGGCAGGCGCGGAGAAGCATCCAGGACACAGTGAAACAGATGACATATTCACACCAGAACTCTGGACTCCAGGATTCAGACCACTTGGATCCGCGCTCAGAGGTGTCATGGAGTTGATGTAGGGGCGGCCACGCGTATCAGTCACGGCGGCATAGGCAGCGGACACCTCTTGCGCGTTCATCCGATATTTGTATATGTTTCCTAGGGCCAGCTGTCCAGCCATGCCATTCGATCCGGAAGTGATTCCGCTAAAATTCGAGCTCGATATGTTTGATACAGGCATTGACATTGTTTTTTGTGACAGCACGAGCACATCATTATAGTAGACATCAAATCGGCGGCCCTCACGTGCCACCGTCACCATCGTCCATTTCTGTAGGGGTATCGGGGGAAGAGTGAGTGTCTCAATGTATTTCTGGGACGCCGAAGAACTACTAGAGAGTGACGCGCCTTCCGTCTTCACTATGAGTTGTGTCATGGATTTCCCCTGGCGGCTGGCATCCGGGGCAGTCAAGACTTCCAGCCCCGTCATACCAGAAATATTGAACACTGACTTGTAGCCATCATGGCCGCACTTGGAGCAATCACCACTTGAGGCCTCACAGGCACATGGGGCAAAGGTCCCATCACTACAGGAGGCCTGGTTGGGCTTGGTTCCACACAATGCCTGTGCACCGGTGCGATTCATGGGGGCGAGATATACGAACGCCGAGAAGGTGCCCTCGCTGTCTGAATAAAAGAGTTTCGATGAGGTTTCATCGAGAACAGCCGTTCGAGTTACCAGAGAAAAGGGGCCCTGTGCGTTTGTTGGAACGGATGCTACGAACTTGGGTGCCACGTAGAAAAGTATTACTATCACAAGCAAGACAAGCAAACCTATGTAATATGGAATGTTTGTTTGCATGTACTCCATCTTATGTACTCTTTGAAAAAAAGGCATTATTGCTAATGGGAGATCCGTACGCGGCAACTTCGCGTGAGGTCAGCACCCTCGGCCAGAATGACAGATTGGATATCAGCACATTCGGTCCAATACTCTTAATCACCGGATAAAAACTGGCATTCGTCGCCACTGTCACGGGAGGTGTGAGCATCGCCATTGTTTCCTCCAGTTTACCGTTTATATATATCTCGGCGAACTGCTGTGTAAAGACGACTGTCACGCGGAATACATCTTTTACGGGAATATTCTGGACCGCCTTGGATGTTTGTAGGCGTGCCGTTGCTGCCGTTCCGTCTGTGCTTGTTACGACGCTCATGTAGAGATCATTCTTCATGGAATCGAGCCACAGAATCATATTGGTATCGGGGAACGTCTTGAGTAGGTTTGCCGAGGTATCGGTGATCGGTGGGGCCACACTTCCCTTGATCGACCGGTATAGGAGAACACGAGGGATGGAAGATGAAAAGAAGTTCCCGCTGAGGTATACATCCGTCGCGATCGTATAACTACAAGCAGGGATGCTTGTGAAGTTTCCACTCACATCTGGTGTCGCTGGATTCTTCGTGAACGCAGTCTGCTGGTCGGAGACAGTAGGAACTGGTAGAAATCCTGAATCATTCGGTGAAAAAGAGAAGACGGGTGTCATAGTAAAATGTATGAGGACGAGAATAAGAAACAGAATAAAAACAGTCAGAGAGATATAAAACATCCATGAGACTATAATGGAAAAGCCTGCAAGATTGGGAATCCAGCTGCCTGTTGGCAGAAAGGTCCCTCGCTGCGTGATTCCTGTAGGGAGTTGGGGGAGAGCCGCTCCTGGTTGTTTTGCTGCTTGATTACCCCATGGGAGGGCTGCGAACATACTCATTGCTATAACAAGCAACGAAAAATCCTTACTTGCGCTTGCGCGTTTTATTCAGATCGCCCCTCTGGGGATTGAAGTTGATGCGCTTATAATATGCCTCCGTTTCGCCCACCTTGCATCCCCGCAACTTCTCGCGCAGATAACAGACGAATGAAATACGTGTGAAGGGTTTCTCCACCCCCATCGTCCCAGTATCCGTCGCGTTATTGTGAATCGTCGGCAGGCTCTTATTGAATTTCTTGTCCGCCGCGTCCTCATACATCTCCGTATTACAGTGCCATTCGTGTACATCCATCGCCAAGAAATCCCCCGTGCGCACATTGAACCCAATCTTATAACGGGGGAAAATGGTGGCCCCACCCGAATATTTGCCCCGTTCAATCACCGAGAGATTCCCATATCCCTCCCTGAAATCGCCGTCATCCATATGAAGGGCCGTGCGGAAGTTCCGGTTGATCGTAATAGACGAAAATGCCGTGTCTGCGACACGATATTTGGGTTTCTCGGAAGCGGCAGCAAACTGTTTCGCGTGTCTGTCGGGAATAAGGCGTTTGAAGATGGAATCGATCGCCTGGATAAAGGGAATGCCGTGCTGATACTGATGGAAATACTTCTGCGTGTAGGATGTCATGCGGCACGGCAGACCCATGAAGGGCGTCTGTTCGAAATAGCCCAGAACGGAACTGAACACGTTATTGTTCACTCGCATCTTGGACAACTTCCCATCCTGTTCGTAGCGCGCCGACCACTTGTTAATCTCCACCGGCTTCCGCTTCTTCCAATAGTTCGAATCAGCCTTGATAGGGCCCGCCGCCGCCCCTCTATTACGAGAAGCCGCCGCCGTCTGGTGATAGGCCTCCCAGCCCGTCTTCACGAGTTCATTCGGTATCACGTGCTTCCTGAAACGGGCCAGAAGCTTCTTCTCGCCCGTAGATGGATCCTTTCCATAGACATCGACATCCTCGTCCAGGATCTCATCGGCGTCCTTGTCCGTGAAATAGGTTCCCTCCCGCGCCTTCACTTCGTCGTTCGTCATCTTGGGATCGAGGACGATTTCGCGAACTTTCAGCTTCACTTCTCTCCCACCATCTTTAGGAATCTGGAGTCCCTCGTAGATTTCTGGCTTGTAGGTGTCCCGAGATGCCTTTCGGCTCACCCCTCTTTTGGAATGCGCTACCATCTTACTTAGGATCTAGAAGTTTCCCCACTGCTCGTCCACCACAGAAGCCCTCCTGCCACTCCAACAACGGTCGCGCCCAGAATGGCTCCCTTCAGCATGGAACGGGAATCAATCTCCTCGAAATCGACATGGGTGATGAAGGGGGATTTATCTCTCGCCCCGATCCTCATGTAGAACTGGATTGACTCCGACTCCGTCACAAGAGGCTTTCCCAGCAGTTTATTGACCTCGTTGTGTACCTCGATCGTCCAGCGGAAAAGATCTTGACGTCTGTCGAGATGAGGCCCCAGCGGCAACTTCTGGAGATGTTTCTTGTAGTGCTCGCGACACATCGGGCATGGGATCAGTTCCCCCATACTCTCGTAGAACTCCTTCGCCGCCCGCTTCTGGGCATAGTTAGGGTTACTAGGATATGAAAGTGCAACCACGTGAATCGTGTGCCAGAAGATAGGCCCCCAGACCGTAGGAGGAAATCTCATCTATTTTACGTGCGTGGTATTTTGCCCTGTGCCTAAACGCAAGTCCGCTAGTGTTAAGTAGGAGGTGTCTAGCACCATGAAACAATATAAACTATTTTCACCGACAGCGATCATATGTACGAACTGTGCACAGGCGGGGCATCAATCGAAACAGTGCCCCCAGCCCATTACAAGTTACGGGGTGATCCTCTTTCGAGTAAAAGATGGCTGGGAACAGGCGGAGAGTCTAGTCAAAGGAAGCGTCACGGGGCTCGAAATGAGCCAGAAACTCGAATATCTCCTCATACAGCGGAGAGACACGATTGCCTTTATAGAGGTTATGCGAGGGAAGTATCGCACCAACGACCATGATTATATCAAGCAGCATCTGTCATGTATGACCGGAGAAGAACGGGACAAACTCTGTACGTCGGATTTCGATGCACTTTGGGAAAGTGTCTGGGGGCCGCCACAGGAGGGTACACATGCCTATAGGAATGAGAAGGAACAGGCGAAAGGGAAACTGGAAATCATCCGCCCCCTACTTCCAGAACTGATTGCCAGTTGTAATGAACCTTGGACCGCCCCAGAATGGGGGTTCCCAAAGGGGCGTCGCGAAAACGGGGAATCCGAGTACGCCTGTGCAATGCGCGAACTCTGGGAGGAGACGAATATCTACGAGAAGGACATTTACCCCGTACGAAACATGGAGCCGATCAAGGAGATCTTTTTCGGCTCGAACGGGGTGCGATATTGCCACAAATACTACGTGGCGTATGCGGTGGCGGGGATTGGAGAGGAGTCGATTGAAGTTGCCGCGCAGAAGAATGAGCACATACGACGCGAGGTGAGCTGTATGAAGTGGCTCTCCTGTGATGAGGCCATCAGCAATATTCGCCCTGAGAATGACGAGAAACGCAAGGTGTTGCTCCGGGTCCACAAGGCGCTTCAGACCTACTGTCCTCTTGCGCTAACAAAGCCTGAGCGGAAAAGATTAATATAGGATAGATGTCTGTTGAACCGAACAGAAATGATATTTTATCAGACTGGGACAGCTATCCCGTGAACAAACGGGATGAGATGATGGAGAAGATACAGAGTATGAATCTATATCCTCGGATCATGAACGCCGTCGATGAATGGGAGAGCGAGGCCGGTCTCTATCCTGACACGGAGGACCCACGATTTGCAGAGAAGTTGATGCGCAAACAGGAGTTCGCAGAGAATAAACAGGACACGATTGCCCAGCAGGAGGCTGACGGCGTGAATCCCTGTGATCCTGATAAGGAGTTTGAGCTGTCCCCTGTCCAGCGCTTCATAGGGCGCTTCTTATCGCCCCAGTGCCCATACCAATCTGCACTCCTCTATCACGGAGTGGGGGTCGGTAAGACGTGTGCTGCAATCACCGTGGCCGAGAACTATCTGCGCGCCTACCCCCGCCGGCAGGTCATCATTGTCGCCCCGCGAAACATTCAACCCGGATTTCGCAGAACTATTTTCGACGATGAGGCTCTGAAAGTTGGGGAAGACGATTTTACTCCCAATATGGCGAAGGGCTGTACTGGAAACACGTATCTGAAGCGCACAGGGGCGGAGTTCGAGCGTGATCGCGGCGCCCTCATTCGCCGTATCAATCAGTCCATTAACTCGCGCTACCTCTTCCTCGGCTACATACAGTTCCATCGTATGATCGAGGATCTTATGGCCTCTGTTCCAAAGGGACTTGCGGAGGACGTTGCAGAAGAGCAACGCGCCCGTATTCTTCGACGGGAGTTCAGTGGCCGCCTGATAGTGATTGACGAGGCGCATAATCTGCGCGATAATCCGGGTGAGACGGGGGAGGACGATGCAGATAATCCAGGGGGCGATGCCGAGATGACGGAATCCCAGGCTGGAAAGAAGTTGACACCCAGTTTGATAAAGCTCCTGAAGGCGGCGAACGGAATGAAGTTGCTGCTGATGTCTGGTACGCCAATGTACAACTCCTACAGGGAAATCATCTTCCTATTGAATCTCCTGCTGATCAATGATAAGAAGGTGGAGCTGTCCGAAAGAGACATCTTTGTACGGATCACGGGCGCCTTTGTGCCAGCTGGACCCGGAAAACGGGGCGGCGAGGAACTTCTGGGGGCGGCGGCGAATGCCTATGTTAGTTTCATGCGCGGCGAGAATCCTCTTTCCTTTCCTGTACGTCTTCCACCCGAGGGCACGCCCGCCATGGCCGGATGGCCAAGCCATTCGCCAGACGCGAAGGAGATTCCTACGAACCAGCGCGACAGGATGAAGCGGCTCCCGTTTGTCCCCGTTTCCTTTGAAGGTGAAAGTGCCGCAGAATATTTGAATATTTCGCGCGAATCCATTGAAGCGGGTGGCCTCGGTGTGAAAAGTATAGATGAGATGGTTCAAGCGGGGAACTGGCTCTTTCCATCTTCGGAAGGCGTGGCCACACGCGATTCTGGGTTCGACGGATGTTTCGAAGATTCCACTTCTTCTGGGGCCTCGCAATATCGTTCCGCGGACCCGAGCTGGCTACAGATGCAGAATCTTGGTGTCGCCTCTCCAAAGGCGAAACTGACACTTGAGAGAATACAGAAGGGAAAGGGTATCTCCTTCATCTATAGCCGTTTCATCAAATCGGGGGCGTTGCCTCTCGCTCTGGCCCTGGAGGCGAATGGCTACACAGCCTGGGGAGACGATAGGAAGCCACTTTTCTTAAATGGTCCTGGGGAACAGGGGCGCCAATGTGCACTCTGTGAAAAGCGGGAAAAGGCGCATCAGAAGGCCGCGCACAAGTTCACACCGGCGAAATATATCTTGATCACCGGTCGCGCGAATCTGTCGCCCAACAATGCAAAGGCAATCCAGGCGGCGAGAGCAAAGACGAATATCGACGGACGCGAAGTGAAGGTGATCATTGGTTCACAAGTGGCCTCGGAAGGTATTGATTTCAGATTCGTGCGGGAGATCTATGTCTTCGACAGCTGGTTTCATTTGAATAAGATGGAACAAGTTCTCGGTCGTGGGATTCGTACATGTTCGCACTCCCTCATGAAACCTGAGGAGCGGAATTGCACGATTCATCTTCTGGTGAACCGGTTCGTTGATGATGAAACGGAGACGGCAGATCTCTACATGTATCGTACGGCAATGTCAAAGGCGATGCAGGTAGGGCGGGTTACGCGGGTTCTAAAGAGATACGCGCTGGATTGTAATCTCAATAGGGATGCTATCATAGTGGCCGGCCTCGATTCACAGCGCCATGTGGACTCACAGGGGATTGTACGCGAAGAGGTGAATATTAACGACACGCCCTTCACGAATGTGTGCGACTGGATTGAGACGTGCGAGTATACTTGCGCGAAGCGTGTTGATATCAATATGGATGATCTCGACCAGTCGACCTATGATGAGTATGCAGTCCGTTGGCGCGAATCTGAGCTGAAGAGCACGATCAAGAAACTCTTTCAGGAGAGGGAGCAACCGGTGTTTCAGCTGGAGGAGATTCTGGAGCAGATGTCGGCGGTACCACCCAAGGCGATTTCGGGGCTTCTTTCCGAGGTCATAGGGAACCGGTCATTCCGCCTACAGATGCCGGTTGGAAAGACGGGGCGATCCATCAACGGATACATTGTCTATAGGAATGGGTATTACATGTTTCAGCCGGATTATCTGGAGGATATTCGTATTCCGCTTGCCCTGCGTGTTGCAGAAGTGCCTGTGAAACGCGACAGTTTCGATGCCACGCAGATGCAGTTGAAGGCTAAACCCAGCGAAACTCCCAAGCCCGAGGTTGAATCGGAGGCTGTGGAACCTACCGTGAATACACTGATGCAGTTTTGGGAAAGTATCAAGCAGTGGGCGGATAAGATTTCCTCTGGAGAGGCGCCTGCCGAGGATATGCCACTGAATGTGCAGAAGGCCATTGCCGCGCGCTATTCAGGTGATACAGAGCTGCGGGAGAATGACCAGCTTATTATGGTGAACTGGCTGTATGATTACATGCAGAATGGTGATTACCATGAAAAGAAGAAGGAATATCTACAGGCACTTTCGGAAGTACTTATTGAAATGGTCTGGGATGAGAGTATAAAACCAACGGAACAACTGGAGCTTATTGGAAAGGATCAAGTGGCGATGGTGACGGCGGAGCGTGGGGGGCAGATTGTTAAAAACGGGGGTACAACAGCTACGCGGGTGGTTGATATCGTGGATGGGACCATTAAATATTATTGCGGAGCGGAGGCATGTTCTATGGCAGTGACTCGTATCTTTGAAGCGGATGCGGCAGACCCTCTTCGTGGGATTGAGGCGAATAACAAGAGTTCGGGGAGTATTTACGGATTTGTTGTTCCAAAGGGAAAGGAGAGTCGCCTGGTATTTAAGACGAATGATCGCCCTGTGCCACCAGGAACGAAGCCTGAAAAGGGGAGCGAGTGTTCCATCGTGAGTACGATTGCTTTTCACATTCGCATGTTGAAAGATATAGCGGAGTTGATGGAGGCCGAGGGATATCCGAAGTTTCTGCTTATTGATGAACTTCTCGATGAGAAGGTGATGCGGCGGAAACAGGAGGATGAGGCAAAGGCACTGGCAAAGGCGGAGGGACGGAAGTACGAGAAGGGGACTATCGTAGTAGCGAAGCGCGAGGGTTCTTATGGGAAAAAGGGGGATAAGCCGTTTAAGACGAGGACGTTCGAGAATGCAATCCGTGCTTGCGCGCTGAAGGATATTATCCTACGGTGGATTGATGTGATGCAGAAGCGGAAGGGGGGGCGCCGATATTTCTATAGGCCGCTTGAGGCCTTGAAGACGAATCACAAGGGGAGCAAATAGGCTTGCGGTGCTACCGGCCTAAAAATTGAGCCCTTAGTAAGATAATAGGAGTGTATAGAATGGAATACAAGGCAGTCTTCGAAGAACAAGTCAGCCTTAATCCCAAGGACATGCGTATCAAGATAGAATCCGTAGAGGATCTTGTTCGTGACAAGTTACAGGCGCGCCTCGAGGGGCGTTGTTCGAGGCACGGATATGTGGAGCCAGGGACGGTGACGATCCTTTCGCGATCCATGGGTAGTCTGGAGAAGGGTCGTTTCACGGGGAGTTTCATCTTCAATGTCCAGGCGGAAGGGACAGTGTTGAATCCTCCTGATGGGACGATTTTGGAGGGGGAGGTCATCCGGAAGAACAAGATGGGTATCTACGTTTCCTACAAAGACGCGATCCGGGTGATTGTTCCACGCGATCTTCACATTGGCGACGAGGCATTTGAGATGGTGGAGATTGGGGAGAAGGTGCAGGTTGAGATAAAGAAGTCTCGATTCCAGGTGAACGATCCGTACATTCTGAGTGTGGGGCTATTCCGGTCTTCAAAGGGTGTGAAGGCAGTGAATGCCGTGAAGCCCGTAAATGCGGTGAAGCCCGTAGATGAGTCGATGAAGGATGAGTCGCATCACGAGGGCCTTGAGGAAGAGGAGGGCGAGGAGGAAGAGGAGTTTGCTGATGATGCGGAAGAGGAGGAGGACGTAGAGGATACTTTAGAATAGAATGAGTGCAACGGCTGCATCCCTAACAAATACAGAGTACGATGAACGCAAGAAAGTTCTAGATGATCTGCGAATCCTCTCCAAATCGGAGATGGAGGATGTTTACAAGATTCTGAAAAAGGCCAAGGCCGAATACAGTGAAAATAGCAACGGCGTTTTTATTGATCTGTGTAAACTTCCGGCGGACGTTTTTGCAGAGATCCAGAAATATATGGAGTTTTGCCACAAGACCCGGAATGACTTTGCTCTTCGGGAAGAGGAGGAGCGGCGGGCCCAGGAGGCTTTAAGGAGGGACTGAAAGGCCCGACGTCTAAAGGGATTAGGAGGAAAGGTCAAAGGACTCAAAGCCTCCCCAACATGACATATAGGAATGGACGTTTTACACAAACTACAACAATGGGCAGGAGAGAATCCCCATCGGGCGCGCAAAGTGTTTCCGATAGAGATTTCTGTAGTATCCGACACACAAGAGGGAGAGGAGGCGCCAGCAACCCTACCAGGCGGATGGTCACCAACACCTCTCGAGCCACCTGGGCCTGTGAGTCTCTATCTTTGGAAAACGGATCCGGAATTTCGTGGGGCCACGCCTCCTGTACGGCGCACAATCCTCCGAGACATGATCCTGAAGATTACGGAGCGGGCAGAGGCGGAACTCCGGGGCGTGAAATGGCATCGGAAGAAGATTCTCGAGCAAGTAGCGGCACAGCAGACATCTGCTGTCTCGCCACCCATGGATACACATGAGCTCGATACGGGTATGTGTGCTCTCTTCGGCTACCAAAAGGTGTCTGTCGATGAGGCGAACAAAAAGGTCCGGTTTTTTCCAGCGGATCCTCGGACTTGGTCAGCAGAGTTACCTATTTGGGGTGGAACGACCGGTTCTCGTGCAGTTCTTCACGCAAAGGGCGAGACTTCTGTAGGAGTTGGGCTCGCCGCGTGGGTGTGTGAGCGAGAGCGTGACGGATGGAAGATTGATTGGCCCGAGGCAGAGGGGACTTTGGATGAGATTAAGAGCAAGATGGCGCAGCGGGGGACTGGGGTTGGCCCTAGGCTTGATAAGCCGAAAAAGGCGGATTGGGCGGCGGCCTTGGGACGTGCAGAGGCGATTGCGGCGTTGGGGAAGTTTTAGCGGAGCGGGAAGTTTTAGCTCACTAAAATTGAGTTGCCGAGCAACTTTATAGGTAAAATACCTCAAAAATGTCATCTCGTCCTCGCATTAACTTTGATATTCAGCCAAGTACGACTAACTCTGCAATACGTAGCTTTTACGATACATATCTCAAGGAAAATCGCGACCTTACTCTTCGCCCTGCCTACCAGCGAAATCTCTGTTGGTCAGAACAACAGAAATCAGACCTGATTGACACAATCATGAGTGGCTGCCCCATGCCCATATTCTTACTCTACATGTGTTGCGATACAAACGAGTGCATTGATGGCCAGAACCGGCTTAACACTATCAAAGAGTACATCGAACAAAAATCGGCAACCTTTGCATGGAAGAACTGCATTGAATCTGATGATGGGACGATCATGATAGAGAATGTCTTCTACAAACAAAATGAGGGAATCGACGCATATATCGAGGCGAAGAAAAAGAAGACCCGCAAAAACTCTGTAGTCAAAACCTACAGATATATGACCGAAGAAGAAATGAGAAAGTTTCATAAATATAAGATTGCCTCTCAAATGATTGAGACTAAACTTACACTTGATCAGCGCAAGGAGATATTTCTGAAGTGGCAAAATGGCAGGCCTATAAATCAATGTGATCGGTTGAAAAACGAGTCCTATCCATTCTGCATCTTAGTGGTGAATCGCAGTTTAGAAACATGCTGTGCAGATAGGATTTCCCCACTACTTAAGTCTGGAAAGGACAACTGGCTGTATGACTTGTATAGAATGCTGCTGGTGTTTCATGATGCAACTAAGCCTATTGGGTTCTCTGCACAAAACACTATCAAATCGCTTGGGAATATTAAAAAACCTGATGGTGATTACAAACTCTCAGATGAAGAGTATGTAGAGTGTACATCCAAGCTACATCGTTTCCTAGACAGTAACTCTGCACTACATGAGCTTCCAAAAGATTTTAAGAAGCTCTCCTTCATAATAACATTTGCATACATCTGGTTTAAGAGTACCACAGAGCAAAGAAAGTTCTTGGAGGATGCTGAGTTTGTAAACAAACTTGTACAAAAATGTCGCGAGAACAGTGCTATTAAATACAATAGTCTCAACAATGGGCCACATTCAACAGAGTTGAGTCTATCATTTCCACTGATAAAGACAATAGTCGATGATATGATCTGCGAGCGAACCCCAGTCGACCCAGCTTACAAGAAGAAAAAGGTGCCTGCCGCGGTCAAAACACAGGCTTGGTATACCTATGTAGGTGAGAGTATTGGTGAAACAAAATGTTTATGTTGCCGTGTTATTCGGATAACACAGAGTGACTTTATTGCTGGACACATAATCCCAGAAGCGAAAGGAGGGGCTGCAACTGTTGAAAATATTCGCCCTATTTGCCCAGGATGTAACTTGAGTATGGGCATGAGGAACATGAGAGATTATATGGCCGAGCACCATCCTGGTAACAGACTTCCATAATAACAGCTTGAGTTATCAACGCAACCTGTTATTTTTTTGATAGCCACCCCCTAAAATTGCCCTCCCGGATACCCAAAGGTAAAGCTATACAACGTATTAGAACTCGGCCTGATGGAACTCTTTTCAGCAGAAGCCGAAAACATTAAGAAGAAGGTGGAAGAATGGATCACGCATCCCGAGTACGAACTGGAGGCCACCTTCGGTGCAACGGGAGAAGTCGACTCCACCACCTTCCTCTCCGTGGCCCAGCGCCTCCGAGCCAAGGGATACGCCTCTCTTCCTCAAGAGGATCGCATGACCGTGATCACCCCGGAACACGTGCGTTACACTCTCAGCAGCCTCGGCGTGATCCAGGCCTACTGTAAGGATGACGTCATGGCCGGGAAGCCCTATACGGTGATGATCAAGGACCGCGCCACTGCCGATTCCCAGATTGATCTCGAGGACTACGATACGCGTATCAAGGTCAGGCGTGAGCGCGACATGGCCCAGGACGACGCCTCTGTCAAGAAGATGCTCGCAGCCTGGCCCCAGCAGCGCAAGGCCTTCCGTATCATTCGTCGCTGGGCCTTCCACGCCGAGGGTATCCGCATCGACATGTCCATCGTCCGCAGCACCCAGAAGCTCCGCAACGGCGACTACAAATGGCAACGTTCCTTTCGCGAGCAAGATGTCATGATGCAGCCCCCCAGTTATGAGATCGAGGTGGAGCTCCAGCATCTCCCCGATGACACGCCCGAGTCCGCCATGAAGCGTCTCATTCGCGGCATTGGAGAGGTCCTTCGCGGAATCCAAAAGAACACTGTCCTCATCCGCAAGGAGACTCGCAAGAAGGTCCTCGCAGCCTACAAGGAGCTCACCAACACCGACATGTTTCGCGGTCCTGCTCTTCGCACACTCAGAAAGGAGAACTTCGTCAAGGAGCGCACACCCAAGACGCCCAATATTCGCGACGGCTACAATGTGACCGACAAGGCCGACGGTCTCCGCTGTATGGGCTTCGTCGACTCGAAGGGCGACCTCTACCTCATCGACATGGGCATGAACGTCTATCGCACAGGCCTCCGGAATCCCGCCCTGCGCCTCTCACTCATTGACGGGGAATGGGTCACACAGACAAAGGACGAGCCACCCAAGCCCCTCCAGCAGTTTCTCGCCTTTGACATCTTCTACGCCACCGACAAGCGCGATGTGAGCCAGTTCCCATTCGAGGCCGGTGCTACGCTTCCTCCTGTAGAGGGTGCGCCTCCTCCCGTGGCCCCGCCACCCGAGAACAGCCGCTATTACCAACTCAACGCCTGGGTCGCCACTTGGAACAAGGATGCCGGCCCCAAGGTCATGACGACCGGTCTCAGCCCCGCCACGAAACTCCTCATTTCTGCAAAGGAGTTTCTCTTCGGAAAGGCCGGGAATGACAGCATCTTCCGTCTCGCCGCCCGTGCGCTCAGTGCTTCCCGACCCTATTACACGGATGGGCTCATCTTCACACCCAATGCTCTCCCACTTCCCGAAAAGGCCGCCGCCACTTTCTGGGAGCAGCTGAAATGGAAGCCAGTGGAGGACAATACCATCGACTTTCTCGTGGTGACGGAGAAGCTGACTGGTTCCAAGAACCAGGACAAGATTATCACAGGCATCAAGGCCGGTCCTTCCGGTGAGACGGTGAACTATAAGACGCTGCGGCTGTACGTCGGCTCCAACAAGGAGAATGCCCGTGACATCATCTTGAATCGGCGCGATCTCCCCCGCCGTGATCGCACACCCTATGGATCCCGTAAGAAGGAGTACAAGCCTGTGATCTTCACGCCCAAGGAGTTCCCAGATCCCATGGCCGCCATCTGCCGTCTCCCTATCCAGACGGATCCCGATACTGGGGAGGAGTATGTGATGACGGCTGACACGGAGGAACCCATCCAGGACAAGACGATTGTGGAGATGGCCTATGATTCCTCACAGCCCCCTGGGTGGCGGTGGAAGCCTCTTCGTGTGCGTATGGATAAGACGGAGCGACTCCAGCGCGGAACACTCAGTAGGACGTTGAACTCGGAGGCAGTGGCCGAGGATGCCTGGAATAGTATCCACGATCCCGTGACGACCTCCATGATCAAGACGGGTATGGAGGAGCCGACTGCCGAGGAAATGACAGCAATAATGCGTGATGCATCCGCTCCTGCGCGCAAGTACTTTGATCGCGAGGAGCCCATTATCAACGAGGCGATTGTGGAGGGGATGAAGAAATTCCACGGGCGCTACATTCGTGGAGAGATCCTCTATAAGATGGGGCTCTCAGGTGGCAAGTATCTCATGGACACGGCCTGTGGGGTCGCTGGTGATATGCACAACTGGATGCGCGCCGGCGTCGAGTTCGTTATGGGATTCGACTATGCCGCGAAGAACATCATGGACTCGAATGACAGTGCCTATACACGCTACATGAATCTGGCGGTGGAGCGAGGAGGCCTCGATTCCGTACCCCCTATGGTGTTTGCGATTGCCGATGCAACAAAGCCATTGGTGGATGGGGCGGCGGGGAATAACGACCAGGAGAAGGACATTCTACGATCCGTGTTTGGGAAAGTGAAGCCTCTCGGGTCTGTACCGGCGTATGTGGAGGAGTATGGGGCCTCGAAGCTGAAGATGGGCGCGGACTGTATAAGCTGTATGTTTGCCATTCACTACTTCTTCGAGACGCCTGGAAAACTCAATGGATTCCTGGAGAATCTGTCGCAGACCTTGAAAGTTGGCGGCTATTTCATCGGCTGCTGCTTTGACGGCCAGAAAGTGTTTGAACTGCTGGAGGGTGTACCCAAGGGGAAGTCAAAGGTGGGGACTGATAAGGGTACGACTCTGTGGGAGATTACGAAACAGTACGATGTCGAGGAAATGCCTGAAGGGGATGGAGGATTCGGGCTGGGCATTGATGCCAGCTTCATCTCTATAGGAATGCCACATCGCGAGTATCTGGTTCCGTTCAACTTGCTGGAGGAGAAGATGCGGCTGATTGGTTGTGAACTCTTGGCCGCGGATGAGCTGAAGGAACTGGGTATGGTAAACTCGACGGCCACCTTTGATGTCTCATGGGAGATGGCCAAGAAGAAGGGGACGACCTATAACATGATTGGGCCGGTGAAGGAGTTCTCCTTCCTGAATCGGTGGTTCGTGTTCAAGAGGAAGCGGCAGGAGACTCTGGCGACGGCGGAGGTGGTAAGCAATGCTACTGCGGTCCCTGTAAGCACTCAGATCCCCAAAACTGTTGCGCCTCTTATGGGGCGTAGCGCGGCAATGCGTGCGAAAGTGAATGCAGTTGCAGAGGCGGCGAATGCCATACAAGCTACAGGTACAGCTGGACAAGAAGCTGCTGCTTCGACCAAAGAAGCTGCAGCAGCTGCCAAAGAAGCCCAGCCCCAAGACGTCACCCGTACAGTTGCAGTCGAGCCTGGCCCAGCGGCCGTCGCCAAGAAATCATATGCTCTTGGCGAAATCATCCAGTTCTACACCGACGCCGCAACATCAAAGGACGTGCTGGGGATCGAGGACAAGGGTGCAGTCCGTTGGCTCGCTCCTTCGGCCCCCTTTCCAATCAAGGATGGCGATGTGCAATATCCCACTATAGAGCACTACATCGCGGGGATGCGTGCCAAACTTGCCACTGAGAAGCCTGAACTCGCCAACACCATCTTCAGTCGCGAGGGCACCATTCACCAGCGGTTCCTCAATGATCGTCTGGGCATGACGAACGGTGGCACGAAACAGCTCACAGAGGAGGAGGACCATGAACTCCTCAAGACAGAACTAGCGGCAGTGAAAGTGGCAATGGGCGGTGTTGCTATGAAGAAGCACCGCGCCCTAGTTGATGAGGCCAAATGGGCCACAGTGAAGGACAAGGTGTTACAGGAGGCCCTCAAACAGCGGTGGACATTGGACAAGCGCTTCCGCAAAACGGTTGAGGCAGCGCGTAACCAAGGAAAATATCTACTCTACTATACACCTGGGTCCAGCACGAACCTCGGTGGAAAGCGCGACAGAGCCACAGGACACATTGACGGTGAAAACAGAATCGGGAAGATTATTATGAAGCTTGCTGGTTATCCTGAATAAACACCTTGTGGAGCCCTATCGGGATGCGTACTTGACTCTCATCCTCCTCAACAACAACCCATCCTGCACGGGCATAATCCTTCTCTGTAATCTCTCTTTCGAATGTGGTGTGCTCATACGGATATGCCTCACCGTACGCCACAGGAATGAATCTCTCAAACTTTCCAATGGTCTCCATCAAACCCTTTTTTGCATCAAGATAGGAAGTATAGACAATGGAGTTATAGAGGACGCGTGGGACCTCGGGCATATCAGGAATCCCCTGACCAATCTCCTCCACGGGGTCGTTTATTACAATAACATATGCAACGCGAGACATTTCTTCTGCAAAAGAAATATCAGGCGTAAAATTAAACGCGCCTAAACGGTGGCCCATACCCTATAGGAGATGCCCCAGCCCTGGCAAGAGTTGAGTTTCAAGAACAAACATCCGCGTGATGACGGTATCCAGTTCGACGAGCCCACTCACGTCTATACTGTGAATGGAAGCTCCAGAGGCATCATTTCCTGTACAAAGTTCCTGCACGAGTTCTTCCCCCATTTCGACGCGAAGGCCATCATTGCGAAGATGATGTCATCACCCAAGTGGCCTCAGAGCAAATACTACGGGAAGACGGCAGACCAGATTCAGAAGGAGTGGAATGATAACGGGGCGGCGGCGAGTGGTGCCGGTACGGCCATGCACTTGTCGATTGAGCAGTTCCTACACGGCCATCCCGAACTCATTGAACCGGGCGTGCTGCAGACGCCCGAGTGGCGCTATTTCATGAATTTCTGGAATGAGGCAAAAGAGGATTTAGTGCCCTACAGAAGTGAGTGGGAAGTCTGGAGTGAGGAGCACAAGCTGGCCGGCTCCATTGACATGATCTTCTACCGCAAATCCGACGACTCCTACGTGATCTACGATTGGAAGCGGTCCAAGGAGATCAAGATGGAGAACGATTTCGGGACAGGGTTCGGGCCTGTCTCGCATTTGCCAGATTCCAACTATTGGCACTACACCCTACAGCTGAACGTGTATCGCTGGTTCTTAGAGACCTTCTATGGTCTGAAAATCAGTGATATGTACATTATGATCTTTCACCCTGATAACGACAACTACCAGCAGTTCAAGCTGAAGCGGCTGGAGAAGGAGGTCAACGATATGATTGCCGCGCGTCTTCGTGCCGTGAAGGAAGGTAGAGGCAAGAACGTGTCTTTTGATAAGACAAAGGCCCCTGGAACATCCACAGGCAACTATGGCTTCCTCGACTAGGCTGGCGGCTTGAGTCCTAGAATCTTCTTCGCCCCCATCAAAATATTCAGGAGTCCCTTGGGCATATCGTCTTTTTTCAGGAGTTGTGGATCTGTGGGAGATCGCAGTAGAAGTGCCGGTCCATCGTTGGTTATTACAAAGACAGGGATTCCAGAAGATGTCGGGCGGGTAGGCTGTTTTGCTATAACGGTAGGCGGGTCGACTGCTATATTAATCTGGACGACAGGCACGTATTTGCCTTTCACTATATCAATAATCATCTGATCTGTAAGGGCTGTGGTATCATCCCCTATAGAGAGTTGCGTGGGCGTTATGCCAAGAGGAACTAGTAAACTTTCAAAAGGTGCGCGGAATATACGAAGAGCACCAGTCTTAGAATCCTGTTCTGGCCCTCCGTTCAAGATTAGTTCCAAGCTCGGTGGGAGAGTAGTGGCTTCCTCTTGTTCTGCAAGTGCCTGTGCCGGCTCTGCATCACGTGACATTTCCTCGTAGAAGATTGGTTCCTCATCCCTTATATCGGCCCATTCCAGGCGCAAAAGTTCATACCACTCGGGAGACTTTTCAGGATAAATACGCTGGTTTCCATCTATCGTCACGGGCTTTTCTAGACTACCCAGCCTGCTCACATCTTGTTCGAGCAACTGTCTGCGGCGTTCTCCATAGCGCAGGAGCTCTTCAATGAGGCGAAGCAGGAGTACGCGAGGTGCGGAGACTTTCTTATCGCTCTCCCCCAGCTCCGTCTCCTTTGGCACGTGGAGGAGGCATTTCTCTTCCTCGCCCTTTTTCTTCCAAACGCACCTACCGCCGCAGACCCCTTGTCCACGAATCCTACAATCTACACGCAGGAGAGACGTCTCATGCGCGCGCTTCTTATCCTCAGAGTTGAAATCCGTGGTTATCCAGTCCTCGATTTCATGTGCCAAGAGAATCTCGAGCCTCTTCCTCTTTTCATAGAGGGGTAACTTTCTCGAAAAGATCACATCCTCAAGAACTCCGCGAAACTCTCCTCCATCCTCTTTCGAGGCCAGCCAGTTTGAAAATGTCAGGCGCAGATGTTCAAAAATCTCCTGGAACTCTACCGCCTTCATACGCGCCTTTTCACCAGGTACTTCCACACCCTTTTCTTCCAGACAGATTTCATGATTCAGGCTCCACTCCATTTGATCCACTGTCACGGAAGGCAGTGCAGTCTCGCCAGGTCCAGCGGGAACATAGAGACCATTTCGGAGCTGGATTGCCTCTATAGCGCCTGAGCGTTTCCCTTTTACTATACGAAGTGGTGAGAAGCCTGGGTAGAAGGCGAATCGGGCTTCAATATATTTTTTATAGAACTCGAGTATCTGATCAGCCGGTGCTCGTTTAAACTCAGGATCATCCCAATCCATGAAGAGTTTCTGCCGTATGAAAAGTTGCCCATCATCCACCACCGGTACGGGAATGTAACCTGGCCCAGGCCTCTCCTTTTCCCTATAGAGGAGTGCTACCAGGTGATTGTAGGAGTCGCGAACAACCGCGTCAAGTGAGAGATTCTTATCCTTTCGCATAACCTTTTCGACAATGCTCGCAGGAATCATAGCCATAGTATTAATCTTACTTTGTGATGTAAAGGCCGCCCGTCCATTCGAGTTGCACTGTGTCATATATTCCTGTACTCTCTGTCGTACAATAGGGGGCCACCTCGCCGTATTATTTATCTGGAATTTCAAATCAAATATGTCTATTCCGCGTTGTTCTACCGTGCGATTATCGACATAGAAAATGGGCTCCCAGATTCCAGCCCAATGATGAAGAATAAAGGCCACGTCATTTCCAGACATGATTTCCGCATTGTAACCGAACGGCGGACATCGCACCGAGAGTTCCCCACTCTTTAAAATATCCAGAACGATGAAGGTAGTGCCAGGGCCGATTGCTGTTCGTCGGATGAGATTCGACTGGGAAAGTGCAAGACTAAAATGTCTGAATTCCTTCTTAGTCTTATCCGATTTTAGCCACGCCTGAAAGCTTGTATGGCTCATATATGCCCGCATGAGTGCCTCCTGGTTCTCCTCATGCAGATCAATATCTAGTTCATCAGATGCCCAGCTAGAAAGTTCCTCCTCGGTTGGCCGCTTCACAACTGAGTCTGCAGGATCATAGAACTCGATTGCAAGATTCCCATAGTTCAGAGACAAAAATACGCGTGGAGTGATTTTATCAAGCAAGAGTTTCTTCATTTGTTCGGATGTATTCAAGTTATAGTAGGGGGCAATCGCCGCGAGAAAACTGTCATTTTTGTAGCGCGTACGATTCTCGACACCAATACGCAGAAAGCCCGTACCCCCTTCCTTGATTTTCTGGGGATTGAACGTGCGACTTACGAGTTGCGTAGGGTCTTGGTCAAAATAGGCGTCGAGTACGGATGGAAGAAGGCCGACTTGTGCTTCCCCTTTTCCCTTCCCCATAGGGGCACTCACTTCCAGCGGCATTTTCTCCGAGCCGATAATGTACTTTTTTGTGACCGTATTTAGCATTACATTATAGTCTAAAATCGGCATAACATGTCGAGTCTCTTCCGATTCCGACTCTGATTCAGATTCATGCTCTAGTTCTGGGGCCTGCGTTATAACAGTGGACTTGCTCCATTCTCTATATTTTTCAAAGGCTTGATCGGAGAATTTGATAGGGGACTCTTCAATAAAACAACAGGGGAGATAGAATCCTTCAGGATGTGGCGTGCCTTTCAGAAAGTTAATGAAAAGATGCCGCCCAGTTGATTTCGGCTTCACCATTCTCTCCAGGATGGTTTGACCCGCTGTTGGAGTTTTGCGATTCTCGATGACGGTCCCCTTACAGAAGGGGCACTCGCCAGGCTTTTTCGGCTGACCTGCCGGCTGGCGCATCACAGTCGACTTGAGGTCGACTTCGCGGATCATGATTTCATCCTTTGTACAGAAGAATCGGCAACAGATATAATAGTTCTGGTTCTGGGGCGTCGTGCCATAGCGAAGAACCGTATAATAATCACGCTCCGCCACGCCAGGAGGCTTCACGGGATCACCAGGTTGTAGGGGGAATATCTGAAAGTAGACGGAATCGGCGGCATATTCCTCGACCATTCGCTGGAACTGGGATTCGGATAAGACGGCCGGTTGTCTCCCATGAGTCGGCTGACACTTACTTACATAACGCTTCACGGAACTGTTTGATTTCTTCGTATAGTCGAAGAGGCGGCGATCGGCCTCCTTCAGTTTATTAATGAAGAAGTTCGCTATACTGATCTTGCCAGCAGGCTCCTCGACATCGCTCCCCTCCAAATCCTCTTTGGGGCTGGGAGCACCGGCGATTTTGCGGCGTAAGGTCTCTACAGGCGCAGCAATGGGGGCTATAACTGGGCTGGCAGGTCGTTCTCCAAGAGGTTCCACATAGGGTGTCCCTTGTTCTGCGGCCAAGCGCTCGGCGGCATGGGCCTCCTCTAACGTCATTTCGCCCTGCAGATCATCCATCGCAAATAGATCAAGATCACCATAATCCGCAAGTTCTTCTGAACCGACTTCTGTGCCCGTGTTTGCCTCGTTGGCCTCGTTAGCCTCGACCTTAGGCGCCTCAAGAACTAGCTCCTGTGCAGCCTTTTTCCCCACCTGCAAATCCTCTACGTCTGCACTGATCATCAAGGAAAGCGCTGTCACTACGCGCTGTAGATTCTCCAGAGAATCCACGCGATACAAATGGAATGTATAGAAGGGGTGCTGTGCCATAATAGCAACGTCGATGCCAGGATTATTTTGGAGCATGTAATCCTTCGTCTCAGGATTCACGATGGCGATCTCTCCCTGCGCCTGTAACTTCATTGCCACTTGTTTCCGTGCATCCGAGACATCGAGTTGAAACTCATCCGCCACGAGTTCCACCAGATCCGCCGTGATTCCTTCGCCCCTCAGCGCCTTTCGGTTCATGACCTGGGTGATAAATGTCTGGATACGATCCTCCGTGGCAAAGTTACTCACCATCTTGAAACGGAGCATAATGAGCGGCTTTTCCCCAGGAAGAGGGGCTATTTCCTGGAAAAAAGATGTAAACACGGGGAGCCGCTCGCGCAACGAACGGATTGTGATGGCCGGCTGCTCCTTTTTCAGCTTCAATCCTAGGACCATGGCCGCATTTCCAATATCTGGGCGCGAATCAATGTAGGGGAGTTCCTTGAGTCCTTCTACCAGATGTTCCCCGAAACCCTGAAGGTCAGTTCTCGGTTCAAGATTCTTTACACCTCTCGGCGGCTCCACAATACAATCCGCGGAACCATCATTGAAAAGACGCAGAGTCCCGTAAATGGGGGGTTGATTTGATAGCCCCCTACGAAGAAGAATCTTCGCAAATCCATAATCCTGTTCTGGCGTAGGATTGCGCTCCTGCGACCACGTAATAAGGAGTTTAGGGTCCTGAATATCTGGCACCTTATCCTCGGTGAAAAATACCTTACTGATTCCAGATCCCTCGAGTGGTATTAGGCGCATGAAGGGGCGTCGTTCCGTCACAGGCGCTTCATAGAAAAGTGACTCGATTCCTGGAATCCCCTTCTTCTTGGCCCACACAAGCCGTAGAAACTTTATTCTGCCGAGGCGGAGCTGCACGAGGGGCACATCCTCATCCAGCAGCGACTGGAGCCGCATGAGAAACTGCTGCCGCCGTGAAAACACTTTCGCCAAACGCTGGGCCTTCGCCTTCTGATCTGCCGTCGCCTCCATCGTCCTCACAGGCAAATAAGGAAAGAAGGAATATAGCACGCCATTCCAGGCCCTTTCACTGGGTGGTTTTGCACCTGGAATCGCGGCGAGTACATCCCTGTAGAGATAGGCATGAAACTCTGGGATTCCCTTCGCTATCTTCAGTTTGAAGAAGGCGTCTTCTATGGTAATACGCTCGCGATTTACCAGACTTATTATCTTCCTTTCGCCATTGGAGTCGACGAAGCGATCATCAGGCGCCTTCTTACCTTCTGCAAGTTGAAAGGGTAACTGATTCATAAAACTTAGACCCTTTGGCATCCCTGGTAAATACCATGTGTAGTCAACTGGTACTGTTTTACCACCAATAAAGGTCTTTCCTGGCTCGCTCCCGTGTACACAGAGATAGACGAATTCTGGTATGGCCGCGCCGTCTTTTTTGAGTTCAATATAGAGGGCTATTTTTATATCCTGTAGGGTCATGAATGGGAACATATTCTTTAGAGTAATGGGTGATGGCGCTACATCAGGAGCTGTGTGAAGCATAACAGTCAACTCGCCGGACGGCATGGAGTCTCTGAAACTTCCGAGTGTAGACGGATTTAAGAACTCTCGGAGGAATTCTGGTATTTCTTTGAGTCCTTGATCTTCTGCCGCCATCTCTAAAGTCGATTGCCAAAGTTTATTCCGTAAAATACGGGATGAACTTTGGAGTCATTGCTGTTCTTAGCCCTTGCTGAAGTCTGTTCCATCCTTGCTAGCATCATACGTCGGCTGATCCGTTATCTTCATACCACAATAGGAAACCGGATGTGCACGGAAATCACGGTGCTGATATATTCCAACACGTTCAGCTTCCTGTAGGAGCCATGCAAAGTTATTCCAGAAATCCGGCCCATGCCCCACCGTCTTCGTAATCATGTGTCCCATTTCATGAATCGCCACAAAGGTGACGATATCCTCATGCACGAGTGCCTCGTTCCCTCCCTCGCGCTCGCGAAGACAGAAATGCACCGATTCGCCCTTATTCACGCTATAACTGGTGTGTTCCGCTTCAGGAGTAGCTTCATAGAGCCTCGAAGGAGACGCCTCGAAATTCCGAGTCAGTTGTTTGACTTGTGGCTTGTCGGGGAAACTCGATTCAAGGTGGAGTTTCAACTTGTTCATCTTGATGCGCACCTTTGCCATAATATCAGCCGCCGCCTGTTTATCTGGCATGTCACGGACCGAATAAGTCTGTCCGTCGACGCTACTTTTCACTTTCACAATAGGGTAATCCGAGTTTTTCAGTCCTACATATGATAGAGCGTACGAGAGAGTCCCTGTTAAGTCTCCCATCTATTTATAAGACCTAAGAATCCTCTTTGAGAAATCTTACGTTTCAGTTTAAATCATCTTTTAAGAGCGCTTAGACCTTAGCATGCGCCGAGTCTTGCGTGAGACATTCCGTGCTGCCTTAAACACACCCCTTCCAACATTGCGCACATAGCGTCCAACACTACTCGCCGTTCGCCCAACACCATTAACAAGCCTGCGCAAGCCAGCCTTCCTCGTACCTCTCCTTGCCATTCTAATATATAAAGATATCTTGTATTTGTTTACAACATATCTTTATTCTAAAGTTCTAAGCATTTTACGCAATCTCCAGGGAGCGACGGTTGACGTCGGGCTCGATAGTAGGCACATTGAACACAGTCACGGGCACCTGGGGGTTAGGGGGCTCAGACCGGAGTTGGTAGTTGGCATTCCTCAAGCTCTGTCCCACTGTGTTCACACCGATCAGGGCACCAGCGGAGAGGAAGTTCTTGCCCTTCAATGACCCAGTTCCCATGGGGTTCTGCTGGGCCCAGACGGAGTTAGCGTCCTTGGGCAGCAGCTCGGAGGGAGTCAGCTGGTCGCGAGGGTAGCACCCAGCAGGCTGCTCGGCACTCCCAAAGTTCGCGGGGCCAGAAGAGGGTGTCGGGGCGACCTCAGGGGCGTGCGTCACGGCATGCTCACGAACGGACCCAGACACTGCATTCCCACCGGCCTGGGCGGAATAGTTGGAGGCCGCAGAAAGAGTTGCCTGGAACCCCTCATTACGTGAAAATAGACTAGGCTGCATATAAGACAGCGCGATAACAACAGTGGCTAACACAGCCAGGGCGCCCAAAGCTTTCATACTTCCAGAGGTACCTGCCATATTTGCTTCTGTATTAGCGCAAGCGTATATTTTTCCGGTTTCAGCTTTCTTCTTCCGAGGTCAACTCGGATCCAGAACCATCCATATCAAAATTCCCATAGCGGCTCAAGTAACGATCGGCCAGTTTCTCGGCCCTGAGTCGTGCCAAGGATGCACGAAGCCGGGCCTGTCGGATCTTCTTCCTTGCGGTCTCCCGTTTCTCCTTTTCGTCTGCGGACATCTCGCCGAATGGGATCGCTATTTCCGTGATAGGGAGTTCCGGAAGTTCTGTTTCCACGGGGATGAGTGGCACCACCTCGCCTGGAACTCCTAGCCCATCCAGAAAACCGGGAGGAATGGATTGGACAATTGGCTCGAGTTCTAGAAGATTGAAAGTGAGTTCGTAACGGCTGGTATAGAAGACGATGGTCGCCGGAACCCATGTTGCTCGGAAGGATTCCTCCCCCGTAACCGTAAGTTCCAGATCCTCCGTTACCCAGTTATAGACCACGCGCTTATAGAAGAGTTCCGTATCGAGGGGCTTTGAGAAGTACTTTGACGCTTGTGTGAGGAAATCACGTATGAAAACCTCTGTAAGCTCCTCTTCTGTGATGGAAAGCTTCGTCGGATTTGTAGTTACTTCTTCGATCTTGGGTGGGTTCTTGAATTTGAAAATGTAGTTCTTCTTCTCTGGATCGAAATGGGGAGCTAATACCTGAAAGCTCATATGCGGATACCTTTGCTATAGTATATGGGAATCATAGGATAGGAAATGACGAAGCCCGGGGCGTTGATGCAAAAAGTACTGGATTACGTAGTCCGAGATGATATTCGTTCGAAGATTCAATCTGAGATTGTAGACCCCTTACTGGATCATATAATGAAGCGGGTGTTTCCTTACATCATCTTGACCTGTGTCTTTTTCATTTTGCTACTTGTCGTCGTGCTTTTGACGCTCGGTATCATCGTCTTTCAGATGCGGACAGTGATGCGCTCGAGTCAATAACCCCCTTCGGGGGTCATTAACTGATGCCTGCTTCACTACTGTTTACATCAGTGATGCGCTCGAGTCAATGACCCCTTGGGGGCGTCGTAACAACCCCTATAGAAGTATTACACCCGGAGTAGAATGAGTGAGCAGTCCCCCGTACAGCAGATTGGAAATCTGGTCCGATATTGGGTTCATTATGACAATACCATCACTACGCTGAACAAGCAGGCAAAGGCGGCGCGCGACATGCGAACGACATATGAAACCCAGATCCTCGATTCCTTGAAGACGAGCAATATCGTGGATCCAGTCATACAGATCGGGGACGGGCGCCTCATCGTATCGGAAGACAAACACACTGCTCCGCTAACTTTTACGAGCCTGGATTCACTCCTTCATCGGTATTATGCTAAAAAGCCGGGCAGCAAGGATGAAACGGCTGATATTCTCAAATTCATTCGAGAGAATCGTGAAACGACGGTGACACCCTGTTTAAAGCGGCAAGGGTCGAGAGTGAGGTCGAGATCAACCAGCTAGTGTTTCGGTGGCGATGTAGGCACAAGTTAATCACCCTATAGGGTGATTAAGTTCAGCACATCCCAGCGGTAGCGATGTAGGCACAAGTTAATCACCCTATAGGGTGATTAAGTTCAGCACATCGCTCTACATAAAGCCTCTCCCACATATCTATGTAACTGAGAAACAGATACATGGAAGATATCGCCTGGAAAAAATGGCTCAACGAGAAGGTGGTTTGGAAATATAATGAGCTCGTTCCTCGACGCGTAGCACTTACGCGATTCGTCGAGGAGGGCCTCATACCCTTCATAGAGAAACACAACTATGTCCTGAGTGCCCCCAAACTCCTCGGATCACGCATCGCCACCGGACTTTATACAAACGCCGGTAAGCGCTTCGACGAATGGCGGTTCGGAGTGCGTGACGAGTTCGAATATGAGCACGAGTATCGAAACTACTACAAATATATCGTGAACTGGGAGCACTTCTGGGAGAAGTGGGCCGCGTGGTGTGATGTTGAGGACGTTGATCGGCAGCATGAAATCGAGTCGTATGTCTGGACTCAGATTTCAATCGAGTATTCTGTCCATACAAGGACGGTAAATGACCTTCTGGGGCTCGAAGAAGATGATGAGAATATATCTGAACATAACGGTAAAGATATATACTTGAGAGATGCTGCTGATTCAAATGAGTGGGGCGGATATAGGAAGTGATTTATGAATACGACCACTTGGAATCATTAAAGGGCTTCACTGAGAGATAATCTGCCTGTCCCCTGTATTTGCGGATCTTCGCATCAATAGCGAGTTCGTGGGGAGAGGAGGGTGTCTTGCCATCCTCCATTAGTTTCATCTCATCATGGGCGGACTGAGATGGCTTCTTGCCATAACAGTTCACACCATATTTCATATCTGGGTTGTCAAAGTATCCCCCATTGAGGCCAGTTGTCCCACAGGCGTTCCGTTGATCGGGAGGACCAGCTTGGAGCTTCTTATATGTATCTTCCTGGGTAGGATAGACGGCCATCTGACCCTTCACCCATCCATAGTTGCACCAATCGGCCCCCTTATTCCATGCATCCTTCACCTGCTCATAGGTAGCCAGCTCTGCACCCAACGCCCTACAAAGGGGTTCAGCATCATAGTATTCAAATGCATTCTTAGAAATATTGAAGACCTCGTTAGAGCCGCTAGGGAGCACCTTATTCACGATTTTGTGTGTGGCGTCTGCTTCCTTAGGTGTTATATTCTGAGGCGCAACAGGAGGCACGGTCACATTCGTGTGAACCGTACCCTGGATAGGAATGATAGGGGCAATCACACTTGGTTGCGTACTCATTCCCATCTTCATACGCAAAGACTGGATCAAATATTCGTATCCCTTCTTGATCTGATCCCCAAAATAATACAGTATTAAGATGAATCCAACGAGGAACACGAGAAAGAGACTGAGTGGGATCAACCAGGGAGATGAAAAGGACGGCATGGAAAAACTGCCAAAGGTGGAAGGAGCCGCCTCGACCCCCACAACAGAGTTATTCGCAGGAATATTCGCTGAACGGGCCGAGAACATATTATTCAGTGGTGCATTCTCGGCTGCATTGGGGGGCTGTGTGCCCTTGTTCGGAGATGCGTTTCCAAAGGGTAGCAAACTATTCACAGCATTTGTTGCAGCAGTAGCGACTGCATTCACTGCTCCAGTAACTGGATTTTGAGCGGGGGGTGTTGATGCGTTCATCTCTAAAGTCATGTATGAAAATTACGTCTGAGCTATTTCGGGTATCTGCCGTTTCATATGTTCCAAGAATGCTGCAACACTCACATCCCTATGAATACCATCCGGGGCGAGATTAGGGTATGCAATGCCAAACCCCCAGGCGCCATAATACATTTTCCCCGTGGTCCCGTTATACTCTGTAGGTGAGCGCGGGGTTCCGTCTATACGTATATCGACTAGGCGCGGCTGGAAACCCATCGCATACGTCACCCATTTTGCTCCGCTGGAGGCCCGAATCACGGCGGGAGTGTCCGTATATGATACGAGTTTCACTGGTATTCTTCCTGCAACAATGTCATCAGCAATCTGGGCGGCTTCCTCTTTAATACCGTCGTAGGCCCCGTCGCGATCCCAATAGAAGGGTTTGGCACTTCTATAGAATGCAGTGACATCGGCTCCTGCATCCGCGAGATTACGAATGACGAGCGTACCACTATGGAGCGTTCCAAACACGAGTGCCTTGTCGCCAGGTTTCACGTAGTGCTGTAGGCGGGCCTTGTCGATTGCAATCTCAAGAGGGATAGATGACATCGGGAGATCGAAGGCTTTCGGTTCTCCGCCTGGGGCAAGAATGAGTTTCTTGACCGAGAGGATTTGCGTATCATAGTGGACGTTCCAGATCTGTTGGTCGGAGATATAGTTGACTTGCGTGACGAAGCCCTGAATCTGTGTGACCTGTTTCAGGGATGGGGTGGCAAGTTCGCGAATGAGATGCGCAATGTCGACGAGTTTGCTAGTACCTTCCAGTGATGGTAGCTGAAGACTGGGGCACGTTGATCGTAGGGCATTCAGTGTTTTCGACCATGGCGTGTTCGATCGTACTGCTGTCCAACGTCTGGCAAGATCGCCGCCGTCGAAATGCGGATCAATGATGGAGACCGTCGATAAGTCGTATCCAGCTTCATGGAGTAGAAGTAACATGCTAAGACCTGTTACACCTGCGCCTACAATACATATTGATGTCATACTACTTATTTATGCTGAATCTTCCGGCCCCGTGCGGTTACCACCACGTCCAGCAATGTACTGGCGCTGCTGGGGAGTGGTGCAGACACATCCACCCCCACAGCTGAAACTGGCTCCACAGCACTCGGGCTTGCACTGGTTATTCTTGAACATGAAGAGGTTCTCGGAGTCGGGAGAAAACTCGGGACCCATCAGCTTCTCGTTAGGGGCCGTGTAGCGCCAGTCGGATACATGGTTGCCGGTAGTGAGTTTCACGCCGTCAAAGGCGCCAACAGGGGCATACTGCTCCTTCGCGCCCCCAGCATTCTCCAGATAATAGGATTCGAATCCCTCGACCTGGTTTGCTGAGGAGCTAGCCATGTTCTGGGGCTGAGACATCATGTTCATGGGCTTGTTGGTCATGTTCTGGGCCTGAGACGCATTCTGAAAGTGATCCATTTGCCCGCTTCCCATGCGATTATGTTGCCCGCTTCCCATGTGATTCATGTGATTCCTGAAGCCCTCATGACCAGAGAACCCATAGGGCGTGTAATACACCACCAAGATATTTGCGACCAACACAAGAAGCAGCCCTGCGATTATCACGGATGTCTTCATTATTCGATTCTTCTCAGGAGTGATTTTTTCTACTGGGCTTTGAGAGGCCCAAAGGTCGCCCGAACCCATTCCCTATCCGCCGCAAAAGTCTTGGCGGCACTCGGGGCCGTACGCACTGTAAGTTTCGCAACAGCATCCAACTTCCTATAGACGCCTAGAGGGGAATATTCATCCACCGCCTTCCTGAGGGCTGCATGGCGCTGGGATTCGGGAGCACGGAAAGAATATCCGTACATCGCCAGCTCGCCCTTTCGGAGAGGGCCAAAGAGGCCTACCTTGGAACTCTTGTTAGGCGCCGTATCCTTTACACATCGGGATTCCACATGCATGTTCTTGTCCTTGGGATACACGCGATAGGTCTTCCCAGAGTTCCTTTTGACAGTGAATCCCTTACGCCGCACAGCGCTAGTATAATGGCGTGTATAGGATTTGCGGAGAACTTGACCGGGAGGACAAATCTTACGCGATATTGATCTGAACCCTGGTATTTTACTCAATAGTTGCCGGGTCTTTCTACGTGTTGACGCAGGAGCCATACTATATAGAAGTTGCATTGTTATTGGCCCTATTGCCTACTATCTTCATTGAAGGCTGTACCTGATTTTTAACAAGCGTATTGATGTGCTTCGGATTTATTGTAAAAGGATATGTGTCTAAATCCAGCTTCGCGTAGTATAGCATCTCGCTCTTCAGCTCAGGATTTGCCTTCAAATCCGAAAAGATCCCCTTCTCCTCGAAAACACGATACACGGCCCTATTCTTTGGGTCCTCAGGCATTGCACCATTTGACTCAATAAGCTGCTTCACAATCAAATACACCTCGTTAATGTGATCGCGAGCGTCTTGTACGCCATCTGACACATTCTGGATGTTGTCATTCGTATTGGCATTCACCGGATCATGTTCCGTCAAATATGGCATCTTGAATTCATTGAAAAGCTTACGCATATCCTCAATCGTATTCATTCTAACGACGACACACGTAAAAAGCAGAGTATAAAATACGGCGGCTCTATAAATGCCCGTATCCGGCAACCGCTCTGGCCCTCCTCGTGATACCGGACCCTCGATTGAAGATTCAATCCGTGATGCACAAGCGCGTTCTCTTGACTTTCCTGCCACTGAACGTGCTACTTATGTGCGGGCAATGGTACACCGTGCCCAGGAATTCCGGGAGCAAGGCTTAGACCCTGATGAGATCAAAGAGAAGCTACCCGAGTTTGCTCGTGACTATCCCCACCTTTTTGATTCTGCAATATCACATGAGTTCGACCAGGGAACTCTACAGACAATGTTGACAATGCTTGAGCGCATGGGCCAGGGCACCCTGAATCATCATCAGGCAACTGTGATTGTGGGGAAAAAGTTAGCGCAGAAGTATATAAAACCGGACAGACCGCAATAGGTCGTATCATAGTGAAAGGGACGTGGAATCTCTGACACCAGCTCAGACTCGTTTGGAAATCATGGGCGAGTTGCCCTTCATACCACGCCTCAGGCCGAGAGGCGTATGCTTCTGCGAGCGAGATAGCTTTTAGCTGCTCACTCGTATTTGCCTTCACGTGCTCATCCATGTAGGCCGCCTCGGGCCCCGTCACAAGATTCGTCGGATAGATGTCGAGCTGCGCATTGGACTGGATTTCCTGTAGGGTTTTCAGGACTGCCGGTGAGAGCCCCATGAATCCACGACCCATGAAATAGCGCTCCGAGTTACATGGGCGCGATAAGGCCGGCTTATACAGTGTCCATTCGCGAAAACAGCGGCCCATCAAACTCACCAGAATCTTCGTGGAATCCGAGAACGTGTCGAAGAGTTTCAGGATGAAGGCGCCATCTTGATGTAGGCAGCGAAGGCCCACTGTTGCAGAACAAACGAGCAAGTTGTAAATACGCTGCTCCTGGATATCATAGTTGATACTGAAGTCGAAGCCTCCGTCGGCCGTGAAAAGATGTACGCCTGGACTCGTGGCTTCTACAAATGAATCCTGATTCGCCTGCTCATAGAGATTCCCAGTTCCATCCGCTCCATAATGGAGACGGACTTCTTGGTGATGATGTAGGAATGATGACGCCCGCCGCCATCCAGGAACGCGCTGATCCGTGGGCTTCAGCGTCATCGCCGTTGCTGTCTGTAGGATCTTCTTATTCCGCTCGGCCAGAGTCGTCAGTGCCTGTATGAATCCACCTGGCCCCTCGGCAACATGGGCGCTTCGAATCTTCGGTGTCTGTTTCGGAAGGCCCTCGAAAAACTTCATCACATCGAGCATTTCAATCAGCTTGAAATAGGATCGGCTGAGTGGCTTTATTACAGCAATAGAGGGGTGGAAATGGGGGTCCTCATGGGTGTATACCATTTCGTAGGGGTTCACCATCTTTTTCACGAGTTCCCAGCGATTACTCGACTCTAAAAAAGAGATACGGTGTTTGGCCCGTTGGAGGTCATCGGGCTGTGCAATGGACCAGGATCCATAGATGATCTCTGGGAGATCTGTGACGATTCGGCGCTGCCACTGTGGAGATAACCAGGGTGGCTTAGTCGGTGTTGCGTTCTTCATACAATAATATGAGGGCTAGGCCTTAGACCTTAACCCTATTACTCCTCGCCTCCCACAATGGTGATCTCCACGTCTGGCTCATCCATCAGAACAGCCTTCTGTGGCATCGCCACGTTCATCCGCAGACGGGCAGTCGAGCACATGTCATCCTCCTCATGCAGCTCCGCATTGATTTCGTCCTGTGTAGGACCCTCCATCTCCTCGTCAAAGCCCTCCAGAGGTGTCATCCCCTCCTGTAGGCGCATGAAGGCGGATTCATCAAAGAGGACTTCGAAGAATCCCGTGCCACCACGAATCGGCTGCCCCATCATGATGTTGGCGGAAATACCCGTCACGGGATCCATCTCACCAAACAGGGCCGCGCGTAAGAGAATCTTCTCCGTCTCCTCAAACGACGCCTTTGCAAGAGGGCCGATATCCATCTTGTTGATACCGTATCTGTCGACTGACATCAGGCGACCGGCACGCGTCATCACGTCGCACAGAAGCCCCAGATGCCGACAGTTCACCCCCGCCTCCTCAAAGAGCGTAGTAATCTCCTGAATGAGCGTGGACCGTGTGGCCTCAATGCCCAGATTCTCGTAAATGTCATGGACGTGACTGCTGGTGAGCTTCGTCCCGTCAACATAGGGGTGATTCATCACCGCCAGGAAGTTCGTACCATCCGTGTCGAGCACATACTGTGTCACCTGCTTGTACACGGTCTCCTCAGCGTTAAACTCCATCGTGTCCTTGTCCTGGCGGAAGTTCACAGCCTTGATCCCAGGCACTCCGCGAATGACAATGCCAGTCAGAAGCCGGTTCTGGAGCTTCTTGAGTGCCAGCAGATCATCCATGCCCGAGTTCATCTCAGGAGGAATGCGGATCCTCATGATCAGCCTCTGGGAGTTGTAGTCACTGTATACGAGGTTGATAGCGGAGCCGAACTTCTGCCTCAGCACAAAGGCAATATCGTCCATGCTGATATTCTTCATAAACATGCGCTCACGATCCAGCTCGAGGCGGAGCATCAGACGACTCCAGGGTGCCTCATTCTCGGCGGGATCCTCCTGCTTCAAGAAGACATTGTAGAACTTGATCAGGTCGCGATCCTCGTCGAGCACGGACTCGGTGTCATTCGGGTCATAGTAGATTGCCGCCTTCACGGTAATGTCCTTCAGGAGCGTGAGCTCCAGATCCTGCGCCACCTTCCTCGCCTTCTCCTTGGAATCACGGATCTCGGGCTTCAAAGTAACTGTGAGTGAAATCGCCTTGGGATTCTGCGTGACTTTCAGGAGCTCCTTGAGACGGGGCACACCTCGCGTCACATTTGACTTAGCGGCCACCCCAGCTAGATGAAATGTATTTAATGTGTTATGGACTATAATAGCGTCATCAACCATGAATGAATCGTTTCCAGGGACCGTGAAGTCATAGACGAACTCCTTTGGATCATCCAGATACTCGAGTGATGTGATCTCATCCCACACTACATCAGAGTATGCAGCAGATTTAAGAGCCGCAATATTCTGCTTGATAATACCATTGGGGGCCGTTTTCATTCCTTCTGCTGCAGCGTCAAACACATCGATATAGTTAATGAGTGTCTGTCGCCCCACGCTCTCCTTCTTTGTCCAGCGCCCATAGTTGCGGGATTGGCCTGGAAGGTCCAACGCCTTCCCAGTTGCAGCAATCAGTTCACCTACAGCAGGAATCTTGTCGTACAACTCTTTCGTATCGTGCTTGCCGTCGCGCTCCATGTAGGCGATGATACTGTCTAGGGCTATCGCCTTCTCCTCCAACTTGAACCCAATACGCTCCTTGAAGAGGGCGGCATACTTCTTTAGAATGTTCACGGTGTACATAATCTTCCCAGGGATTCGGACAGATTGTTCCTCGCTTATGACACCAAAGAAGCCGCAGTAGGACAATAAGCGATTCACATGGCGAATGAGTACCTTGCTGCGGCTACCAGCACGAATCTGGTGGCGATCTGCATTGACATTCCCATCACCGTCAAAGTAGCCACCGAGGAGCCCGTGCTGAAAGTCGCGTGGGGCCGAGTATGTCACAGGGCCAATAGTCTTATCGTAAGAGCCAGTGCCGAACTCGTGAAGGAGGAAGTCCTTGAGCTCTTTGCTGTGAATCCTCGTATCCTTTGAAGGGCCATACTCACCATCGTATTGGTGTGTAGAAATCGTCCAGCCGTATTTGGATCCTAGAGAGCGTATGGCGGTCTCAACAACAGGATGAATCTTGCAAATCTTCACAATGTTACCATTGAAAGACCCATCCGCCAGATAAATACCACACAGCCAGCCAAAGGCTTTGTCGAGAGTGTAGCCTTTGTGCTCGGTAAGAAGAGAGTGAGGAACTTGCTCCACCTTTGTTGCAATAGGCACACGCATCCCTGTGCGCAGGTCAGACCCGAGGACAGGCTCCACACCCTTCTCAGTCCTCTTCAAGAAGGAATGTGTAAGAGTGGCAGTTGTGCTGCGACCAGACTTGGTAGTCACCTTCACTAGACCACCATTCGCTGGGTGACGACTCACTTGACTGATACGGCGCCAGGAAGTCTTTTCATCATTGCTCACACCTGTAATGTACATGTCGTTCACGAGGTCGAGGACAACACTATCCTTTCCAATCTGTATTACATCATCGGCACGCTGCTTCAGAAGTTGATCGATGAGCTCCCCAATCGGACCGGCATAGTTCCCCTTGGCACATGAAACATTTACAAAGGCATCACCTACACAGGACATCTGCGTCGATGGCTCACCAATACTCTGTGCAGCAATGATCCCCACCTGCTCCCCAGGCTGCGCCCAGCCCTGCCAGTTCTTCGTGACAATCATCTCACAGACCGTGTCAAAGGCCTTCCGTGTCATGCGCTCCTTGATGATGGTCTTGTGAGGGGCCAAGTAGAACCGAAGCAACGCCGCCCACAGCTTGTGGTAGGTCTGAGTTCGCTCAATGATCTTTTCAATACCCTGTAGGACATAGAGAGGTGTCAGGTCCGTGGTGCCCTTCTTGTCAAGACGGAAGCTCGTCGTCACATTCGTCAGAACGCGGTCAATGTTCACAGACGCGAACAGGGCCACATCCTGTCTGGAACGCTGGACGCCCTCCACCAACATTGTACGATCCTGGAGAACCTGCTCCGCGAACGCCTTCAGCGCCTCACTATCCTCACCGCGCAAAGTGCCCTCGGAGAAGACACCCGCGATATCGGCATTCTCGAGCCCATAGTCACGCCGGATCTCTGCATCACTCAGCTTGGCGAGACCCAGATTCGCCGACTCAATCTTGGTCGCATTGATCCCGTCCTCGCCATACTTGAACTGGACGATGTTCATGCGGCTATCACGCACCGAGCCATCATACTGGACCGTCAAATCCTCCATGGCCTTCACCAGCTGTCGCTGGATATATCCTGTGTCGGCCGTGTCATAGACTTGGAGGCCATTGGCAAGGCCAAAGGTGAATGTCTCAGGTATAGTCAAGTCGTATAGCTTGGGATACTTGTCTACTGACACAGGGGTAATCTCCACGATTTCATCGAGCACCACATCATTCTGGAAGGGGAAGTTGCGGTGCTCAGAACTAGCTTCCAATGCTACAAGCTTTGACTCTTTTACATCATCAATAAGTGATACACGCTCTGCAAAGCGTTGCGCCCACTGTGCCCTGATTGAGAGGCGATAGGTTGGCTGAATGACCTCGGTACCAAGATTGTTGCTCGTGAGTTGTGACTCAAACACCTTTGCGAAGATGCCGAGGCGACTCAGAAGCATGTTGATCCCCTCAATCAACTCCTTGGATGCAGATCCAGCCTCCACTGAGTTGTGTGAGACAGTACCATCACCAGAGAAGTAGCCATCAAGGAGCGCCACAATGAAACTCTCAGGTGCAGCAAACACCTCTCCAGGCACATGTTTCTTCGCTGCACCGTGTCCTGCAATCAAGTCGAAGAACTTGGCTAGCACAGTAGAGTAGCCACGAACCGTAGTAGTTACACCACCTATTGCATTGAGCTTGACATCCTCAATAGTCTTCACGCGCTGACCCTCAAACCAATCATGAACGAACTGACAGATTGCAGCATTGTTGTTCGTAATAGCCACATAGCCACTCTTAACATCAACATTACCCTCTGCGAGGAACAGGCCCAGGAAACGACCATTCTCTTCGCTCATGATGAACTCATCCGGGATGCGGGCGTGATCACGGTTGGTGGTAAAGGGATAGACATACCCAGCAAGTATGTTATCCGTCTTAGAGCGGGTGAGTGTTCGCACGAAGCGCCCCTTGTTCTCGTAGGGAAGGGTGAAGGCCTTGCCATTGTTTGCATCCCACCAGCCAGCAGGAATGTGCTCGCGGTCGACCATTGCCTCAGCCACCGCTTTCTGAGCTACCAGGAAGTCACTCCCGTAGAGGTAGTCATCCTTGGATAGGTACTTGGCAAGAGGGATGGACTCACACGCAACAGGGGGTGCTGCCAGCTGCATTGTCACAGGCATACAGTGACCGGGACGGACATCAGGTGTATCCATCTTCTCGAAGGTCTTCGTCTCAGCACGCCAAATCAAGAGGGACTTGGATTCGGGAACAATGACGGAGCGACCACCCAGGGTCTTCACTTCATAGAGCTGTTGCCCGGGGTCGTGACGGGTAACCGCCGCAACTGAACCCCATGATACAGCTCCCCCCGCAGTTACTGTAGGAATGAATACATCAGTCGATAGTTGTAGCATTTCGAGCTCGTTGTCCTCAGGGAAATGCTCAATATCACTCTTCTTTGAACTCATGTGAGCATCAATCCAATCGCCGATCGCCACACACTTTGTCACACCCGCCTCCATCACCACAATCTTCGTATCGCCGGTGACAGACTTCACAGCCGTATCAATCAGGCCCTCACGACCTGACATGGCGTGGAAGAAGAACTCCTGAGGCGTCAGGCCCTGAATGAAGCTGCTCTCAACGAAGCCTCTTGCCTCCGCGCCATCATCGTACTTCTTGAAATGGGGCAGAGTACGGTCCGAGAAACCATAGGGAATACGCTTCCCCTCAGGTGCCTGCTGTCCCACACAGGCCATCATCTGCGAGATGTTGATGGTACTTCCTTTCGAGCCCGCACGAACCATCGCCACCAAACGGTTCTCATCGGACAAGGCCCCGAGACCAATCTTCCCTGACTCCTCCGTAGCCTTGTTCAGCTCCGTGAATACCTTGTCCTCGAACTCCTGCTGGTTCGTCTTCCCCGTGTTATTGTCGAAGAGATCCAAGTGAATCTGGAGGAGGATGTTCTCAATGGCCGCCTTACGCTTCTTCACCACTTCCTCCATCTGCTTGCGCGTGTCCTCATCAGCAATCAAATCCGAGATCCCCACTGAGAAGCCATTATAAACCAGGAACTGTTCCACCGTGTTCTGCATGGCGTCGATGAAGTTCACAGTGTCCTTGGGGCCGTAGTCGCGATAGGTCACATGAACAATGCCCTTGGAAGGCTTTGAGAAGATGTCCTTGTCGAAGATACCCTGCTCCACCACACCCTCGCGAATCTTCACGTAGTTCTCCTGACTCTTATTGTCCTTGTAGAGTCCGTTGCCCATCTCGAGGTTGATAGGAGGCATGAGCTGCGTGAGTACCTGCTGCCCCGTCCAGCGAGGAGGCTTCCCCTCTGCAGCCCTCGAGGCCTTGGGGACCACCCCCTCGAACCGCTTGTTCCACATCATCATGTTCATGAACTCACGGCGATTGAAATCCACCTGGGGGCGCGTCAACCTATAGGAACCCACGAGAGAGTCCTGTACCACACCAATCAGTGGCTTTGCATGGCGAGGAGTCACAATCTGATGAGGAACGGCCGCAATCTCGGCCAGCTCCGTGGAGGCCTCGTAGGACTGGGGGATGTGTGCGTTCATCTCATCTCCGTCGAAATCAGCATTGTAGGGCGCCGTAACGGACACATTCAGGCGGAATGTGTTGTAGGGGAGCACCTTTACTCTGTGACCCATCATAGACATCCTGTGGAGTGTAGGCTGTCGGTTGAAGAGGATGATATCACCGTCATCAAGATGCCGGTTCACCACGTCACCCATCTTCAGAACAATCTCGCGAGTGTTCACGTGCTTCAAAGAGATCATGCGACCATCGGCGCGAACGATCGTCTTGGCCCCAGGGTGCTTGTCGGCCCCATTCTGGATGAGCTTGTACATTTGCTCGCGATTGTAGGGTGTCACCTTCTCAGGCACTGTGAGGTTCAGCGCAATCTTCAAAGGAACACCAATCTCGGCAATGGACAGATTAGGATCGGGCGTGATCACTGAACGCGCAGAGAACTCCACACGCTTCCCCTGGATATTGTAGCGGATACGCCCCTCCTTGGAACCCAGACGCTGCTGTACGGACTTTAGAGGACGACCTGAACGCTGGGCGGAAGGGGCCACCCCAGGGATCTGGTTGTCAACCAGCGTGGCAATGTGGTACTGGAGCACTGTGTGCTCGTCCTCAATGAGATTCTTGGCCGAGTTGTTTGTGATCTTATCCTGAAGACGCTGGTTCGTGGAAATGATCTCAAACAGCTTGTGGGTCAAGTCATCCTCTGAGCGCTGGTTGTTGTCCTGGATGACGGAGGGGCGCACTTGAGGAGGGGGGATCGGGAGCACGGAACAGATCATCCAGTCGGGCCTACACCAGAAGCGGTTCAGGCCCATGAAATCCACGTCCTCATCCGTGATACGGCGAAAGAGGCGCAGGACATACTCCACCTCCAGGACCTGGGTCACCTTCTCCTTCTCCTGACCGGGAGTTGAGAGACTGTTGACCCATTCCGCCGTAATACGGGCAATCCCGTCACGCGTGTAGCGATCGGGCTGGACTGCACCACAGCCGTCCTCCGTGTCCTGGCCACAGCGGGAGATGTTACTACAGAGATTCAGCACCGAGCGCCAACGCACCTCTCCACGCCGCTTCGTCACGCCCTTGTGTAACTCCTTGTCGATCAGGAGCTTGGAGCAGCGAATACAAACACAGTTCAGGACGTTTTGGATGTAGGGGAAGAACTGGATGAAATACACGGGGCGGGCGAGCTTGTAGTGACCAAAATGGCCGGGACATCCGTGATTTGTCTGTCCGCAGCTGCGACATGTCTTGCCGTTGTCGAGTATGCCCATACGGGGGTCGAAGAGACCGCCGATACGGGGCTCATTCCCATCGTACGTACCCGTGTTTGTGATCTCGACAACTGAGCGTTTTTCGATCTCATCAGGGCTGAAAATCCCGAACTGGATACCCACCACGGGTTGAATATCCGAATCTGGACGATGAATTCCGGCTGGCATCTCTCCTCTGTGTTATAAGAGGGTTTCTAAGTGCCCTCCGCAAGCGGGGTGCGGGCTCAATTTTGAATGGCTAAGGGCTTTAGGCCTTTTTATGGTTGATCAACGAGCAATGTGTTCAGCTTTTCTAGTCCGTGATACTAGAGTTCTTCGTGTTCTAGTACCACCCGTAGCGACCTTAGCGTTTTCTTTCTTCAAAAATGCGTTTATTTCTTCTCTATCATTGTAACCTTTTGTCCTTTTTTCAAGGGCAGTAACTCTTTTTTTCATACCTGACCAAGGAACTCCCCTCTCGTACAGGGTCTCAAAATACGTTGAAGGTAGAGAAGTTGGTCTCTTGCCGGTAAATTTAATCAAATTAATAGGTTCACCAAGGTGATCTTCATGTGCTGGTGGGTTTTGGCCCTCCATATTATCTGCCAGCTCTTTAAGAACAGTAATATCAGGTACATTATCACAAGATAACGTCGTTAGTAAATATGAAGCAGCTTCTGCTATTCTTTCCGTAGTTCTATATTCTTTCTCAACTATCACAGATTGTAAAGACTCATCCAAAAATCCATAGTGCAGTTTATATTTCACAAAAGCAAGAATCCCACCACCAGGTACCTTTATTTTGCGTATATTAGGAAGCCCTGTTTCTGGATTTTTATAAACTACTTGAAAATTCGCTTCTTCATTCGCATTGCGCAAAATGGTATTACATACTATGCGTTCATATGCCGGCTGGGCATCTTCGTGGATGATTTCAAACAATATGATCTTAATCAGTTGTTTTATTCCTTTCGGTATGTCATAGGTCTTGTCGCTTATACTTATCAAAGGACGTACAAGCTTATTGAGAAAATGTTGCTGCATTTTATAATAGTTAAGCAGAGACATCTTATTTGCCCAGTTAGTTTCGTAGTCTTTTAGACATGTTTCAAACTGGCGTCGCCCGTGATTTATGTCGTGAATAAAGAATTCAGCAGAAGTTTGTTTATATTCATCTACATGTAAAGGGGTGATCGATATTCCTACAAAAAATATGGGTGGTCCTCGCGTAAGTACCAACGTAGATGCAGTAATATTGGCATACGTGGGAATCAAAATCGCGTGCGGTGCCTTATTTATCATGTAATCAAAATAGTAAAGATAGCGAAATTCATGGTAGAATGGTATTTGCTCATTAAGTTCCGGATTAACTGTCCTTTGAAGTGTATCTAAGAACTGTAAAGTGATAAATATAGCGCGCAGCGTTGCCCCGTAGGGGTACCATGAATCTGATTGGCTAACGTGCCACAATGCCAAATCAGCATGACGCCGAAAATTCATCAAGCAGATACTATCTTCACATTTCGCATTAATTTCTGGAGTGTGGATTTGTTCTTTCATATAATGAACAATAGGGGCAAACTCAGGAAATTCAGTTGTGATTCCGTTTTTCTCTAGTCGGGATGATAGTTCTATATAGACATCAAAGGGGTTAGCTGTGATTCGTTTGATAAATTCTGTATGAATTGACTCTGGACTGCTCATTCTGGTGTATAGATACATTTTAGCAAAATTCGATAGTTATTAAACAGACCCTGTTTCAAAGAGCCCGAGGCGCTCTGCATTTCCGCCCCAGGGAGCGTAGCAGACACGGCGCTTTACTCTGCCGAGGTCGAGATGGGATGCAAGACAGTAGATTGACGACTCAATCATATGGAGTTCCTCCGCTGACTCAATGAGGTAGGTATAATCAAGTACAGGTGTGTTCACAACCAGTTTCGCCAGTTCAAACTCTTTAGGATGCGTGACCGCGTCGTAATGATTTTGATTGAGGTCGAGGATCAGCCTCTTCTCGCCTGCCGCCAGCAACTTATCCACAATGGGCAGTTTCTGGACGGAGGATTGTTGATGTACTATGATATAGGGCTGATCAAAGGCTGCCGCCAGTTTCTTTGCAGCCTCTGTCCTCGGTACGTGGAAATAGGAGTTGCGAATCTCGCGGGGCACGGCCATGTCGTCATAAAAGGAGTTGGGTAGATCATAGATGGCGCGATCGGGTTTCTGCGCAAAGAATCCACAGCTGTACACCGTGAATCCCTCATTTATGTAATAATGACGGCGGATGGGCCAGGGTTTAAGATCTAGATCATCGTTAACGAGGTAGAGCTTGATGGAGGGATCATCGGCATACATTGCCGCAGCATTCATCTCATATTTCTTTTTGCAGACCACATGGACCTCATCGTAGGCAGTGGCGAGATAGCGAACTGCTCCGTTCATCCAGTACATGTCGCCGAGGCCGAGATGGGTATAGACAAAGGCGCGCTTGACAGCATATCCCTTTTGCTCTCTTAGGGCCGATTTTGCCACAGAGTTGATCTTCGCCTTCATGCGGAAACGACGATCATTCTCGAGGAGGATTTCGCGACACATTTGTGCGCCTTGTTCTGGAGGCGTGTTCTTTCCATGGAAACGGTCCTGAATATCCCAGAGGGTGGTGTTGATATCTTTCAGGATTCGGTAGTGATAGGGATAGGCGGTGACATAGCTTTTGAGAGCTTCCAAAAGAACATCATACTCCTTTTTCACGTCGGCAAGACGATCATCCTTGATTTTCTGGCGCTTGATATCGAGGATGGTTAGTTTGTCAAGAGCTTCACCGAGGCTAACGGGGAGTATTATCTCCCCGTTAGCCAATGGTATGTTGCTACGCGACTCACCGAGGCTAACGGGGAGTATTATCTCCCTGTTAGCCAATGGTATGTTGCTACGCGACTCACCGAGGCTAACAGGCAGGACGATCGAATCGGCCATCTGGGTGGATTCATCGCAAACTCTTTAGCTGGGGTTTTCCAACCCCCTTAAAATATTTAACAAATTATATGAATACTTACACGCTGTGGGTTGTAACGGATAGCCCTATTGTTGAAGGCTGGCGCGATAATGAGAATGCAGGCGTGGATCTCTTTACGGCGGAGGACTGGAGTGGGGCCGTGGGTGAACCTCATCTTCTTGATCTTGGCACAAAGGCAATGCTGACATGTGATAACACTGGGACCACAGTTCATTATTGGCTTGCACCACGCTCATCTATCTATAAGACGGGGCACATCCTGGGGAACTCGATGGGTGTTATTGATCGTAGCTATAGGGGAACTCTGAAGGCACCTGTTATTGCTGTGAAGGAGGGAGCGGCAGGATTCAAGGCGGGTGAGCGCCATTTCCAGATTCTTGCTCCTGATATGGGTTATATCAGAGAAGTCAAGAAGCTGGAGTCATTGCCTGAGACTGTGCGGGGGGCTGGAGGGTTCGGTTCCACAGGTCGCTAGACCTGGGGAACCATGTCGACCAAAGGGAGACTCGGCTCTACTGGTAAGTAGAGCCATGTGGAGCGAAGCGAGACTCGGTTCCACAGGTCGCTAGACCTGGGGAACCATGCCGACCAAAGGAAGGATCGGGTCAACCGGTAAGTGAAAATTGGATCCAGCCTTCCCCACACCCCAAAGCACAATGCTGCAAACAAAGGACTATAAACACTTTTCCGTGGGAGACTTCGAGTTCGAAGGAGCTCTTAACGCCTCGAAAGCTCTTCCAGGCGACGAAGTTCGCATAGAAGATGGGCACGTCGCAGAGATTCTGAAGAGAGCGCCCCATAGGAGTATTGTCGGCACTCTCGAACTAAACAGCAAGTACCGCTACGGTATGACAGCCAAGAATCACCCCATCTATCTCTTCACCCCCTTCTCGGAGTCATATCCTCCCTTCTATGTTGGTTCCGCCCACAAAGACACCTCCCAGAATGTTCTCGCCATCATCGATTTCGACCACTGGAAAGAGGCCTGTCCTCGTGGCAACCTCCAACAAATAATAGGGCTTGCTGGAAACCTGGCAATAGAAGAAGAAGCTCTCGCGATTCATGCCAGCCCTCTCCGTTGGAAGAAGCTCACCCTCGTTGAACCACCCCCTCTTGAAGCACACGCAAGCGGCGTCACATTCCATGTAGACCCACCAGGCTGTAAGGACATCGACGACGCTATCACTCTACTTCCAAACGGCCATACGACCCAGGTCAGCATCCATATTGCCGATGTCGCCTCCTGGCTGGTAGCGAATCCCGAACTCTTACGCGCCGAACAGTTCGGTCAAACACTCTATAGGGATGGTGTGGCCGTGAAGCCCATGTTTCCTACAGAACTTTCGGAGGGAACCTTCTCTCTTCTCCCAGGCCAACCCCGCCGCGCTCTCACTCTACGATTTACGTGGAACAAGCTCGAGAAGAGAATGGAGAACCCCGAATGGGCTCTTGAAATGATACGTGTAACTCAGAGTTTCACATATCATTCAGTGACGAAATCGATGTTTGCGGGCGAACTGGAAGAAATCTGTAGCGGGATTGCAGGTCGTAGCATCACTGATTCCCACGAATGGATTGAACAACTCATGCTCCTCTACAATCGCGAGGCGGCGAAACTCCTGCGCGAGAAAGGTCTCGGCATTCTCAGACGCCATGCGGGTAAACACGATCGCTACGAGGCGTACGAACTTCTGGGTCTGCCTGCAGCCACTCTCGCAATGGCTGCAGGGGAGTATTGTTCCGCCACCGAGTCCGATACGAGACATTGGGGTCTCGGGCAAGAAGTCTATTGCCACGCCAGTTCCCCTATCAGGCGTTGGTCAGATTGCGTGAATCAGATGGTACTCCTGGGACACCAGATCCCCATCCGACCCGATCATCTCAATATCCGTTCCAAGGCCATAAAGAGATACGAACGTGATCTCACTTTCTTGCGCGCTCTCCTGGGTCCTTCCATTCCTTTAGAGGCTACTGTGGCGGAAACGGGGCGCATCTGGGTACCAGCTTGGGGTCGTCTCGTGAAAGCCGATACGGCCGACTTCGAACCCGGTACAACTCTGAAGCTGAAGTACTTCTCTGACGCCACGAAGCGTAACTGGAAGAGGAGGCTCGTTGTAAAATTGGAACCAACTGTACCTAATCCCAGCACCTAAAATGATACAGAGAACACACGACGTAATCAAGGAAGAGCGGCGATGGATCCTATGGAGCCTGGCCACCCTTCTCTTCTTATTGATCCTTGCCCTCATTGGTATTAATCTGAATTTCCAACCGATCCTCCTCTATCTCTGCTTTCTCGTGATCTCCGTCATAGGGCTGATGATTGTTGCAACGGCATCTATCTTACATTACTTCTTCACGGCAGTAGAGGGGCCAGTTTCTCGAACGAATCCTCTCGACATTTGACTTGAAAAATCCGCGTATGTTCCATTTGTCCACAGATATCTGGAATGTGAAATTCCGGAATCAACCGGAATTTTTCATAGCATTCCTCCCGAATCCGTTTAGGAATCAATGAGCTCCCATCTGTCGTCGCCTTGTTTATATCCGCCTTCACATACTTGAGAAACGTCTTACAATCTTTTCTGCCCGAATAGGGTATGCTTATGACTTCCTCTATCTTGCTCCTCACAGTGGCCCAATCACTCGCCAGTTTTCTATGGAGTTGACTGGAAGCCTGGTAGCCCAGTTTATCCTGTAGAATATTCAACGTCGACGCGGCAATGCTGATTCCTCCGAACACCCAGGCGAGTTGGAAGCCATCGAGACTGATCCCGCCCGCGATCATATTCGATGCCCCCGCCACTGCGGTCAAACAGTTCACCGTGATCATGAACTGTTTCGAACGTCTATCAAAAAGAGAAAAGGCTTCCGTGTGCATCCACTCATAACATTTTGCATTGTCGCACCATGCAGCGAGAAGTTGGTCGATATCAGAAGACCACCCGAAGGTTCCTTCTGTTTCTTGATCTCCCATCTATATAGATATGGGAGGCAAACTTCTCACAAGAAAAGTTACCAAAAAGGGTCGTCGCCAAACTCTACGAGGCGGTGGGGCCACACCAAACATTTATGTCGTCTATTTCGCCTATCTCGATGTTGGAGATAAAAACTGGAATGCTTCTCGTGCGAAGGATCTCGTAACTCTGCAACTTCAGGAACTCAAAGATATAGGACTCGCGGCTGCAGCAAAAGAGGTCCACGTAGTCTATAACTCTCCAAAGAAAAGTAATTTCAATAATGCGTCTGCTCTCAGGCTTGGAAAGGCCACGAAAAATGCGAAGAATATTATACCCAATCTGGTTGTACATAAAGAGAGAGGAAACACGTTTGAATATGCCGCCCTAAATGTCGTATGGGATATCGCGAATAAAATACCTGAAGCAGAACGAAAGAATAGTGTGATCCTCTATTTTCACTCAAAAGGGATGAGTAATGGATCAAAAGATAATGTGAAAACTCCAGAAAATACAGATCTCACAAATATCGTGATAAAGCCCTGGAAGGATATTGTGGCACGATTCGCATCAGATCCTGCAGTAAATAAGGCTGGGCATTCGGCCTCAGATTCAGGATTTATTTGGTACAACTTCTGGTGGGCTCGTGCGAGTTATATCGCAGGGTGCCCTAGACCCATTCTCACAGAAAGGCGTCATTATTATGAAGATTGGGTAGGGCGTAGAAAAACGAGCGACGCGAACAATAATGCGGAAGGAAAAGAGACAGGCGAGTTTAAGGGTCCAGAAGACTGTTTATCACTCTGTAAGGTCGGGCCAAAGGGGCGCCTCGGTGTAAACTTACATCCTGCGGGAGACAAATGTGTTCTTGAGACGGGCTCACAGGCGTAGATAGAGCGAATCGCAGACACTCAGGTCACGCATTACCTTTGTCTCGATGCCCCGGAGTTTTTCCAGCATATCCGTATCCTTGGAGAGCGTCGCGATCGATCGCAGCTCCTCCAAGAGATTCGCCACTTTCGACAGAAGCCGCATGAAGTTCCCTTCGTAGCAGTCATAATCCCTACATATCTCCTGAAGTGTTGCCCCCTGTAGCCAGAGCCACACCGGCTCCACCCATGACGTACTCAGCTGCCAATAGGAGTCGCGAGGAGGCCGCTTCGACTCGAGACGTTCATTCTCTTTTGCGATCTGTTGGATCTGCCCGAGAACCTTGGTGATCTCGGGCGGCACATCTGGGGGGCCACCCACACCTTTTTCCTCCATAAAGGCTGTTAGCACGGCGAGAATCATCTCCGCGCTAAGATCCTTCAGCAAGCCCCGCTCATACATTTGGCTCATGAGAATGGCGTGACCTTCGTTGATTTCCGTCGCCATGACACCGAGAGGAGTGAGTCGGAGGTCGGTCACGGGCTCCTCTAAGAATCCCATCGCCGCCAAGGAATGGAGACTCGGCCACACTGCCGCCGTAGGATCTTCTGCCGCGGCCAAGTTCCTGCTCAACTCGGCAATGTTCCTCCGAGTGGCGCAGAAGCCGGGCCAGATCTCTTTCACCAGCGTGGCCCATCTCGGACCCATATGGGAGTTCTCCCACGCCCCCCACGCCTTCTGGGCCTCCCGTTTCGCTGCATTCACGGCCCCCTTCAGCTTCACCGCCAGCTGATCCCGTTCCTCCATACCCGCCACTTCCCCCGGTGTCAGCGCAATCGCCTTCAGGATCCTCTCCTCCTTCTCGAGATCCGCCCGAATCCCGCTAACAAACGCCTGATGCCTCCGATACCAATAGGACTGATGGAGGAGCTTGATCCAGTCCAGATTCCCCGACTGGAGCGTCTTCAGAAGGAAGTCGTAGTGGAAGGTCATACGGGACTGGAAGGTCGAGCGTGCCCCTGTCATCATCCGCCGGACATCCTCCAGATCTTCCGGATTCCTGTCGGGCATGTACAGGACGAGCCCCTTGTCATCCTTTCCACGCCGCCCTGCCCTGCCCGCCATCTGGATGTATTCGTCCGTATTCAGCATGCGCTGACCCCCCGTGGCCTCGTCATACTTCCTATAGCCGGTGAAGACCACCGTCTTTGTAGGCATGTTGATGCCGACCGCGAATGTCTCCGTGGCGAAGAGGAGTTTCACAAATCCCTTGCCGAAGAGGATCTCCACGATCTCTTTGAGAACGGGGAGAAGGCCGCTGTGGTGAAAGGCGATCCCGCGCTCCAGAAGAGGCCGGAGGGTATTGTACTGGGGCATGCGGAGGAGGTTGTCCCCGTAGCGGTGGAGATGGAAATCCAGGATGTGGCGAACAGAGGCGGCGTCGGAGGAATCCAGGAGAGTGTGTTCGGAAGTGGCGGCGAAGCGTTCACAGTCCTTTCGGGAGAAGACGAAGAAGAGGGCCGGCAGGAGAGTTTGTTCTTGGAGGCGGCCAACGAGTTCATTCATTTGGTGTTTGTAGGATTTGATCCCGCCCGTTCTGGCTACGGGGGCATCCTCGTATCCTCCCCGGCGCCGATCCGCCACGCGGGCCTTGTGGTCGTCCACCGCCTTTGCCTCCCCCTTCCGCCAGCCGAGCCACCCCTTGTAGTTCTGGGCCTCGAAGCGGTCCTTTGCATCCATGATTGGGACGAGCTGGTCACCCTGGTAGACTCCGTGGAGAAGTGGGACAATCCGGTATTGTGTGGAAATGAGATGGATCGGCTTCTGCTTCAGTTCCCCCAACCAGGCCGCGAAGATTTCAGGAGACTCGATCGTGGCGGAGAGGAGAACCAGGTTTACGGCACGTGGGAGCAGGATCATGGTCTCCTCCCAAACGGCCCCACGATCCCGGTCGTTGATATAATGGCACTCATCAAACACTACGGCGTCGAGACGGTCAAGACTCAGCGCGGCAGTGATCCCGAGATCCCGGGTGGCCGAGTCGTGCTTGAAGAGGAGATTGCGGAGGATCTCCGTCGTCATGATCACTACGTCGGCATCGGGCTTGTATTTGAGATCTCCCGTCATGATACCGACACTGGGGAACATCCGCTTGAGGTCGTCAAACTTCTGATTCGAGAGCGACTTGATAGGGGTCGTGTAGAAGACGCGACCGCCTTTCGCTAGACTGTGGGCGATCTGGTATTCTCCTACGAAAGTCTTGCCTGATCCGGTCTTTGCAGTTACGAGCACATTCTCATCGCGGCTGATGGCGGCTACGGCGTGTTGCTGGAAGGGGTCGAGAGCGAATTTGACATCCATCGCGAGCTTCTGGGGCATGGTGCCACAGGGTTCAGATGGTTTTACTATGTTCAAGAATGCTGACATTTGGGTTTGTACCCTGGGGAAGGCATACTCAACGACAAATTTTACATCACGCTGTTGTTCATTTTGATAGCTGACCTCTTGTGGGTCTTTCCCTTGTTGGAACGGGTCTTGCGATGCTTGGCAGTTCCATTCATGGCATTGACGGCCTTTGTCGCAATAGATGTCATATCACCAGTATTCGTCTTAGCAAGAGACATAGTGGTGGAAACAAGATTGTCAATGAGATCCTTTGCGGAATCGGCCATGGTGCGAACAGATTGAATCAGCTTTTGGCGAGAGTTGCCCCGGTTTATAGGGCCTGCAGTAGTGGCCGCCGCGTTCGTAGCAGTTACGTTCGTGGATTCTGTGGCCATAGTAACCTTCTTACGGGTTCCCTTTGCAGGCTTTGCTGCCTGTATTCCCTGGTTCCTCTCAACATACTCTTTGATCTTTGCCTTGTAGGCATTTTCGCCCTGTTCCCTACGAATCTTTACAAGTGCTGTTGCTTCTAGAAACTTGGGCTTGGGTGCCTTTGGATCATCGCCAAAGGCATTTATATACGCTTGCCTCAAGTCACCTTCGAATATAGCCTTACGATCACCAAGGGCCGTCTTTGCAGCAACACTCAATCCCTTCTTGTTGGGTAGAACAGGGGTATTCGACTTAGTGCTATTGCTCTTAGAACTATTGCTGTTAGAGTTAGCAGATGCAAGTGAGCTAATATTTGTTGGCTCGGAAGTTGGTCCAGAAGTTGCCTCGGATGTTGGCCCAGAAGTTGCCTCGGAAGTTGGTCCAGAAGTTGCCTCGGAACTTGGTCCAGAAGTTGCCTCAGAAGTTGGCTCTGGGGAGTTAGCAGGTCCAACAGAAGTGTTTTCGTCCACATCTTCAAAGGTGGCTGATTCGTTCTTTCCCTCCGCGTTCATCTATTATAGGGCTATTTAATACCTGGGTCTATTCCATCCAGGCATATCGGGTACTTTCTCCTTCTTTTCCACCGGTGGAGGAGCGGGTGGTTTAGGGCCAAATGTAGTTATTACGTAGGGCATCATATATAGCGTTACAGTTACCGTCAAAAAGGTAAACATGAAGCTGGCCTCCTTGAAAAACATGGCGATCACACTCACGAAGATCAAAAAAGCCGCGTGACCCGCAAGAGCCCGGGAACCATGCTCGCTTGAATACTTCTTCAAAATGTCGATCATTTCATTATTACCGTTGGGGATTACGTTGATCGCGCCGTAGTAGAAAAGAAGATCATACACGAGCTGTATGCCGATAAGCGCACACACGAAAACGAAAGGTGACCATGCATGGCCCGTATCCTTGTAGGCCTTGGTATAGCCCCAGCGAGCAAGTTGAAAGAGAATGACGATCAAGCTCACATTGGCGAGAATACCCTCGAAGCCGAACGTGTCGAAATAGGCATTCAGGCTCTGGCTATTTATCACATTCATCTTTGTGAGAATCGCGGCAAAGTTGATAGCCACTATGGTGGCGGATCCAATAGGAAATATATCATCCGCCGACTTATAATCACTAATATCCCCCAGCTCGAAAAACTCGTTGGAGGGGGCTTTGAAATCCATCTATATCGTGGTGTGTTTATTGTAGAGTATAAACAACTGCTGGTATGTAGGACAGATGGACACCGTCGGATGGAAATGTTATCTTTTGAAAACCTGCGATGGAGCTTCTCAAAAGACATATATAGGGGTGACGCCGGATCTGGATCGCCGTCTAAAACAACACAACGGTAAACAATCGGGTGGGGCAAAGGCGACTCATGGACGTGTATGGGAGCGCGTATGTCACGTGCGCGGCTTCCCAGATCACACGGCCGCCCTCCAGTTCGAATGGCGTTGGAAACAGATTTCACGGGGTTTGACAGGGGCGCCCCTTGACCGGCGTTTCCAGGCCCTACAGGATCTGCTCGGACTCGATCGCCCTACGACTGCAGCAGTGCCTTATTCGGAGTACGCCGCTCCGCTGGAAGTTATTATGGAGTCTGAATAGATGTCGGACAAACTCGATTCCAGCAGGGCTATTGATGATTTTAAATCTTTTCTTAAGAGTACTTTTGGCCCAGGTAAAAGAGATATAGATACTGAGTACCGTGGCGGGTATACACCATTGATAAACTTTGGGACGACCGCCAAAAGAGTTCGTATGCTGATTGATTATGGCGCGTCAGTAGGAAGAAAGGATGAAAAAGTATATCGAAATAAAGAGTCCCCGATATTTGTTGCAGCGAGGCAGAATAAACTAGAAGTACTAAATGAATTAATAGCTAACGGAGCGGATCCAGACGCTAAAAGAGAGGACGGTATGACACCTTTAATGATAGCGGCTTGGAATGGCAATAGCCACGTGAATATAGTTAAAGCACTTCTTAAAGCTGGGGCTGATAAATATATTAAATGGAACTACGTTCGGACTGCACTAAATATGGCAAAGCGTGGAAAACAGTCAGAAGTTATTCGTATATTAGAAGAGGCAGAAGCAGAAAATGCGTTGATGAAATCTATTGTTAATAACAGCCCTATAAATGATAACATTAATACTCAAAATTCACGATATAACATTCCCAGCAATAATAATAATTCACGAAAGAATCTACATCCCACACCAAAACTTGTTCCACGTCGGGGAACTTCTTTGATAAGAAGGAGTAATATGGCGGCCTTAAAGGGTTTGCCATCCGAAGAAGAACTATCAATGCGCTTTGAGGGGCGGACTCGACGCAAGAAGCCCACGCGTGGGCGTTCCCTTACACGTTCGAAGCGTAATACGTATAAACCTGTTCACCGCATCTAAGAGGCAGCAAGAATCGCCTTGAAGCTCTTTTCCAAAGCCGCGATTTCCTCCTCCTCGCGCTTGGGATCCAGATGGGGATATTCTTCATAGAGCTCCTTCAGTCTCGCCGTGGCCTGTTCGAGTTTTTCCTTCAGGCTGACTTCTTTCGAACTTGTAGATTTCCATAGGATGCCTTCCGTCTTGAACTCTATGGCGAAGCGATCACGGTGATATCCGTTCGCTTGGACATACCAGATATGTTTGGGAATATCTTCGGGCTTGATCCCACACATGAGTGGAAGTTCCACATTCCTCTTCTTCTTTGCATGCCCTACAGTGGCACTGGAGGCGTCGACGAGGCGGAGATTCTCTCGGCGATTATCGAGACCATTTTTACTCACGTGCTGGACGAGCTGGTCGGGACCGGGCTTCATAAGATGTGTGTGAAGATAGAGCTCCCGCTTTTTCGTGACGACTCCGCTGATATCCTCACCTGATACATCCACCTTGACAGAAGTGGCGAGATAGGCGCCGGATGCAAAATGCCATGTATGTTTTTTGACTTCTGGGAGATCGGTTGTATCGAATGCGAACTCGATCAACATTCCTTTGAAGAGAATGCCGCCGATCGTATTCTTGCCGATTGTCCTATATTGTACCTTGCCCATCCTATTGGGGGGGAAGCGTGGAATCGGGGTGGATTGGACGAGAAGCTTTATGTTCAGGGGAAGACTTGTTCTTCCCCTTTACCTATAAAGATACGAGAAGCTCGGCGCAAGCGACCAAAGGCCTATTCTTTAGCCATCTCATCCATCTTTCTCTTCAACGCACTTCTATACTCTATAAGATCCTTCATTGCTTTTGCCGCTTCCAGGCGTTTTCTCAGAACTTCTACAAGCATATCGTCTTGTTTAACATAGTCTAAGTCGCAACAGACTCTGCATTGCTCGTATTCTTTGATATGATCCATCATAAAGACACTCAGGGTTTCGGGTATATATGCCAGGTTCCCACCTTTTACGACGATCTGGCTCGTGAAATGTTGATCTTCTCCTATTCGGATTATCTCACTATAGGGATTCTCTAGCCAAAATCGTGCGCGGACTGTGGCAGGGCCGCACGCCACGTCTTCAACCCCCTTTATCTTTGAATCCTTATACAGCTCGTATCGTAACAAATGTCCCCTGAAGGTCTTCATATCAATGAGCCGAAATGCGTTCATATAAATGAGCCCACGGATTGGTCGCCAGGGTATGTTAGATGTGTCCTGGACTTCTTTCGGGCCTCCTATAAATCGGTTTAAGACTCCAGTAAGGGAAGCATCTTTAAAATGATCCGCAATGACCTGGGTACGCCTCGGATGCATTACATCATCGGAATCAAAAAAGAAAAGGATCGTCGCGCCATTTTCGACGGCAACTTTTGCGGCTCTGTTCCGATTTGCTCCAGCCATAAGTATTTCGCTATGAGTCTGTATGCGCGCTTGTAGGCCCAGATCAAAACAGATGAGGCGTATTTCTCTTTCGTCGGCTGCAGTACAGCGCGATGCAGATATAACGATTTGATCGGGTCGGCGGGTCTGGGCCTTCACGGATCTGAGGCATCTGTTGAGGTATTTTATGTCGCCAGAGTCTAGTGGTATACATACCGCCAGATTCTCCATTCTATCTGAAGTTGACAGGTGAGTTTAGGTCTCAGCGCGTTGTTTCCTCTTTTTAAGATTCTGTATGAGTTTCTGCAGAGAACTTATAGCATTTTCCTTGGTACCAGTTTTGATAGTTCCACAGAGTTTTTCAAACTCTTCCTTCGTGTAAACATCTGAATAGGTTTCTAAAAATGCTTCTGCTGTATCAGATACTATAGCATAATATAGACCCAATCCCTTCCAGTGCTTCCGTTCCTCTGCCTTCATAAGCCCAGCTTTTGCAATAACCTCTTTTAAAGGGTCTTCAACTGGTCCTATTTTATCTGTTGGACATACTTCAGCTATTTTCTTACAATGATCTATGAAGTCATTGAGGTTAAACGCACCCTTCATTACATTACATGATCCGCAACAGGATCTACAGTTTCCAGTGGTATATGCTCGAATAGTATTATCTACACGATCAATACCAATGCCCATTGGGGATTTGTAGCCACATAAATAACATGGCGAACGTGTCAACCAAGTCCACTGGTCGGGTGTTATTTCAAATGGTAATCCGCGCCCCTCTGCTTCACGTTTATAACCGCTATAGTTCTTGTATGATGTTCTACTGTAATACATCTTCCATTTTTTATAAAATGAATCAGTGACTTCTAACTGTTTTGTAAATATCTTACACTTATCAATTAAGAACTCGAGGTTATAAATATGTTTTATTCTGTTACATTTCCAACAGGCTGGCACACAGTTTTCTTTTGAATATCCTTTTGAGTTATCAACTCTGTCGATACCATTTGTTTCTTGATCAGTATGATGCCCGCAATAGTAACAAGGAGAAACCACTAGTTCAGAAAATGTTTCGAAATCAATGTTCATGTCATACCCGCGTTTACTTGCGCTCGATACATATGCTTTAAAATATCCTTGAATATTTTGATTGTTCTCATGATTATAGTTCCGCAGACGATCCTTCCTTTTCTCGTCTTGTTTTGCCTGATTCGCATTACAAGATGTACATAATAATGATTCCTTGCCATAGCGTGTCTTAAACATTTCAAAGTCTTTTCCACATTTAGTACATACTCTTTGTGATGTGTGATTAGTTGTTTGAAGAACCTGTGTAAGTTCTTTACGTTTCTGATAACGTTTTGTATCTACAATACGTGTTTTATCGAGGCATTCCTGACATGATTTCTTATCTCCAGTGCAGATCGTAAAACACCCTCTTGCGATATCACAGTAACGTATCCCCTTTTCTTGTTCCTCTTTTTTATATTTATCTCTCTCGTGTTTTTTACAGAATCCAGGCTCAAGAACTTTAAAGGGGCATCCTTCATGTTCGCATGGGTGTTTCTTCTTTGTAAGTTTTTCTCTACAGGGCTTACACGAGACTTCCTTTGCATCTACTTCTTGAGTCGTTAGCTCTGTGCTACAACCTCTGAAAAAATATCTACACCAGACCTTTCCTTCAGCGATCCCTTCATCATATTGACGATTCCGTTCATGCCTACCGCAATAGCCGTTCTCAGATGGTGGAAACATACATGATTCACCTTTCCTAGGACCCTCCTGGACGATTGCTTTACATGTTGCCATTTCTAAAATAGTAACGTGAAAAGAGTTTAGGTGTCCAGGGTTACCCGGAGTTATTTCAAATCCCACCGCTTTTCTGGGACTGCCCGCTCACATATAAAAATCAACAAAAAATAAGTAGTATGACGTGAACGTGACGATGAATAATGTCCCAGATTCTTAATTGGAGTAAGCCAATCCTCCCATTCCGCTCATCACCCTCAGCACATTGTAGTTGGTAGCGAACACGTACACGGAGGAGCTGGTCACAGTGCCCACGGCGTTGTTGGACACAGTCAGCAGCAGGGTGGTGTTATCAATACGAGACAAGTTGCAGGTGCCGCTGGGCTGGTGCTGCTCAGGCTGCAGAGCAAAGGAGTACACGTTGATACCAGTGGCGGGGATGTTGGTGTGGTGCTGGAAGGGCTGCACCTCGTTGAAATAGCGTCCCTCGCGCACCTGGAAACGGTCGTGACCGTTCAGCTGCAGCAGGGCAGTCACCACGGGGTTCTTGCCGGCCATGCCCTCCACGCGAGTCACGGAATAGCCAGACTCCAGCACGGACCTGTCCCACCAGTCGGAGAAGTTGAAGGGCTGCTGTCCCTTCCAGCTGTTCACCACGGTGTCATCGCAAGACACGAAGGAATCGCGCTGCACCACCCACACCAGCTCCTTACAGGGGTGGTTGAAGTTCAGCTTGAGCTTGTTGGCGGAGGAGGTGATGGACTCAGCGCCAGTGAACTGCAGGGTCTCGATCAGGTACTCGTGAGACACCTGGGCGAACTTGCGACGCTCGTCAGTGTCCAGGTAGATGTAGTCCACGTACAGGGAAGCGGCCTGCAGGTTGGCGGCGGCCACGCGGTCGCGGATGGTGTGGTAGTTGGAGGTGATCTGGGGGGTCACGTCCCAGCACAGGTTGCGCAGGTCGTTGAACTCCAGGTTGATACGCACCTCGTGGTACTGGAGGGCAATCAGGGGCAGAGCCAGCCCAGGGTTGCGGCAGAACCAGAACTGGAGAGGAATGTACAGAGTGTAGGCAGGGGCGCAGTTGACCTGCTCGTTGGAGGTGTTGGGCTCACCGCCGGCACAGTCATTGTCGCAAGGCTCGCCACCCTGCACCAGCAGGTTGGTCAGCACGGGCACGTTACCCACCATCTTGGCGTAACCGGCCTGCTTGCCGGCCTCCTGGGTGAGCTCATTCCAGATGTGCATCCAGTTACCGTAGTGCTTGTCGATGCGCTGTCCACCAATCTCAATCTCCACGGACTTGATCAAGTTGTGTCCCACCCAGTTCAGCCAGCGGAACTGGGCACCAGAGCCATCGGCAGTCTGGAGAGTCACCTGAGGCAGGGTGGCCTGCAGGTACATGCGGTGGATCAAGTCACCATTACGCTGGATGGTGCAGGTCACACGCTTGCCGAAGCCAGGAGAACCGTTGAAAGGGTTCTCAATGGACTCCATGGCGAAGTTGGTGTGGCGACGGTACACCACCTTGAAGAAGGTAATCTGGGGATTACCAGTCAAATACACATCCTGAGCTCCGTAGGCCACCAGCTGCATCAAACCACCACCCGTCATTTGTTTATACCCCTTCTCTAGAAATAAATTTCCAAGAGGCGGGTGGATTTTAGCGAAGCCGGGGAGATCTTCATTTTTACCCCCCAATCTGGACTATTTCAGAGGGCTTGCCGGGGACTTCCCTTTTTTGAGCTGAACACACCCAGAGGTTTTAGCCTAAACCCTCATCCTCTGAGAAGTTAGAATGGCTTCACATGATGCGTTTTTCAGAATAAGACCAACAAAGCGGAGTAACCCTGAGGCCCGAACTACGCTGGACTCACTCCATAGGGTCCGTATTCAGAATATTCTTGAACGTGAGGGAGATGTCGATTCTTTAAAGGCTGATATTGAGAAACTCCGTAAGGAGTGTCGTGAAACCGTGGATGAAATAGATTATGAGTTGAAGCAGAAACGGATCGCGGATTTGGAGAAGGATATCGGCAAGCGGAATGGGAATAATGAGTTCTTTGACTATTTCCTCGACACGGGGAATATACTGTACAAGTATTACGACATGCAGGAGAAGATCCAGAATGGGGACGAGGTGAAGCGTAAATCGGGAAAGGCGAAGCCTGGGTCCGTGCTCGCGGCTCTTGATGCTGCAGCGGCGACGGATGATCCTACACGTATTGTGAAGACGGATGGAGTGTCGCAAGGGCGTGACAAGTTGCTGGAGCAGTATTTGCTGAAGGTACACCCAGAACATGTGCGCGGGACGAACGAGATTGAGAACGATCCCTATGGGGAATGCGAGAAGTGTCGAAAGGAGATGATCTTCAGCGCGAATGAGGCCGTGTTCACTTGTACAGAGTGTGGGTTCCAGGAGTTTGTGCTGGTCGATTCCGATAAGCCGAGTTATAAGGATCCTCCCAGGGAGGTTAGTTATTACGCCTACAAGCGTATTAACCATTTCAATGAGTGGCTGGCACAGTTCCAGGCCAAGGAGAGCACGGAGATCCCACAGGAGGTCTATGAGTCTATTTGCGCCGAGCTGAAGAAGGAGCGTATTCTGGATTATCGGACTCTGTCTCGGCAGAAGGTACGCGAGATCCTGAAGAAGTTGAAATACAACAAGTATTACGAGCACGTGCCGCATATCATTAATCGTCTGAATGGGCAGAATGCGCCTGTGATGAGCCGTGAAGTCGAGGAGAAGTTGCGCTACATGTTCAAGGAGATCCAGCCTTCCTTTCAGAAGAACTGCCCCAAGGATCGGAGCAACTTTCTTTCGTATTCGTATGTTCTCTATAAATTCTGCGAGCTCTTGGAGCTGGACGAGTATTTATCGAGCTTTCCGTTGTTGAAGAATCGCGATAAGCTCTATGTGCAGGATAAGATCTGGGAGAAGATTTGCGCCGACCTGGCTTGGCAGTTCATTCGTAGCGTCTAAGTTTGACTGGTCGTGACTTCAATATAGTCACGGGGGGCGGGGGGGTGAAATGTCCAGTCAATCCCCGGCTACCTAAAATCTCACCGGGATATATACAAAGAATGGAGGGGCCGGCTGCTACTTTCACGGGACAAGTTTACAAACTATTATGTAACGATGGACACTATTACATAGGTTCTACGAAAACTGAGCTGAAATATCGATTATATCATCATAAACAACATTCCCTACTATGCCCTGATCGTAAAGTATATCAACATATACTCTCATGTGGATGGGAAAATACAAAGATCTTATGTATTGAAGAAGTTTTGTGTAAGACTAGAGATGAACTTCTTATAAAAGAGAATGAACATATTAAGAAATCTTTATCTGATCCATTATGTTTAAATATCAAAAAGGCTCATCTAACTAAAAAAGAACTGTTAGAACAACAAAAAGAGTACCTCCAAGCAAATAAAGACAAGGTTGACGCCTACCAGGCCAACTACCGAAAGGAGAACGCAGAGGAAAGGCGTGAATATAGCAAGCAGTATGTGGAAGAGCACCGAGAAGAAGTCAGGGAGAAGCGAAAGGCTCACTATGAGGAAAACAAGGCTGAGATCATCGAAAAACAGAAGGCCTATGTTGAAGCAAACAAAGCCCAGGTACAGGCGCGAAAGAAGGAGTGGGCGGAGAAAAACAAGGAGGTGATCGCAGAGAAGCGCAAAAAGTACGCCGAGGAGAATAAGGAGGCGATCCAGGAGCGCGGCAAGGAATATTACGAGAAAAACAAGGAAGTGATACAGGAAAAGTTTAAAGTGTATCGCGAAGAGAACAAGGATAAGATGAAAGAGTACATGAAGGCATATAGGGATAAGCATCGTGGCGAACTGTCAGAATCACATATCTGTGAATGTGGCGGTAAATACACGAAGAATCACGAGGATGTTCATAAAGCGAGCAAGCGGCACGTGAATTTTTATGCAAGTAATAGCGGTGAAACATTAACGACGCCCCAATAACCCCCCATACGTCTCCTTGATTCTATTTGAAGTTTCACTGCGAAATAGCCTGTAAAGAGAATCTGGCACGCCCAAATAAAGTACCAAGTAGAACCACGGGTCAGGAGAAATCTTTCGAAGATCGAGTAAGGACACTGCCTCTTTTGCCTCAATCGCAACAACTCCCATAATATTTTGTTCCTTTCCCACAAAGAGTCCTGCAGCAATGAATCGCTGCATACAATCATCATACAGAGTGTCCCAGCGCTTCCACGAATCTATTGTGCCGGCCAAGATTCCAGCCATGACCCGTGGTTTTGCGTATGGCCCTTTGATACGAATACCTCCTGGGAACTCTACATAGTTATCATCGCTGCGAACATAGGGCCACCAGTTAAAAAGAAGCATGCGATCTGTAGGTATACGCTCCGTTACGGGGAACCGATCTTTTACAAGTTCTAGCAGTTCCCTATTACGTAAAATGCCTGCATCTGCCCACACAAATGTGGAATGGTTGAAGGGATTTAGTTGAATGGCCCGTTTCACGAACTCCTTCTTTTCGTACCAGATTTTGTAGAGCTCAGGAGAATGAATATTCTTTTCCACGTCAATAGAATGTTGATTCTCCCAGAATCCAGGTTTGAAGGCCGTATTCGCGGTCCATTCTTCGCGCGGTACCACGATAATCCGCGTTCGATCATTGCCTTGACGACACTCTTCAATAAAGGGGACCAGTTCGGCGTCGGTGAAAAAGACGAGGTGGAATGGAAGAGATAGAAAGAGGCGCATCCATTCTCTGTATCGGGCAGGGTCGTATTTCGATTTCATATCATAATAGGCTGATACCACTGTGCTGGGTTCTTTTGTCTCTTTGAAAGTTCCGAGGGGGAGTTTTTGATAATATCCTAGGCGGGGCGGAGGAACATATGTATTCCACGAGCTCATATAGTTCGTTATTTCATAAAAATATTGTAGTTTATACACAACAGAATGGAGCTACGGGGCCCATGTTCCTACAATAAAACCCTCGGTTTCAGGAATATATCAAATCCTCAGATCGTGGATGCCTGCATAGAGGTCAACGGCATTGTCACACCGCTACAGGAAAACTGGCTCTCGATTGAACATGGAGAAGGCAAGCTGTATGTCTGGCACAACTACAAATATTACGACTCGAATGCGGCGGTCTGGAGTGGGCGTTGGTATGACATCACACTGCCGCTTGATACCTTCAAAAATATGAAAAAGGTGATGTTTCGTCATACCATAGAAAACTACGAGGGAGGACCAGCTATCGTTAGGATTTTCTTTACCGAAACGATAGTTGGTTTGTTAAAGGAGTTATAGGCTACCCGTTACTTATAGCCTCGCGCCAGGAAAGCCCACCAGGTTGGCGCCAATGCCGAATCCAGCGCCCTGGCGTGCCGTAGCGCCAATGCTAGGGCTCACCACATCGAGAATGGCAAACACAGCCGCGGCCACGATACCCAGAGTGATGATCTCATCAATGGGCAGACGGTGACGGGGCACAAAGATAGCGGCCACAGCCACGAACAGACCCTCCACCAAGTACTTGATCACACGGTTCATTATCTCAGAAGATGCACTCATGCTATATATTCATCCCATAGAAAATTTCTCAAACCACTTCGCGTATTTCCGTCTAAAGCGATCCTGATAGCCTAATACAGAATGTCAAACGTGGAGCGTGAGGATTTCCTTGAGGAGGACGCAGAGATCCCTGGCCAGAAGTTTTGTCTCCTGAGTTTCTTGAGCCCGGAGAAGGTCCTTGCGAACAAGGAAGTTTTCATGTTCAGTCAGTTCCTTAAGAACTACGAGTTCCAAAGCCGGACGAAGAACTTGGAGGCCTATCTCATGAAGGTGGTAAAGGGGATCAACACCAAGCTGGACGCCGAGGCCGATTCTCTCCTCGACAAGGATCTGAGTGGGGCAGCCGATCTGTGCCGTAATTCCAAACTCCGTATTGATACTCTGATGGACGAGTTCCACCAGTTCGTACAGACGAATGAACGCGAGTTGAAGCAGTCCACGCTGACCGATGTCTACGACGATTTCATTTTCGCCAACAAGACCAAGCTGGAGGATGAGTTCTACGCCAAGAATGAGTTCCGTACAACTGTGCGCGGGCTGAAGATTCGTGGGGTCTATGGCTCCCAGGCGGAGGCCGTGGCCCGGTCCAAGAAGCTCCAGCGCCTCGACACGCTCCACAACATCTTTGTGGGCGAGGTGGGCAAGTGGCTCCCTTGGGATCCTTCCCCCAGTGATGTCTCCGAGCAGGAGTATGCCGAGGAGCAGCTGAATACGCTGATGAAGAAGTACAAGGAGAACGAGGAGCAGCGCGAGCAGTTTCAGAAGGAGCAGCGTGGCCGCTCCAAGAAGTCCACCCAGGTCATGAACCCCGATGCTGAGGAGGGCGCATCCTTCTCTGACATGTTCGGCTCAACAGGGCATGCAGACCTCGCAATGGCCCGCAAGACGGACTTGTCTGGGAACACTTTCTAGTCAAGTCGAATCAATACCATTAAATCTCGAACAGTAGTTCCAGATTTAAGAGTATTCTAAACTGTTTACTTGTCGGGAAAGTAATCATTGGTGATAGGGGGCATCACAGGGCGGCAAGTGTTCTCCTGGCAGAACTCACCTTCATCACATGTAATACCCTTACAATCTCCCCTGCGTGAATCTACGCCTGATCCGCCAAAGCTGGTCCCAGCCGTCCTGGCCTGGAAGCCCTCGGGGAAGGAACGCACAAACATCCTGCGAATCGTGGGCAGAAACGCGACTGCCACAAACAGAACTGCAAGTAGTCCAAGAATGGAATATCCTTTACGTCCCCTCATTTCTACAGTGGGCCTCTATTTTATGGAACAACCGGAAGAGGATTCCTATCATACATCTGGGGTTGATCCTGTGTATGACAGTAGCCATTCATACAGCGCATAGGAAAGGGGCATGGGGCAATCCCAACACCGCATTGTTGGGGTTGTCCTGCCACCTGGAATCCTTCGCGCATTAAGATGGGATTAATGCGATAGATGCGGTCTGCTATCAGCAGACCAACCGCGATCACTGATATCATACCCAAGCAATATAAACCCTCCTTCATCTATTAGGTCATATTAGTTCTTTTTGTTAACATTGATGGCGGGCCCCTTGAGCCGCTTTGCCCCTAAAGGATCAAAGGCGTTATCCTCCTCTTCCTGCTTATCACGGAAATAGTTGGCCGAATGCTGCCAGAACTCCGCCGCCCCGATACGGAAGTCAGTATGTAGGTCGGCCTTATACCAGAAGATACAATCCTCCAGCTTCGCCGATTGACTCGTGTTGTCTACGACAAGGCATTCGAAGTTCTGCGTGCACTGGTCCATGATCTGACAGAAGAACTCGAAACTCGGGAAGGCGGAGGCATAGTTGTCGAAAATGCGCTTCCGGTTGGTCGTATAGGGCTCTCGCAGAATAAACACAAAATCGACGTTAGTCCGGAGAGCTGGCTGGATACCCAGAGGGTACTGCATAGTAATAATGAAAAACACCTTCAGCCAACGCCCGTTCATAAAAAGATAGCGAATATTCTTGTCATGGGTCCAGCTATCATCGTACATACAGTCATCCAGAATCATGAAAGAACGGGGATCCAGGCGTGACTGGCCGCCCCCCTGTAGCTCCCGCTGGATCCGACCCATAATCATCTTTTGCCGCTTAACGAAGTTTGCCAGAATGAGAGGCGAGAACTCTCCGTGAATGAAAAGGGGGGGGATCATCTTCCCATAAAAGGAGTTCGACTCCTCTGTACCGCTGATAACTGTCCCGAGAGGCATGTCCTGGTGATGATATAACAGATCACGAACCAGGGTAGATTTACCTGTACGACGACGACCAATGAAAATCACCACAGCATCCTGTGGGATTTTGCGCATGTCAAACTTCTTCAATGATACATTCACAGCCCCGGACATTCACAACTGTAGGTATATAAACTTTTTTTCGCGTGCGTCATACCGCGATGTAAAGGCTCTTAAACCCGGTAAGAATGGATACCAATCTCCGGGGGATGACACTGCCTACTCCACGTTTCCGGTTGGCGCCTCTACCTAAAGAGTTGTGTGCCGTGCGGGGATTCAACTCCCTCCAGACCTTTTTTCCTGCACTCACTAAGCTGTACAATCTCACGAAGGAGGAAACTGAGAATATCTGGCTGGACTCGAAATGGAGAATCTCGGGGATCGACATTTCTGGAACATCTGGGCCTTGTTCCTTGAACCTCGTCCTGAACCAGGATGTTCCTGGCTCGGACCCGGAGTCAAAGGTCCAGGCCGGCTACATGAAGGTCACGCATCTGCTGGATCCCATTCGATGGATGAAGCGGAAGTACAGTCTTCCCAAACAGAATGGACTCCCAGGCCACACGAAGACGTGGACTTCTGCCTGGACAAAGCTGCAGGATTCTGGGAATCAGGCCTACGTGGAGGCGGTGGCATCCTACGCTCTTGGTCGCCTACGAGAGGAGGGAATCTCGCCCCATTTCAACGAGTTCTATGGCGCCTTTTGTGCCCGTGCCGACCTCTATAGGTACAATCTGAGTGAGGAGTTCGAGGAGTACAGGAACACGAGCTGGCTGTGGGAGGGACAGAAGAAGGGGCTCTTCAAGCTCTGTATGCTAGATAAACGTAACCCGGAACTTCCTCTGTCAAAGGAGATCATTGATGACTATCTGAAGGAGCCTTCTGTGATTGATTCTGATTCCGATTCTGATTCCGACTGTGAGACATCGGAATCGGATGAGATTGATGTCGACAGTGATATTGAGGAGGAGGTGGAGGTCGAGGCTGTGAAGATCAGTGATGAGATCGCCTCGCTACACTCCGATGAGATGTCGGCTGTTTCTTTCAACGAGGAGTCCGAAGGGGAATCTGGTGAATCTGGTGAATCTGATACATCTGAGATATACGATCAGTATACGATTTACTCCGAGTTCCGTGATTTCCCTGTTATGCTCATCGCACTGGAGAAGAACAATGGCACGATGGATTCACTCCTCGACTCTATAGAGGCTGTGGGGGCGAAGCATGGGACGCCCGAATGGGAGTTGCGCTGGTCTGCCTGGATCTTCCAGGTTATTGCGGGCCTCATCGTGGCGCAGAATATCTTTGGATTCACGCACAATGATCTTCACACGAACAACATTGTCTGGTCTGACACGGAGGATGATTTCCTGTATTACACGTTGAAGTCTGGGGCCACATTCAAGGTCCCCACATTTGGTAAGATCTTCCGTATTATTGATTTCGGCCGTTCTATTTACACCATCAACGGCACACAGTTTATCAGCGATGACTTTGGCCCTGGGAATGACGCAGAAGGACAGTACTCTTTCAAGCCTCTTCATGCTAATCCTCGTACAGAAGTCGCCCCCAACCCTTCCTTCGATCTGTGCCGACTTGCTGTGAGCTTGTTCGAGTCCCTCTATCCTGATCCACCTGAGGAGATCGAGGGTGGTGTCATTTTGAGCTCAGAGGAGGGGATGGAGATCCGAGAGACAGTGTCGCCTCTTTTTAACTGTCTGTGGTCGTGGATGATTGATGATGAGGGGGAGAATGTTCTCCTGAATGCTGATGGATCTGAGCGGTTCCCAGATTTCGATCTCTACAAACATATCGCGGCTTCTATTCACGGAGCGGTGCCTTCCAAGCAACTGACACATCCAGCTTTTGACCAGTTCCAAGTGAACCCGTCAGAAGTTGGGAATGTGCGCAAATGGCAGTTGTTTATTTAAAATCCCTTTAGTGTGGGACTCTTAGCTTGGCACCTGACACAATAGGTTTGAAATACTTACTATAGTGTTTTATAACATACTCAACTGTTTTATCCTTCGCCTTAGGGTATAAATATTGTTCGTATGCATCTTGCGACATATTACTCGAGAGTACTGCCACTATATTAGTATCTTTATCAAAATCAGTATATATAGATTGGTGCTTCTTTGTACCCCTCTTCGGTAAGTTTACATATTTATGTGTCTTATCCTTGTAAATAAGAACCACATATTTTTCAGAAGCTAAACTACTCCAGAAGCGTTCAAGATCTGGATTTTTCCCCCAAACAGTTTGGGGGTCATTCCACATCTTTAAACCCTTTTTGATACCTTCCTTGTTTTTCTTTTATTATCTACCATATGTACTATATATATGTTACATAATATGTAAGTTTGTCTAAAACCGCGGAACACCTACCTTCACTTCCATTTCCTCTTTAATCTCCACTGGCTCTGCTTTACTGGGTGTAAACAGCGTGAGAGGAGCAAGAGCCACCAGGAACTCAACGATACTTGTTGTAGACTCTGGAAGCAGCTGCATAATCATCGCAACCATGATGGAGCCGATAATAAAGTCGCGGCCGAGGCTTTTGACCGTGGGCTTCTTCTCTTCTACGAAATGGGTGCTTGCTGCACCGAGTGCCGAAATAACAACACCTCCTAGGATCATTCCAGTGACTAGGGGAGTTTGTGACATTCTGGCCGCTCAGTAGGAAAAAAAAGGGGGTTCATTGACGCACGCCTTTAGGCTAGGACTTCAAAGTCCATGCTGAGCATTTCAGTTCCAAGTTCTTCGAAGCCATCCAGCTGTTCCGGAGACCCATCCAGGATTTGTATGTTCTCGTCTGGGGCTTGGGGTCCTGTAGTATCTAGACCTGTAAAGGAAATGGATGACGGCTGTGGTGGGTTTATGGGGGTGGGGATTAATGGCTGCTGGGGCTGCTGTGGCTGCTGCATTAGTGTAGGCAACGGCTCT